>PPYE01740106.1_pt1 | contig 29784 bp, 23 predicted proteins | sample 1559881 | NCBI WGS metagenome assembly PPYE01 (sample SAMN08240022, study PRJNA423297) | Human gut metagenome, whole genome shotgun sequencing project. | reverse complement strand
CCCCAGAGCCGACCCCGTCCCCCGAGGAGGAGACCGACCCCGAAAGCCCCACAGAATAACCCCAACACCCCGACAAACCGTCGGGGTGTTTTTTGTACAAGCCGACAGAAAAAATCGTATAAAAAACACCCCGCAGCGCCTTACACATGAGCTACCTTGGGGATTGTTGTTGTTCACCGATTCAGAAAAATCCGCAACGCACATGTGTCTAACACATCCAAATTCTTTCTCCGTTTGTGATGAATTCAAACAGGCGATATTTCTGCGCATTATCGGTCGGCACCAGCCGAGGCCCTGCCCGTTGCAAAGTTGCCGTCTGTGGTCAAGGTGGCATTGTAGCAGTTGATGGCAGCAGTGTCGTGTTCGTACATCGTGGCGAGAGTAAGCGAAAACCAAAAAGGGCAGAGCGGAATTAGCGCGGATGCTATCAGACTATTGTGGAGAATGCAGGAAACTATATTAAGATAATAAGCAAAAAATCAAGGAGTTAACATAAAGTAGTCATAAAATTGCTTGAAAGTATGCGACGAATTTGATTTAATTAGTATTAGAAGAAGATAATAGAAAGGAGATGTGTAGTGCATGTTGTCTGGAAAACAAATTGCCGAGGCAAGAAAGCGAAAAGGACTAACGCAAGAGGCCTTGGCGGCAGAACTTGGAGTATCGAGACAAACGATTGCAAAATGGGAACAAGAAATTTCAACACCCAGTGTTACAAATGCACATAGACTGATAGATATTCTAGGCCTACAGGAAATGGAGAATAAATCGTCTACCGAAGATGAAGGCAATGCAAGAACTATTTGTAAAAAGAGATTAACAAAGAGATTGTTGATTGAACTTTGGGCAGTATATGTTGGGATAGCATTTCTCTGCTTTTTTTCTATTGGAATTGTGGCATTGTTTTTTATCCCTGCAATATCGGTTGTCCTAATATTAGTTGCTATTGTAGTGCAGGAAGTAAGGGGAAAGAAGACAGATTCACCGATGAAGATTCTTCTCGGCGGAATATGCTTTATTGGGCTTGCCATACTGGCAGTAGTTGCTATACTTGCAAGTGGGTTTGTTCTAAGAGAAAATTATCAACATAAAGCTTTTTATTCTGTTCCTGCTATACAACTAAAAAAATATTCGGCAATTAATGAGTGGATTGATGAATGCAAAACGATAGGACCTGATATTTATGGGCAATGTATTGAATTGCCGTCAGATAAGACAATCTGTCTCTATATTGTATATAGACATCAGGTGACGGACGCATCGGATGCAAGCCTCGTTTCAGATCCGCTACATATGCGATTCATTGCAAAATACCGTGGTGGTACTGAATATGATGGGGTGGATTTGTATTTTCTCCAAGGGAGAAGTAGTTATCAGATGCTTTTCTCTATTGACGGAAGTGAACCTTATTATAACAGTATGGCAACTGTTAATCCAATGCTTATAGATGATGTGAAGGCACTATTTTACAATCTGCAAGGAGATGAAAAAAATGCTTAAAAAGGTTAAAAAGATAGTTGCACTGATGATGTGAACTGCACCCCATTTGTTAGACAGTATGGTATACTATCTAACAAGTGGGGTGTTTTGCTATGCCAAAAGGAGTACCAAACAAACGATATACGCCAGAATTCAAAAAATGAACAGCACCCCATTTGTTAGACAGTATGATATACTATCTAACAAGTGGGGTGCTGTTCAACAAAAGACGCTGCGGGGCTTTTACTATGTTGTAGGGGTCGATGCTTGTCATCGACCTGCGGGCGGATGCAAACATTCGCCCCTACAATTTACGATGCAATCAATCAGACGTTCAGTTCCACATGCTGACCGACGTCCTCGGCGTTGGCGTCCAGCACGGGCTGGATGACGTCGCGCAGGAACTCGGTGACCTGCTCGGCGCTGCGGCCCGTAAAGGCTTCGGGGGAGAGCTCGGCCTCGATTTCCTCGCGGGTCAGGCCGAACGCGGGGTCAGCCTCGACGCGGGCAATCATGTCGTTGGGCTTGCCCTCCTGCTTGACAACGGCAGCGGCGGCCACGGCGTGCTCACGCAGACGCTCGTGCAGCTCCTGACGGTCACCGCCCTTCTTGACGGCCTTCATCATGATGTTCTCGCTTGCCATGAACGGCAGCTCGGCCATGACGCGGGCACGGACGACCTTCGGGTAGACGACCAGCCCGTCGGAGACGTTCAGCAGGATGTTCAGGATGGCGTCAGCAGCCAGGAAGCCCTCGGCCATCGCAATGCGCTTGTTGGCGGAGTCGTCCAGCGTGCGCTCAAACCACTGGGTACCGGCAGTGATGGCGGGGTTCAGCACGTCCACCATCAGGTAGCGGCTCAGCGCACAGATGCGCTCGCAGCGCATGGGGTTGCGCTTGTAGGGCATAGCGGAGGAACCGATCTGGTTCTTCTCAAACGGCTCCTCCATCTCCTTGAAGTTCGCCAGCAGGCGGATGTCCGTCGCCATCTTCATGGCGGACTGGCCGATGCCTGCCACGGCGGACAGCACATTGTAGTCCACCTTGCGGCTGTAGGTCTGGCCGCAGACCGGCACGACCTTGGTAAAGCCCATTTGGGCGCAGACGTCGGCCTCGACGGCCTTGATCTTGGCGGAGTCGCCGTTGAACAGCTCCACAAAGCTGGCCTGGGTGCCGGTGGTGCCCTTAACGCCGCGCAGCGCCAGCTGGGAGATCTGGTGGTCAAGCTCCTCCAGATCCATATACAGCTCGTTCATCCAGAGCGTGGTGCGCTTGCCGACGGTGGTCAGCTGCGCGGGCTGGCAGTGGGTGTAGGCCAGGCAGGGCATGGCCTTGTACTCGTCGGCGAACTTGGCCAGATTTGCCAGCACACCGATGACCTTCTTGCGCACGAGCTGCAGGCCCTCGCGCATGATGATGACGTCGGTGTTGTCACCGACATAGCAGCTGGTCGCGCCCAGATGGATGATGCCCTTTGCCTTGGGGCACTGCAGGCCGTAGGCGTAGACGTGGCTCATCACGTCATGGCGGACGAGCTTCTCGCGCGCAATGGCGTCCTCATAGTTGATGTCGTCCTTGTGCGCCTCCAACTCGGCAATCTGCTCATCGGTGATGGCCAGCCCCTGCTTCTGCTCGGCCTTAGCCAGCGCGATCCACAGCCGGCGCCAGGTGCGGAACTTGTTGTCGTCAGAGAAGATGTACTGCATCTCATCCGACGCATAGCGCGTAGAGAACGGCGAAATATATTTGTCGTGTTGTGCCATTGGGTCAAATCCTCACAATCTTTTAAGCTGATAGTTCCAGTATAGCAGAAACTTCCCGAAATATCAAAGCTTGAAATAATTCACGCCGCCCTCAAAGATCGGCTGGTATTTGTCACCGGTGACGTTCTTATAGAGCTGCTCGCCGCTGCGCTCGCTGTGGCCCATCTTGCCAAAGACACGGCCGTCCGGGCTCGTGATGCCCTCGATTGCCAGCACGGAGCCGTTCGGATTGTAGCGCATGTCCATCGTCGGGCGGCAAAACAGATCAACGTACTGGGTCGCAATCTGGCCGTTGTCGATGAGCTGGTTCAGCAGCTGCTCGTTGCAGACAAAGCGGCCCTCGCCGTGGCTGATGGCGATCAGGTGCTCGTCGTTGATGTCGCATTTGCTCAGCCAGGGGCTCTTGTTGCTGGCCACGCGGGTACGCACCAGCATGGACTGGTGGCGGTGGATCGTATTAAACGTCAGCGTCGGGTCGCTTTCGGTGATGGGACGGATCTCGCCGTAGGGGACCAGGCCCAGCTTGATGAGTGCCTGGAAGCCGTTGCAGATGCCCAGAGCCAGGCCGTCGCGCTGGTTCAGCAGACGGTTGACTGCGTCGGCCACCGACGGATTGCGGAAGAACGCCGCAATGAACTTGGCGCTGCCGTCCGGCTCGTCGCCGCCGGAGAAGCCGCCCGGCAGCATCAGGATCTGCGCCTCGTCCAGCTCCTTCACCAGCGCCTCGCAGCTCTCGGCCACGTTGGCGGGGGTCAGGTTTTTCAGCACCAGAACATGCGGGTCGCCGCCTGCGCGGCGGAACGCGCGGGCCGTGTCGTACTCGCAGTTCGTGCCGGGGAATACGGGGATGACGACCCGCGGCGTCGCCAGGCGCACAGAGGGAGCCACGCGCTTGTTGGCGGGGCAGTCATGCTCCAGCGCGGGGACGAACTCACCGGCCTTGCGGTAGGGGAATACCGGCTCGAGCTTTTGCTCCCACAGCTCCTGCAGACGGGCCAGGTCAATGGCCTTGCCCTCGGCCTCCAGCGTGTAGTCCACGGTGGTGAAGCCGAGGAACTCACCGGCGGAGGCATCGAGCAACTCCAGAATGACCGCGCCGTAGGCGGGCTTGAACAGATCGTTCAGGTCGATGTCATTGGACAGCTGCAGACCCACATGGTTGCCGACGCACATCTTGAACAGTGCCTCGGCCACACCGCCGTAGCCCGGCGTGGCGGCAGCCAGCACCTTGCCCTCGTCGATCATCTGCTCGACGGTCTTGTAAATGGAAATCAGGCTGCCGATCTCGGGCAGACCGTTCTTGTAGTTGGGGCGCAGGATGACAACGGAGCTGTTGGCCTTCTTGAACTCGGGGCTCTGCACGTCGTGGGTGTTGCCGATGGCCGTCGCAAAACTGACGAGCGTCGGGGGCACGTCCAGCCCCTCAAAGCTGCCGGACATCGAGTCCTTGCCGCCGATGGACGCAATGCCCAGACCCATCTGGGCATCCAGCGCACCGAGCAGGGCGGCCAGCGGCTTGCCCCAGCGCTCGGGCTTATCGTTCATGTGCTCAAAATATTCCTGGAACGTCAGGTACATATCCTCGTGGTGGAAGCCCGCGCAGACCAGCTTGGTCACGCTCTCGACCACGGCCATATACGCGCCGCGGTAGGGGTCAGCCTCGGTCAGGTAGGGGTTGAAGCCCCACGCCATGCCGGAGCAGGTCGTCGTCTCGCCGTCCACGGGCAGCTTGGCGGCCATGGCCATCGTCGGGGTCAGCTGGTACTTGCCGCCGTAGGGCATCAGCACGGTGGCTGCGCCGATGGTGGAGTCGAACCGCTCGCCCAGGCCCTTTTGGCTGCAGACGTTCAGGTCGCTGACCATGGATTCCAGCTTCTGCTCAAACGTTGCACCGGCAAACTGGGGCTGCCAGACATGGCCCGGCAGGATGTGCGCATCAGCGTGGCGCTCGGCACCGTTGGAGTTCAGGAACTCGCGGGAGAGGTCAACGATGGTCTTGCCGTTCCAGACCTCGCGCATCCGCTTTTCCTCGGTGACGGTGGCAACGATAGTCGACTCGAGGTTTTCCTCGGCGGCGTACTTCATAAAGGTCTCGGCGTCCTCGGCAGCAACGGCCACGGCCATGCGCTCCTGGCTCTCCGAAATGGCCAGCTCGGTGCCGTCCAGACCCTCGTACTTGCGGGTGACCTTGTTCAGGTCGATGTGCAGGCCGTCGGCCAACTCACCGATGGCAACAGATACACCGCCTGCGCCGAAGTCGTTGCAGCGCTTGATAAGGCGGCAGGCGTCCTCGCGGCGGAACAGGCGCTGCAGCTTGCGCTCGATGGGCGCGTTGCCCTTCTGCACCTCGGCACCGCAGGTCTCAAGGCTCGTCAGCTTATGCGCCTTGGAGGAACCGGTGGCACCGCCGACACCGTCGCGGCCCGTGCGTCCTCCCAGCAGGATGACGACATCACCCGGGGCGGGCTCCTCGCGACGGACATGGCTGGCAGGCGTCGCGCCGACAACTGCGCCGATCTCCATGCGCTTGGCAGCGTAGCCGGGATGGTACAGCTCTGCGACCTGACCGGTGGCAAGGCCGATCTGGTTGCCGTAGCTGGAATAGCCCGCGGCAGCCGTTGTGACCAGCTTGCGCTGGGGCAGCTTGCCGGGCATTGTCTCGGAAACAGGCTTCAGCGGGTCAGCCGCACCGGTCACGCGCATGGCCTGATAGACGTAGCTGCGTCCGGACAGCGGGTCACGGATGGCACCGCCAATGCAGGTTGCCGCGCCGCCGAAGGGCTCGATCTCGGTGGGGTGGTTGTGGGTCTCGTTCTTGAACAGGAACAGCCAGTCCTGCTGCTCACCGTCCACGTCACACTTGATCTTGACGGTGCAGGCGTTGATCTCCTCGCTCTCGTCAAGGTTCTTCAGAATGCCGCGCTGCTTCAGCGCCTTGGCACCGATGGTCGCGCAGTCCATCAGGGTGCGGTTCTTCCTGTCGCGGCCCGTCTCGGCGCGCAGTGCCATGTAGCGGTCAAATGCGGCCTGCACAAGTTCGTCGTCGATCTTCACGTCGTCCAGGATCGTGCCGAACGTCGTGTGGCGGCAGTGGTCGGACCAGTAGGTGTCGATCAGACGGATCTCGGTGATGGTCGGGTCGCGGTGCTCGGATTTGAAGTAGTTCTGGCAGAATACGATGTCCGCATGGTCCATCGCCAGGCCCTTCTCATTGCGGAACGCTTCCAGCGCGTCGTCGTCCAGCGCGGTGAAGCCGGTCAGCGTCTCGACCTCCGTCGGAATGGCAAACTCCATTTTCAGGGTGCTGCGCTCGTCAAGGCTTGCCTCGCGGGCCTCGACGGGGTTGATGACGTACTTCTTGATGGCGGCCAGGTCGGCGTCGGTCAGGTCGCCGTCCAGCAGATAGACGCGGGCGGAGCGCACCGCGGGGCGCTCGCCCTGGCTCAGCAGCTGGATGCACTCGCTGGCAGAGTCGGCGCGCTGGTCAAACTGGCCGGGCAGGTACTCGACGGCAAAAACGGTCTTGGCGTCGGGCAGCTTGTCGTAGGTCACGTCAACAGGCGGCTCACTGAACACGGTGGGCACAGCCTGCTGGAACAGCACTGCGTCGATGCCCTCGACGTCATAGCGGTTCAAAAGGCGCAGACCGGTCAGATTCTGGATGCCGACCAGATCGACCAGCTCATGCAGAAGCCCCTGTGCCTCGCCGTCAAAGCCGGGCTTTTTCTCAACATAAATGCGATATACCATTGTATTTCCTCCTGAGAGTTAAATTTGCAGGAAGTGACGGACGGAAAGCCTTCCCCCTGGGGGAAGGTGGCCGAGGCCCCGTCCGAGGCCGTATGAGGGGAAAGTGTACCGCTGTATCCCGTTGACGGAAAGCTGCGGGAAGTTTGCCCTCATCAGTCACCTTCGGTGACAGTTTCCCCCGATGGGGAAGCCTTTTTACTGCATTGCTGCCAGCGCTCTTGCCCCAATGTCACTGCGCTTGTGCAGCTTGTCAAAATGGATGCTCTCCGTGGCAGCATACGCCTTTTTCAGCGCCTCGGGCAGGGTGTTGGCCGTGGCGGTCACGCCCAGCACGCGCCCGCCGTTCGTGACGAGCCTGCCGTCCTTGATGGCCGTACCGGCGTGGTAGACCGTCACATCGGCGGCGTCCAGCTGGCCCGCGGTCAGGCCGGTGATCTCCTTGCCCTTCTCGTAGGCGAGGGGATAGCCGCCGCTGGCTAAGATGACGCAAGCCGCCGCGCCGTCGCTGAATTTGACATCGGTCTTGTCCAGCGTGCCGTTCGTTGTGGCCTCCATCACGGTCAGCAGGTCGCTTTCCAGCAGGGGCAGCACGACCTGCGTCTCGGGGTCGCCGAAGCGGCAGTTGTACTCGATGACCTTCGGGCCGTCGGGGGTCAGCATCAGGCCGAAATACAGGCAGCCCTTGAAGGGGCAGCCCTCGGCCTGCATGGCCGCAACCGTGGGCAGGAAAATCTCCTGCATGCAGCGCTCGGCGACTGCGGGCGTGTAGTAGGGATTCGGGGCCACGGTGCCCATGCCGCCGGTGTTCAGGCCCTCGTCGTGGTCGAGAGCACGCTTGTGGTCCATGCTCGAGACCATCGGCTTGACGGTCTTGCCGTCGCAGAAGGACAGCACGCTGACCTCGGGGCCGGTCAGGAACTCCTCGACGACCACATGGTTGCCGGACGCGCCGAACTTTTTGTCCAGCATGATCTCCTTGACGCCGTCTGCGGCCTCCTGCTCATTTTGGCAGATCAGCACGCCCTTGCCCAGCGCCAGACCGTCCGCCTTGATGACGACGGGGTATTTGCCCTCGGCTTTGATGTAGTCCATGACCTTCTCGGGGTCGTCAAACGTCTCATATTTGGCCGTAGGGATGCCGTATTTCTTCATCAGGTCCTTGCTGAACACCTTACTGGCCTCAATGCGGGCCGCGGCCTTGTCGGGACCGAATGCCGGGATGCCCACAGCGGCCAGCGCATCGACCATGCCCAGCGCCAGCGGGTCGTCCTGGGCGACGACGACATAGTCAAAGGCTTCTTCCTTGGCAAATTTGACCATGGCGTCCACGTCGGTGGCCGGGATGGCCTTGCAGTGGGCGTCATAGCTGATGCCGCCGTTGCCGGGCGCACACCAGATCTCGGAGCAGCGGGGGCTTTTTTTCAGCGCGCGGATGATGGCGTGCTCACGCCCGCCGCCGCCGACAACCAGAATTTTCATAAGCGTCCTCCTTGACAGCACAACAGCCCGCGACGAAAAATCGCCGCAGGCGAGTTGTTTTTTGCGTTTAATGATGGAACAGCCGAATGCCGCAGAACGCCATCGCAATGCCGTACTTGTTGCAGGTGTCGATCACCTGTGCGTCGCGGATGGAGCCGCCCGGCTGCACAATGGCGGTCACGCCGCTGCGGCGCGCGCGCTCGATGTTATCGCCGAACGGGAAGAAGGCATCACTGCCCAGGCTCACACCGGTCACGGCATCCAGCCAGGCGCGCTTTTCCTCGACGGTCAGCGGGGCCGGCTGCTCGGTGAAGGTCTCGGCCCAGACATCGTCGCCGATGACATCCTCCGGCGTGTCGCCGATGTAAACATCGATCGCGTTGTCGCGGTTCGGCTTGGCAATGTCAGCGCGGAACGGCAGGTCCAGCACCTTCGGCATGTGGCGCAGCTGCCAGTTGTCGGCCTTCTGGCCCGCCAGACGGGTGCAGTGCACGCGGCTCTGCTGGCCCGCACCGACGCCGATGGTCTGGCCGTCCTGCACGTAGCAGACGCTGTTGGACTGGGTGTATTTCAGCACGATCAGGCTGATGATGAGGTCGCGGCGCTGCTCGTCGCTGATGACCTTGTTCTCGGTCACAACGTTCTGCAGCATCGTCTTATTGGAAATGTCCAGGTCCTGACGGCCCTGCTCGAAGGTCACGCCAAAGACCGTGCGGGTCTCCAGCGGCTTCGGCTCGTAGTCGGCGTCGATCTGGACGATGGCGTAGCCGCCCTTCTTCTTGGATTTCAGCACCTTCAGCGCGTCGGCGTCGTAGCCGGGCGCAATGATGCCGTCGGAGACCTCGTGCTGAATCAGCTTCGCGGTGCTCAGGTCGCAGACATCGGACAGCGCGATCCAGTCGCCGAAGCTGGACATACGGTCCGCACCGCGGGCACGGGCGTAGGCGCAGGCCAGCGGGGAAAGCTCGGTCTCCGGCGCAATGTGGTACATGGCGCGCAGGGTCTCATCCAGCGGCAGACCGATGGCCGCACCGGCGGGGGAGACGTGCTTGAAGCTGGCGGCAGCGGGCTGGCCGAGTGCCTTCTTCAAATCGCGCACGAGCTGCCAGGAGTTGAACGCATCCAGAAAGTTGATGTAGCCCGGGCGTCCGTTCAAAATCTGCACGGGCAGGTCACTGCCGTCCGCCATGTAGATGCGGGCGGGCTTCTGGTTGGGGTTCGTGCCGTATTTCAGCTGAAATTCGTTCATATTAACCCTCCACAGCGGTGTATTTATTCAGGATAATGTCCTCGTACTCGCCGGTTTCCAGCTCGATGCTGCGGACAAACAGGCTGACCTTGTTGTCCTCGTTCAGGCTCGCCCACAGCTTGTCGGCAAACTTGTCCGCGTCGTTCGTGTCGATGGTGACGCGCAGCGGCTCACCCGCAAAGCTGGGGATCGGCGCACCGTTCTTGACGTAAGTGCTGATGAAGTGTCCCTCACCGGCCACGGGCTGCGGGTAGTCGAAGGTCTGGCGCTGCACGCTCTCGGCGTTGCCCTCGTCGGACTTGACGATGGACAGCTTGTAGCCGCCGCGGCGCATATCGACGACGCCGGAGATGCGCGGGGTAAAGTTCGGCGCGTCGTCCTCATAGGTGCGGGTCGCCAGCGCAGCCTCAAAGCTGTAGCCGGGGAAAAGGTTGCCGTTCATGAACCGGGCAATCGTGTCGGTCTGGTCGCCGTTCGTGACCACGGTGGTCTCCCGCAGAGTCAGCACAGCGTTGTAGATGATGAGGTGCGGGTCCTCGAGCTTGGCCGGGTCAGCGGCCACCGTGCGGATGCCGCCGTCGATAGGCTCAAACACACGGTTGCGGCTGTTGGCGCTGCGGCCCATGATCCAGTAGGCGACGAACGCTTTCTGGCCGTCGGGGCTTTTGCCCAGCACAATGCCGCGCCCGGGGTAGTCATTCCCGGCAAGATATTTGTAGATGTTTTTTTTCATAATTGACCTCGTTTTGGTGTATACAAAAACATAAAACGGGATGTGGTGGCAAGGCTCTCTCCCTCAGTCCGCTGCGCGGACAGCTCCCTCGCAGAGGGAGCCTGGAAGCCTTGGCCCCCTCTGCGAGGGGGCTCCGCCCGCAGGCGGTGGGGGAGAGAACTTTGCCATTGTTGCGATTTTACACCTCGTCACTGCACACCATAGCCAGCGCCTTGGGCAGCAGCTGCCACTCGGCCTCGACCATGACGCGCTTCTGCAGCGTCTCGGGGGTGTCGCCGGGCTCCACGGCCACGGCCTTCTGCAGCAGAATGGGCCCGCCGTCGCATTCCTCGTTTACAAGGTGGACGGTAGCGCCGGTCAGCTTCACGCCGCGGGCCAGCGCAGCCTCGTGCACGCGCAGTCCGTAGAAGCCGGGGCCGCAGAAGCTGGGGATCAGGCTGGGATGAACATTGATGATTTTATTGCGGTAGGCCGCAATGACCTTCTCGCCCAGCACGCTCAAAAAGCCTGCCAGCACGACCACGTCAATACGGTGCTTCTGCAGGGTGTCCAGCAGGGCGGCGTCAAACGCTGCGCTGTCAGCGTAGTCCCTGCGGCTGACAACAGCGGATTCCACACCGAAATTGGCGGCGCGCTCCAGCGCGTAGACGCCGGGCTTGCTGGCAACGACCAGCTCGATTTTGCCGTTTGGGTTCTCGCCGCGGCGCTCGCTTTCCAGCAGGGCCTGCAAATTCGTGCCGCCGCCCGATACCAGTACCGCTACACGCTTCATACCAGCTCGACCCCGTCGCCCTCGACGATGGTGCCCAGACGGTAGGCGTCCTCGCCGTGGGCCTTCAGAATGGCAATGGCATTGTCCGCGTCCTCGGGCGCGACGGTCAGCACCATGCCAACGCCCATGTTGAAGGTGTTGAACATATCGTGCTCGGAGATGCCGCCCTCGCGCTGCATGACGTCGAACAGGGCAGGGGTGCGCACATCGGCCTTGGCGATGCGGGCCGCACAGCCCTTCTTCAGGCTGCGGGGAATGTTCTCATAGAAGCCGCCGCCGGTGATGTGGGACACGCCCTTGACCGTAATCTCGTCCATGACAGCCAGCACGGGCTTGACGTAGATCTTCGTGGGGGCCAGCAGGGCCTCGCCCAGGGGCTTGTCCATGCCGTCGAATGTCTTTTTCAACACATCGGGGTTGTTGTCAATGTCAAAAATTATACGCACGAGCGAGAAACCGTTGGAGTGTACGCCCGTGGAGGGCAGTGCGATGATGACATCGCCCGGCTGCATCGTGGAGTTGTCCAAAATCTTTGCCTTGTCCACGACGCCGACGGTAAAGCCGGCCAGGTCGTACTCATCCTCGGGCATCATGCCGGGGTGCTCGGCGGTCTCGCCGCCCACGAGGGAGCAGCCCGCCTGGACGCAGCCCTCGGCCACGCCCTTGACGATCTCGGCGATCTTCTCCGGGATGTTCTTGCCGCAGGCGATGTAGTCGAGGAAAACCAGCGGCTTGGCACCGGCGCAGATGACATCGTTGACGCACATGGCCACGCAGTCGATGCCGATGGTGTCGTGCTTGTCCAGCAGCATGGCGATGCGCAGCTTGGTGCCGACGCCGTCAGTGCCGGAAATCAGAACGGGATGCTCCATGCCGGTGCAGTCCAGCTCAAACAGGCCGCCGAAGCCGCCCAGACCGCCGATGCAGCTCTCGGTCATCGTGCGGGCCACATACTGCTTCATCAGCTCAACAGAGCGATACCCGGCGGTAATATCCACGCCTGCAGCGGCGTAGCTGGCAGAATAGCTTTTTTCCATGTTGAACTCCTAAATGTGTTACATTACTCGGAAAATCGGGTGGCAGCGGCAAGCTCTCTCCCTCCGGCGCTGCGCACCACCTCCCTCGCAGAGGGAGGCAAGGAGGCTTGGCCCCCTCTGCGAGGAGGCTCCGCCCGCAGGCGGTGGGGGAGAGAAGTTTGCGCTACTGCTGCGCTTCCGTCGTTATGATTACAGCTTTTTATTCGTCTTAGACTGGCTCAGCGGCTTGTCGTAGACAATGTCCATCGTCTCGGTGGGCGGGGCGACGGGGTATTTGCCGGTGAAGCAGCCCGTGCAGAAGCCGCACTTGCTGTGGATGGCCAGCTGCTGCACATGCTCAATGCTCAAATAGCCCAGCGTGTCAGACCCGACCAGCTCGTTGATCTCCTCGACGGTGTGGCCGGTGGCAATCAGGTCCTTCTCGTCGGGAATGTCGGTGCCGAAGTAGCACGGGTGGGCGAACGGCGGCGCACTGATCCGGTAGTGTACCTCGGCAGCACCGGCCTCGCGCAGCAGGCGGATGGTGCGGGCGCTCGTCGTGCCGCGGACGATGGAGTCATCGACCAGCACAACGCGCTTGCCCTTGACCGTGGACGTGATGGCGTTCAGCTTGATGCGCACGCTGCTCTCGCGCTGGGCCTGGCTGCCCTGAATGAAGGTGCGGCCTACATATTTGTTCTTGATAAAGCCCACGCCGTAGGGGATGCCGCTCTCCTGCGCATAGCCGAGCGCTGCATCCAGACCGGAGTCCGGCGCACCGATGACGACATCGGCCTCCACGGGATGCTCCTGCGCCAGGAACCGGCCCGCCTGCAGACGGGCCTCATGCACACAGGTGCCCTCGATGACGGAATCCGGGCGGGCAAAGTAGATGTACTCAAAGACGCACATCGTGTGCGGCGCGGTGCCGCAGTGATCCTCCATCGTGCGCAGGCCGTTGCGGTCGGCAATAACGATCTCGCCGGGGCGCACATCACGGACGAACTTCGCACCCACGGCGTCCAGCGCACAGCTCTCGCTGGCAAAGGCATAGCCGTTGCCAGCGGGCAGCTCGCCGATGCACAGCGGGCGGAAGCCGTTGGGGTCGCGCGCCGCGATCAGCTTGGTGTGGGTCATAATGACGAGGGAGTATGCGCCCTCGATGTCGTCCATCGTGCGGCTGACGGCCATCTCAATGTTCGGCGTCAGCAGACGGTTCTGGGTCAGCAGATAGGCAATGACCTCGGTGTCCGATGTGCCGTGAAAAATTGAACCGCTCATCTCGAGCTTGCGGCGCAGCTTCGGCGCGTTGACAAGGTTGCCGTTGTGGCAGACCGCCATAGCGCCCTTGCAGTGATGCAGAACCATCGGCTGCGCGTTGGAACGGCTGCGCTGGCCCGCCGTGGCATAGCGGACATGGCCGGTAGCCATCTTTGCGCCGCGGGGCAGCTCCTCCAGCACGCGCTTGGTAAAGACCTCGCTGACAAGGCCCAGATCGCGGTAGCCGGACAGCACGCCGTCGACGTTCAGCGCAATGCCGCAGCTCTCCTGGCCGCGGTGCTGCAGGGCGTACAGCGCACTGTAGACGGCGCTGACCATATCGGTCTCGCCGGTCTTGTCATACATACCGAACACGCCGCACTCCTCGTGCAGGGACTCGGTGTATTGGGAAATTTCGCTCATTTATTTGCTCCAATTGTCGGAATGGTAAAGCCGTAGGGGCGAATCCTATATCCGCCCGTGGGTCGGTTGCCTCTTGCGGGCGCATAGGGAATACGCCCCTACGGGAAAGCGCACGGTAAATTATGCGGGTGCAATCAGCCCAGCAGGCGCTTCATGACTTCCTGGTAAGCGTCGGCTTCGCCGCCCATGTTGCGGCGGAACAGATCCTTGTCCAGATGTGCGCCGGTGGTGGCGTCCCAGAAACGGCAGGTGTCGGGGCTGATCTCGTCGGCCAGGATGATCGTGCCGTCGGACAGGCGGCCAAACTCGAGCTTAAAGTCCACCAGACGGATGTTGGCGTCCAGCATGATCTTCTTCAGCACCTCGTTGACCTTGAAGGCATACTTCGCGATGGTGTCCAGCTCCTCCTGGGTAGCCAGGTCGAGGGCCAGGGCGTAGTAGTGGTTGATGAACGGGTCGTGCAGATCGTCGTTCTTGTAGCTGTACTCGAGGATGGGGGTCTTAAAGACCTTGCCCTCGGGCACGCCCATGCGCAGGCTGAAGTGACCGGCTGCAACGTTGCGGACGATGACCTCCAGAGGCACGATCTCGACCTTCTTCACAAAGGTGTCGCGGTCATTGACCTCCTGCACGTAATGGGTGGGGATGCCCTCCTTCTCGAGCTTCTGCATCAGAGCGTTGGACAGCTTGTTGTTGACAATGCCCTTGTCGCGAATGGTGCCCTTCTTCTCGCCGTCACCGGCAGTGGCGTCATCCTTATAGTGGACCATGACGATCTCGGGATCGTTGGTAGCGAAAACCTGCTTGGCCTTGCCTTCGTACAGCTGCTCTTTAACTTCGTAATTCATGAGAAACGCTCCTTTTTATAGTATAATATAGTAAAGTATGTATGTGTACCTGTCTTTGGCTTCCCCCTTGGGGGAAGCTCCCGCCCGCAGGCGGGTGATGAGGGAAAGGCTGCCGGGACAGTCCGTTTACGGGATACAGCGGCAAGGCCGCTCCTCATCCGGCCCTTCGGGCCACCTTCCCCCTTGGGGGAAGGCTCTTTTACAGTGCTGCGGCTTCGGCGGCAATGGCGGCGTCCTTCTTGGCAATCGCGGCGGCGGTGTCGGCGCGGAAGCTGTCAAGCTTCGCGGCCAGCTCGTCGTCGGACACGGCCAGAATCGCCACAGCCAGATACGCGGCGTTCTTCGCGCCGTTCAGCGCTACGGTAGCCACGGGAAAGCCGCTGGGCATCTGCACAGTGGCCAGCAGGGCGTCCAGACCGTCCATGGCGCCGCCCTTCATCGGGATGCCCACAACGGGCAGGGTAGTGTTGGCGGCAAAGACACCGGCCAGGTGCGCGGCCATGCCGGCAGCGCAGAGAATGACGCCGTAGCCCTCGGCACGGGCGCTCCTGGCGAACGCGGCGGCGGCCTCCGGTGTGCGGTGGGCCGAAAGAATGTGCGCCTCATACGGCACGCCGAAATCCTTCAGCACCGTGCAGGCACCCTTGACCACCGGCCAGTCACTGTCCGAGCCCATGATGATCGCAACTTTTTTCATACGTTTTGAAACCTCCCTTACAAAGCAAACAGCGCAGTGCTCCGCATCAGGATACACTGCGCTGTGGTGTCGACGTAAAAAGGGTATGATGGTACAGAACACCCGCGAAGAAGCCAATACGCTGCATTGCGTTTGCCACGGAAGATCCCCCTTTAATAAAAGTAAGATGTGCCCTGTACTTGTAGTGTAAACGCTGGGCAAAAAAAATGCAAGCGCCCGGCGGACATTTCAGCCAAAAAACGGTGCAAAAGGGTTTTGACCGTCGCTTTTTGTCGTTTTTGATGGGTCTTGGGGGGCAGTTGTCATACTTTAAAACGGCCTGTAAAATTATGCTGGTACAGGGCACAAAAATATGATAAAATAGAAAAAATACATAAACAAGGAGCTTTGTATGATTGCACCCAAACGACGCCTGACAAATCACGCCCTGCACGGCAGGGAGGAATGGTTCAAGCGCATCTTCCGCGACCAGATCGCCGAGGCTGCGGGCATCCTCGAAGTCGTGCTCTCCGGCATTGTGCTGGCGGCCCTGCTCATGAGCATTGTCCCGCTGGTGGAGCTGATGCCCGGTCTGCTGACCGATGCCGACAGCCTGGAGATCCGCACCTTTCTGGAACGTGCGCTGGACATCGTCATCGGCATCGAGTTTATCAAGATGCTGGCCAAGCACAGCCCCGGCAGCGTGCTGGAGGTGCTGCTCTACGCCATTGCCCGCCACATGATCGTCGGCCATGAGGACGCCGTGCAGAACCTGGTCAGCGTGGGGGCTATCGCACTGATCTTCATTATCCGCAAGTATTTCTTTGTGCCGTCCTTCGGCTACAAGATGCCCGGCGGCAAAATTGCCCCGGACATGGAGCAGAAGGACGCAGAGACCCCGGAAGCAAAAGCGGGAGACATGGCGGAATAACGCCGGCCCGCCCCCGGGGACAGCGCCGTATGGTACGCCGGGGCCATTGGCGCGAACGGCGAAAATATGTAAGCCTGTGTGATAACTATTCATAAAAATCCCCCTTCCGGGAACTCTGTAGAGGCGGATGCTCGTCATCCGCCTCTACAGCCTCCCGGAAGGGGGATTCTTTATTTTACGATTTTACCAAAATTTTACCAATCAGAACAGACCCGTGATCTTCCCGTGTACATCCACGTCAATGTCCATGGCGGCGGGGTGCTTGGGCAGGCCGGGCATCGTCATGATGCTGCCGCAGACAACGACCACAAAGCCCGCACCGGCGCTCAAACGCACCTCGCGCACATTCAGCGTGTGACCCTCGGGCGCACCCGTCAGCTTGGCGTTGTCGCTGAAGGAATACTGTGTTTTGGCAATGCAGACCGGCAGCTTGCCATAACCCAGCGCGGTCAGCTCGTCCAGCGTCTTTTTTGCGGCGGCGGTGTAGCTTACACGGCCCGCGCGGTAGATCTTCGTGGCGACGGCCTCGATCTTATCCGTCAGCGGCGCGTCCAGCTCGTAGGTGTACTGCATCTCGGCGCTGTCGTCCAGGATGGACAGCACGGTCTCGGCCAGCGCCTTGCCGCCCTCGCCGCCCTTGGCAAAGACCTCGCTCAGGGCGCAGGGCACACCGGCCTTGCTGCAGACGTCATAAATAACATCCATCTCCTCCGCAGTGTCGGTGGGGAAGGCGTTGATGGCAACGCAGACCGGCAGACCAAAGCCCTGCAGGTTCTCAATGTGGCGGGTCAGGTTCACGCTGCCCGCACGCACGGCCTCGGCGTTGGGCTTGCCCAGATCGGGCTTGGCCACGCCGCCGTGGGACTTGAGCGCGCGCACCGTGGCCACCAGCACAACGGCGGCGGGGTGCAGCCCGGCATAGCGGCACTTGATGTCAAGGAACTTCTCCGCGCCCAGATCCGCGCCGAAGCCGGCCTCGGTCACAACGTAGTCGGCCAGCTTGAGGCTCAGCCTGGTGGCAATGGCACTGTTGCAGCCGTGGGCAATGTTGGCGAACGGACCGCCGTGGATGATGGCGGGGTTGTGCTCCAGCGTCTGGACAAGGTTCGGGTCGAGCGCATCCTTCAAAAGTGCGGTCATCGCGCCCGCCGCGCCGATCTGCCCGGCGGTGACGGGCTGGCCGTCGTAGGTGTAGGCACAGACGATGCGGGACAGGCGGGCCTTTAAGTCCTCCAAATCGGTGGCCAGGCAGAACACCGCCATGACCTCGCTGGCAACGGTGATGTCAAAGCCGTCCTCACGCGGGGTGCCGTTGACCTTGCCGCCGAGGCCGTCCACGATGAACCGCAGCTGGCGGTCATTCATGTCCATGCAGCGCTTCCAGGTGATGCGGCGGGGGTCAATGTTCAGCGGGTTGCCCTGCTGGATCGAGTTGTCGATCATGGCAGCCAGCAGGTTGTTGGCCGCGCCGATGGCGTGGATGTCGCCGGTAAAGTGCAGGTTGATGTCCTCCATCGGCACGACCTGGGCATAGCCGCCGCCGGCAGCGCCGCCCTTGATGCCGAACACGGGGCCGAGCGACGGCTCACGCAGGCAGAGCATCGTTTTTTTGCCCAGCGCGTTCATGGCGTCCGCCAGACCGACGCTCGTCGTGGTCTTGCCTTCGCCCGCGGGCGTGGGGCTGATGGCGGTGACTAAGATCAGCTTGCCCTCGGGCTTGTCAGCCTTGGCCAGCTTGTGGTTCAGCTTGGCCTTGTAGTGGCCGTAGGGGATGACGTCCTCGCCCTGCAGGCCTAGCTTGGCTGCGATCTCGGTGATAGGCTTCATTTCGGCGGCCTGTGCAATTTCGATGTCGCTCAGCATAGTAATTCCCTCCGTTTTAAAACAAAATGGGCTGCACACACTCATTCCCCAGTGTATGCAGCCCAGACGGTCGGCTTAAGCAGCAAGTTGTGGTGCCGCGTCCCCCGTGGTGAACCCCACGTATTTCCGTCGGTCAGCGGCCTTGCTATGGATTAAATGTACCACAGGTGAGGACAAATGTCAATACCCCTGCGGCGTTACACGCTGCCTTTCCCACAGCCCCACTTTTTGAAATACCGTCCCATGCTGACAAGCTGCATCTTGAACTTGCCTGCGTCGCGCATGGGGGCGCGGTGCCACGCATGAATGGCGGAAAACTGCGGAGCCAGCCAGACGGTACCCTTCTGCAGCACCTTCTGGGTCAGGTCAGCGTCCTCCACATACATGAAATACTCGGGGTCAAAGCCGCCGATTTCCTTGAACACATCGGTGCGCACGGCCATAAAGCTGCCGGTGCAGAACTCGATGCGGCGGGGCACGGTCAGATCCTCATCCTGCATCGTGTAGTGGTCGTCGGCCTTCTTAAAGCAGCCGCCGAGCTTCGGGGCCAGCTGCCGCGCCAGCAGCAGCCAGGGCGTCGGCTTGCGGCGGGGCAGGTGCTGCAGCTTGCCGTCCGGGTAGCGCAGCTGGGGCGTTGCCATGGCGGCCCCGGGCCGGGCCAGCAGCCACGCGGCCATGTCCTCCAGCACGTCACCAGTCAGCAGGATGTCCGGGTTCAGAATAAAGTGTACGTCGCTGGTCAGACGATCCAGCACATAGTTGTGGCCCTTGCCGAAGCCGATATTCTTTTCCAGCGGCAGCACAGTCACGCGGCTGTCGCCAAAATCCGTCTCTGCCAGCTGCCTGCCGCAGCCGTCGGGACTGCCATTGTCCACGACATACAGGGCAAGATCCGGGGCAGGGGTATAGTGCAGGATGCTGCGCACCGCGGCGCAGACCTCGTCATAATCACAGTACGCCACAATGCAGGCGCTGATTTTGGGCATAGTAAGCTCCTTGAGACAAAATTCTACTATCGGGGAACCTATAGGGGCGGATGCAGGCATCCGCCCCTACAAATGGGCTATTACTTCTCCAACGCTTCCAGACGGCTCAGATCATACGGCGTGTCCTGATACACGTAGTAGTTCAGCCAGTTCGTGTACAGCAGATACCCGTGGGCGCGCCAGCGGAACAGAGGGTCGCGGCTCGGATTGTCGTCGGGGTAGTAGTTGCATGGGATGTTGATAGGCTTGCCGGCCTTCACATCGCGCTTATACTCCCTGTCCAGCGTATATTTGTCGTACTCGGGGTGGCCGATGACAAAGATCTGCCGCCCGGACTCGGTGGAAAGCAGCATCGGCCCGGCAATGTCGCTCTCGGCCAGAATGCGCAGGTCGCCGCAGGCGTCGATGGCGGCGCGGTCCAGCCCGGCCCAGCGGCTGTGCGGGGCGTAGAATACCTCGTCGAAGCCGCGCACCAGCGGGTTGGAGGGTCGTGTCACGCGATGCTCAAACACGCCGAACATCTTCTTGTCCAGATGCACCTTGGGGATGCCGAAGTGGTAGTACAGCCCCGCCAGCGCACCCCAGCACAGGTGGATGGTGGAGTAGACGTTCTCCTTGGTGTAGTCCATGATGCGGCAGAGCTCGTCCCAGTAGTCAACATCCTCGTAGTCCAGGTCCTCAATCGGCGCGCCGGTGATGATCATGCCGTCAAAGCGCTCGTTTTTGATCTCGTCAAACGTCTTGTAGAACGCCTTCATGTGCTCGGGCGCGGTGTGGGTCGTGCTGTGGGTCGCCGTCTGCAAAAAGGTGACCTGCACCTGCAAAGGGCTGTTTGCCAGCAGGCGGGCCAGCTGGGTCTCGGTCACGATCTTGGTCGGCATCAGGTTTAAAATCAGGATGCGCAGCGGGCGGATATGCTGGCTCATCGCGCGCTCCTGGTGCATGACAAATACATTTTCCTGCTGCAATTCCTCGTAAGCAGGCAGGTCTTTCGGGATGATAAGAGGCATAGGGAAGGACTCCTTATTCAGAATACCTTTATTATAAAGGTTTCCCCCGCAAAAAGCAACAAAAAAGCACTCCCGGTGCAAAACCGGGAGTGCGGCGGCGCTTACCGTTTATTCGTACTTGACGTTGTCGATCAGGCTCTGCATGACGTCGCTCTGCAGAACGTTCATCTTGATGTAGTTCTCACCGTAGGCGGAGACATACTGGCTCGGGTCGGTGGTGCCGTAGTAGCGGCCAAAGTCAGCGTTCATGGTGGCGGTGTCGCACTTGAAGCCCGTTTTCTCGGCCACGGCCTGCATCAGCAGGGCCTGCTGGGTGATGGACTTGATGCTGTCGTTGGCATCTGCCAGATAGGCATCCACGCTGTCATAGCTGCTGCCCATCATGCCGGAGGACAGCAGGGTGTTCATGTCGGTGCCGTATTTCTGGGCGTTGGTGTAAATGCGGTACAGCAGCACATCGCGGTAGTAGTCCAGCGCGGTCTGCGGCAGCTCGTCCGCGTAGCTGGCCTTGTCATGCAGGGCGGTGTAAACGTCACTGGCCTGGTTGTCATAGAGCATCGTGGACTTGACGAAGGCTTTCAGCTCATCGACGCTGTTCAGGCTCATGCTCTCGCCGAGATTTTCCTTGACCCAGTCGTCGGTCAGCTCGGGGGTGACGGACTCCTTGATGTAGTTCAGGGTCGTCTCAAAGACGGCTTCCTTGCCGTTCAGGTCCTCATTGCCGTAATCCTCGGGGAAGGTGACCGTGACGTCAAAGGTCTCGCCGGGGGTATGGCCGACGATCTGATCTTCAAAGTTATCAATGTAGGTGCCGCTGCCTAAAGTCAGGTCAGCGCCGCTGCCCTTGGTGTCGCCGCCGTCGAAAGCAACGCCGTCGATGCGGCCCACATAGTCAATGTTGACCGTATCGCCGTCCGCGGCTGCGCGGTCCTTGACCTCATTCGTGGTCGCAAAATTGGACAGCACGTTGGAATCAATGTAATCATTGATGTCGTCGTCGCTGACCTGGCCCAGGTCGGCGCTGATCGTGATGTCCGCGTAGTCGTCGGGCAGGGTGACATAATCGGCGGCGGTCACGCCCTTGAGATAACCGTTCTCGTCAAACGCATCGGAAAAGCTGAAATCAGCCAGATAGGCGTACTCGGCGTCCGCAGTCTCAGCGCTGGCCTTCTCGGCGGTGTCAGCCGTCTCAGCGGTAGATTCAGCGGCCTCGGAGGAGGCGGTGTCAGCGGTATTGCCGCAGGCCGCAAGCACAGCGGTCATGCCGACAGCCATGCCAAGGGCTGCCACACGGCGGAAATTCTTCAGTTTCATGGAATTCTCCTGTCTTTTTCAAAATTGCATACTTTCTTATTATACACGCTTTTTCGGAAAAGTAAAATGAAATTGCTGTGAAAATATGGTATAATGGTAAAAAAACAAACAACAAGGAGACATACACCATGGAAAAATCCAAAATTGACCGTATCAACGCGCTGGCAAAAAAAGCCAAGGCCATCGGTCTGACCGAGCGCGAGAACGCCGAGCGCGACGCTTTGCGCAAGGAGTATCTGGCCGATATGCGCGCGGCCTTCAAACAGCAGCTCGACAGCACCTATGTCCAGACTGCGGACGGCGCAAAGATCCCCTATGCCGAGTATGCGAAGCTCTCTAAGCATTGATCTGCCCTGCAACTGCGCCAACGGAAACATTTGAATCTTGTACAAAACAGCTATAGTATTCTCTTGACAAATATGGTATAATACAGAACGGCAGCGGATCCCGGAGATTCCGGAAAAGGCTGAAATGCCTATTTACTTACAAAAGAGGTAGAAACGTATGCTTACTTCCATTACCGGCATCAACTGGGGCGACGAGGGCAAGGGCCGCATGGTCGACCTGCTCAGCCAGGACTATGACATTGTTGCGCGCTATCAGGGCGGCGACAATGCAGGCCACACCGTCAAGACCGAGCGCGGCAAATTCGTCCTGAACCTGATTCCCTCCGGCATTCTGCGCCCCGACGTTGTCTGCGTTATGGGCGGCGGCATGGTCATCGACCCCGAGCACCTCGAGAAGGAAATCGCCTCCCTGACCGAGAAGGGTGTTGAGATCAGCCCCAAAAACCTGAAAATCTCTGACCGTGCGACCATCACCATGCCGTTCCATGTCGCACAGGACGGCCTTGAGGAGGAGCGCCTGTCCAAGACCGGCGCTCAGTTCGGCTCCACCAAGCGCGGCATCGCCTACAGCTACGGCGACAAGTACATGAAAAAGACCCTGCGCATGGGCGACCTCGTCCACATGGACGCCAGTGTCAGGAAACGTCTGGAGACCATCGTCGAGTCCAAGAACCTGACCATGGAGAAGATCTACGGCCAGAAGCCCGTCAGCGTTGACGAGATGTGGGCCTGGTGCGAGAAATATTCCAAGCTGTTTGCCCCCTACATCTGCGATGTGGGCGGCTATCTGGACAAGGCTGACCGCGAGGGCAAGAAGATCATGTTCGAGGCCCAGCTGGGCGCTCTGCGTGACATCGACTTCGGCATCTATCCTTACACGTCTTCCTCCAACACCGTGTCCGCCTATGCACCCATCGGTGCGGGCATCCCGGGCCACAAGCTGAACCTCTCCATCGGCATTATGAAGGCTTATTCCTCCTGCGTCGGTGAGGGCCCCTTCACCACGGAGCTGGCTATGACCGAGGCAGAAAAGGACGTGCTGCGTGAGCACGGCCATGAGTACGGCGCCGCCACGGGCCGTCCCCGCCGCGTCGGCCCGTTCGACGCTGTGGCAAGCCGCTACGGCGTGCAGTGCCAGGGCTGCGATGAACTGGCCCTGACCCTGCTGGACGTCCTCGACTACATGGAGGAAGTGCCCATCGTCACCGCCTACAAGCTGACCGACGGCAGCACGACCACCCGCTTCCCCATGGGCAAGACGCTGGACGACGCCCAGCCCGTTGTCGAGACCGTGCCCGGCTGGCACTGCGACATTACCGGCGTGCGCAGGTTTGAGGACCTGCCCCAGGCAGCTCAGGACTATGTCACACGTCTGGAGGAGCTGGTCGGCTGCAAGATCAAGTACATCTCCGTCGGCCCCGAGCGCGATGCCTGCATCGTGCGGGCGTAATTTTTCTCCTTGGCCCCCTCCCAGAGGAGGCAAGAACTTATAACCAACCAAAAGGCAGACCCTTACAAGGTCTGTCTTTTTCTAAAAGAGGGGGTATTCCCACTGATTCAGCTTTTAATACGGGCTTTCGTCAAAAATTATAAAAGCACCGCGGATCGCGCCGTCCGCACGGCCTACGGAAATCTGGCCTGCATCGTCAGCGTGGTGTGCAACCTACTGCTGGCGGGCGGCAAGATCGCCGTCGGTGTACTGACCGGCAGCGTTGCCATCACCGCCGACGGCATGAACAACCTCTCCGATGCCAGCTCCAATGTCGTCAGCCTCGTCGGCTTCAAGCTCGGCGCGCGCCCGGCGGACTCGGAGCATCCCTACGGCCATGCCCGGTATGAGTATCTGGCCGGGCTGGCGGTCTCTGTCATGATCCTGGTCATCGGCGTGGAGCTTTTGAAGGAGAGCTTTGCCAAGGTTCTGCACCCGACGGAGGTCGCTTTCAGCTGGCTCATGGTTGCAGTACTGCTTGCGTCCATCCTCGTCAAGCTCTGGATGAGCAGGCTGAACCGGCAGATCGGCACGGCCATCGACTCGGAAACGCTGCTGGCCACCGCCGCCGATGCCCGCAACGATGTCATCACGACGGCAGCGGTTCTGGCAGCCACGATTCTGACAAAGCTCACCGGCTTTGCCCGCATTGACGGACTGATGGGTATCGGTGTGGCGGCGTTCATTTTGTACAGCGGTGCAATGCTCGTCAAAGACACCATCAATCCGCTGCTGGGTGCAGCGCCTGACTCGGATCTGGTCGAGCATATCGAGAAAAAGGCCCTGAGCTATCCCGGCGTGCTCGGCGTGCACGATCTGATGATCCACGACTACGGCCCCGGAAGCCGCCTGGTCAGCTTCCATCTGGAAATGGATGCTAAGGATGACGTCATGCACAGCCACGATGTCATTGACCGCATTGAGCGGGACCTGCTTGTGGAGGACGGGCTGATCGCGACGATCCACTTTGACCCCGTCGTGACCGGTGACCCCCACGCGGACGAGCTGAAGGCGTTTTTGCAGCGTGAGGTCGAGGAGCTCGCGCCGCTGGCCAACATCCACGACCTGCGCATTGTGCCCGGCCCGACACATACGAACGTGATTTTTGACTGTGCCGTCCCTGCTGAGTACATGACCGACAAGCAGCACCGGGGCGTCAAGCTCGTCAATGCCCTGCGCAATGCCGTACAGGCCAAGTGGCCCGACCATTTCTGTGTCATAAAGCTGGAACCGGACTATGCGCCGGTACACCACGAATAAAAGAAGCAACCCTGTAGGGGCAGGGCATGCCCTGCCCTCAACGTAAAATCCATAGCGATTTGGCGGCAAGGCTGCGGGCCGGACATGTCCGGCCCCTACCGGGCACCATTACGGAAAGTAAAACTATATAAAGGAGAGGTATCCCCATGGACTACAACAAAGCTGCTCTGGAACTCCACAGCAAGTTCCCCGGCAAGATCGCCGTGCAGAGCCTTTGCGAATGCAAGGACCGCGACGCGCTGTCCACCGCCTATACCCCCGGCGTGGCCGAGCCGTGCCGCAAGATCAAGGCAAACCCCGATGACGTCTACACCTACACGATGAAGGGCCGCACCGTCGCCGTCGTCACGAACGGCACTGCCGTGCTGGGTCTGGGCAACATCGGCCCCGAGGCCGGTCTGCCGGTCATGGAGGGCAAGTGCGTCCTGTTCAAGGAGTTCGGCGGCGTCGATGCTTTCCCCATCTGCCTGAACGCCAAGACGAAGGAGGAGGTCATTGCTGCGGTCAAGGCCATTGCCCCGACCTTCGGCGGTATCAACCTGGAGGACATCCGCAGCCCCGAGTGCTTTGAAATCGAAGCCGAACTCGAGCGTGACCTCGACATCCCCGTGTTCCACGACGACCAGCATGGCACAGCCATCATCGTGCTGGCGGGTGTGCTCAACGCCCTGAAGGTCGTCGGCAAGCGCATTGAGGACGTCAAGATCGTCCAGAACGGCCCCGGCGCGGCGGGCACGGCCATCATCCACATGCTGCAGGTCGCGGGCGCTAAGAACATCGTCGCCGTTGATGAGCACGGCATCCTCTACCCGAACCGCCCCGCGGGCCTTGAAGGCCACAAGGGCAGGCTGGCCGAGGAGACGAACCCCGAAAAGCTGACCGGCGGTCTGGCCGAGGCCATACGGGACGCGGACATCTTCATTGGTACGTCGATTGCGGGCGCACTGACCCCCGAACTGGCCGCCACGATGGCGAAGGACGCGATTGTGTTCGCCATGGCGAATCCCACGCCCGAGATCATGCCCGACCTCGCTAAGCAGGCGGGCGTCCGCGTCATCGGCACGGGCCGCAGCGACTTCCCGAACCAGGTCAACAATGTGCTGGCGTTCCCCGGCATCTTCAAGGGTGCGCTGTCCGTCCGTGCGCGGGACATCAACCCCGCTATGAAGATGGCCGCCGCTAAGGCCATCGCGGGTCTCATCCCCGACGACGAGCTGAACGAGGAAAACATCCTGCCCAAAGCATTTGACCCCCGCGTGGCCGATGCCGTCGCCGCTGCCGTCGCACAGGCCGCGAGAGAAAGCGGCGTGGCGCGCGTATGAGCATCCGTGAAATTCCCGCCGCCGCCATCACCGACGCAGTGGAGGCTCTCTGCATCGAGGCCAACACCCGGCTGCCCGCCGACGTAAAGGCTGCACTGGATGCCGCCGAAGCCGCCGAGCCGTGGCCGCTGGCAAAGGAGACACTGGGCTTATTGCAACAGAATCTCTGCGTTGCGAAAGAGAAAGACCTGCCCATCTGCCAGGACACCGGCATGGCCTGCGTCTTTATCGAGCTGGGCCAGGATGCCCACATTGACGGCGACCTGACCGATGCCGTCAACGAGGGTGTGCGCCGCGGCTACGAGAAAGCATTCTTACGCAAATCCATCACTGCCGACCCGCTGCAGCGCGTCAACACGGGGGACAACACCCCGGCGTTCCTGACCGTGCATCTTGTGCCGGGCAGCGGCTGCAAAATCACCGTCGCCCCCAAGGGCGCAGGCAGTGAGAACATGAGCCGCCTTGCCATGCTCAAGCCAGCCGACGGTGTCGAGGGCGTGAAAAAATTCGTGCTTGACACGGTGGAGCAGGCCGGAGCCAACCCCTGCCCGCCCATTGTGCTGGGTATCGGCATCGGCGGCAGCTTCGACCACTGCGCAGCGCTGGCCAAAAAGGCGCTGCTGCGCCCGCTGGACGAACCCAACGCCGACCCGTATTATGCAGCGCTGGAAAAGGAACTGCTGGATGCCATCAATGCCACAGGCTTTGGCCCGCAGGGCTTTGGCGGTGCCACGACCTGCCTGGGGGTTGCCATTGAGCAAAAGCCCACCCATGTGGCATGCCTGCCCGTGGCCGTCAACATCAGCTGCCACGTCACCCGCCGCGCCAGCCGCACGCTGTAAGGAGGCGCAACGATGCAATATGTACTGAAAACGCCCCTCTCCAAGCAGGACCTTGCGCCGCTGAAGGCAGGGGACACCGTGCTGTTGTCGGGCGTGGTCTACACCGCCCGTGACGCCGCCCACGCCCGCATGATGGAGCTGCTGGACAAGGGCGAACCGCTGCCGTTCCCCATTAAGGGCGCGGCCATCTACTACGTCGGCCCCACGCCGGAGCGCCCGGGCTGTGCCATCGGCGCGGCAGGCCCCACGACCTCGGGCCGTATGGACGCCTACACGCCGCGGCTGCTGGATCTGGGACTGGCCTGCATGATCGGCAAGGGCAAGCGCACCGATGCCGTCAAGCAGTCCGTCGTCAAAAACGGCGCGGTCTATCTGGCCGCCATCGGCGGGGCCGGTGCCCTGATGGCCGGCAGTGTGCAGAGCTGTGAGATCATCGCGTGGCCGGACCTCGGCTGTGAGGCGGTGCGTAAGTTGGTGGTTAAGGACTTCCCGCTGACGGTCCTGCTGGACACCCACGGCGGCGACCTGTACCAGAGCGGCCCCGCTGCTTACCTCGCCAGCCGGGAGCACAACACATGAGCCGCAAACGGATGGCAAAGTGCCTGGCCCTCTGTGCATTGGCGCTGGCCGTCTGCGTTGGCATAGCGGCGGCGCTGGTCATCTCCAAAAACCGGCAGAGAGCTGCCGAAGCTGCCGCTGCGGCCAGTGCCGCTGCAGCCAGTGAGGCCGCCGCCAAAGCCGCCGAGGAGGAGGCTGCCCGCGCCGCCAGTGAAGCCGCCGAGGCCGCCCGTCAGGAGGAAGAACGCCTAGCTGCCGAAGCAGCCGCCGCGAAGCGTGCCGAGCAGGTCACCGCTGCGCAGGCCGAGCACGACAGCGTGCAGTACGGCGATAAGCTGGGCCGCATCTGGGTCGAAGGCACAAACGTGGACTGCGCCCTCTATTGGGGCGACAGCGAGGGTCAGTTTGGCCGCGGTGCGGGCTGCCGCGCCGAGAGTGACTGCGTCCTGCCCGGCGAGAACGGCACAGTCTTTATCGGCGGGCATACGGGCACGTACTTCTCGGACCTTGGCTCGACGCAGCTCGGTGCCATCATTCATCTGGAGACCGACTGGGGCGACTTTACCTATAAAGTCACCGACATGCAGGTCATTCAGGAGACCGACGTCGATAAGGTGCGCTGGGGTGCCGAGGAGCCCAGCTGCATCCTGTACACCTGCTACCCCTTCGGCATCCTGACCCACACCCCCCAGCGCTACGCCGTCTATGCAGACCCCGTCAGCGCCGACGAGTACGGTGTAGTACCGGCAGAGACAACGATGGTGATGCCATTCTTTTCCGCATAGGCCGTGCACTCCCGGATCTGGCCTTCGATAGATTCTTCACGCTGGTTGTCCGATGAATAGCGAGCATAGATCACAGCGGTCATGGCAGGCACCTCCCATTTATACATCATTGAACGGTGGAACGTTCATAAAAACCAACTTTCGTATAATGTATATACCACAACCCCGTGGCCACAAATTTTTAATTTTTGAAAATCCTGTGCTCCACCGGGACTTCACATCTGCAACTCTTGCGAGCTTTGATGTGATCTTGTTGGGGTGTGCCTGCCCCAAACCCTGCTTAGAACGGACGAGGAGGAATTGTGTCAATTTGACATAATTCCTCCCACTGCTGCAGAAGCGAGCATCCGCAAGCAGATCACAGAGCGGAACAATGTCAGCGAATCTTATGGCAAGTGAAACAGGCTCATCATACCCCCAGCAAAGAGAAACAGAGCGTTCCCGACGGGGAACGCCCTGTTGTACATATCTCTGTCGTATGTGGATTTTTCAGGGTGCGTCCGCAGGGGCGCACCCTATTTTTGTTTCATCATGGTTGGGTATACGTCAAAACGCATTTACCGGTTCTTTTTCTCCTTGGCTGCATCGTGGTTGGTTTTGCGCTGTTCCACCATCTGGGCGAACCATTCCACCATTGCAGGGTCGTCGTGAGCAAAGAAGGCACTGGTTTTGGTATCCAGTGCGGCGATCCTTTCCATGTCCTCAGAGGACAGCGTAAAGTCGAACACTTCCAGATTTTCCTGCATCCGCTCCCTGTGGGTGGATTTTGGGATGACCACCACGCCCCGCTGCAAATGCCAGCGGAGAATGACCTGTGCCACGGTTTTGCCGTATTTTGCGCCGATTTCTGCCAGGACAGGGTTTGTGAACATCTGACTCCGACCTTCGCCAAAGGGAGCCCATGCCTCCATCTGAACGCCGTACTTTTCCATCCATTCCTTTGCCTTGCCCTGCTGGTGCAGCGGATGTACCTCTACCTGATTCACCATGGGTTTGATACGAGCAAAGCTGCACAGATCAACGAGGCGGTCAGGATAAAAATTGGACACGCCAATGGCTCGAATCTTGCCTGCCTCATATAGCTCCTCCAAGGCGTGCCATGCGCCGTAGTAATCAGCAAACGGCTGGTGCAACAAACAAAGGTCCAGATAATCCGTTCGCAGCTTACGCAGTGATTCCAGCACAGATGCCTTGGCCTCCTTATAACCGTAATGCTCGACCCAGACCTTGGTGGTCAGAAAAATATCTTTGCGATCCACACGGGATTTTTCGATTGCTGTGCCCACCTGCTCTTCGTTGAAGTAGGATTGTGCCGTGTCGATGGAGCGGTAGCCCACCTGCAAAGCATCCAGTACACAGCGCTCGCATTCCTCCTGTGAGACCTGATAGACCCCATAGCCAAGCTGGGGCATTTTTACGCCGTTATTCAATGTGATATAGTTCATATAAAAGCCTCCCTGCGGAGATGATCCTGTGTTTATCACCGCAATTCCTTATAGGTTTCTTCCTGCACCGACTCGCACCACTCGTTAGAGGTGCCCTCACCGGGCACTTCCACTGCCAGATGAGAGAACCAGCAATCGGGTGCAGCACCGTGCCAGTGCTTGACCTCCGGGGGAATGTTCACCA
>PPYE01432774.1_pt1 | contig 29796 bp, 30 predicted proteins | sample 1559881 | NCBI WGS metagenome assembly PPYE01 (sample SAMN08240022, study PRJNA423297) | Human gut metagenome, whole genome shotgun sequencing project. | reverse complement strand
GCGGGACTTCAACCACCCGGCCATTATCGGCTGGTGCCCCTTCAACGAGACCTGGGGCTACCGGGAGGAACGGGAGAAGAACGCCCTGCTCACCAGCCTTTACAAGCTGACCAAGCGGCTGGACCCCACCCGTCCCTGCATTGACTCCAGCGGAAACTACCGTGTCCTCTCGGAGGTCTACGATATCCATGACTACGACCAGGACACCCAGAGCTTCCAAGCCCGCTGGGATGGCCTGACGGACCGCATCCGGGAGACCGGCGGCGTCATCCCTGCGGAGGACCCCTTCTTCAACTCCGCCCCCGAAGGGCCCAGCGGCCGGGCTCCTTTCTTCAACCAGCCCTATGATAACCAGCCCATCTTTGTCAGCGAGTATGGCGGCATCCGCTGGCCGGATGACACGGTGGAGGGCTGGGGCTACGGCAACGCGCCCGCCACTCCAGAGGAGTTCTTCGCCCGCTATAAGGGCCTGACCGAGGCCCTGCTGAACAACCCGGAGATTTTCGGGTTCTGCTACACTCAGCTGTACGACGTGGAGCAGGAAGTCAACGGCCTATACACCTATGGCCGGGCCCAGAAATTCGATATCAGCCTCATTCAAAAGATCAACCAGCAGAAAGCGGCCATTGAAGACTGAGCTGCCCTGTAGTGTACCTTTGCACCGGCAAGCGCCCCCGCTCCAGGAGTTTGGAGCGGGGGCGCATTTTTTGCTTCGGCTCGCTTCAGCCTTCTCTGTGCCCTGCACATGCGTTGAGCGATCCCCTGAACCGCTGTTTGAACAAGCGGCTGAAATTACCGCTCTCTTTCTTGTGCCGTTCCCCCAGGGGCGCCTCTGCAAGGGCACCGCCTTGCAGCGTTTTCCATCCGGATTTTCAGCAAATCGCCCTCTCCTCTCTTTCCCACCCAACGGCCCGGGCTCTTCACAAAGGAAGAGAGATTCCCTCTACCCTCCCGCGTTTTTCTGTGCTACAATGATAGCAAAGAAAGCAAAGCCCCTTGGGCTTTTGAAGACAACGGAGGAGCATACGCCATGAAAAAAACACGCATTTTATTCACCGGAGATTCCATCACCGACGTGTACCGCACGGACGTGGTCCGGGCCATGGAGGGATGGCTGGACCCTGCCCTTACCGCTCAGGAGCGCCAGTCCTCTACCAACAGCGTGCTGGGAATGGGATACCCCCTGCTGGCTGCCGCCCAGCTCAGCGCCGAGGAGCCCGGCCGCTATGAATTCCTGAACCGGGGCATCTCCGGCAATCGGGTGGTGGACCTGGACGCCCGCATCAAGGTGGACTGTATCAACCTGCGCCCCGATGTGATCAGCATTATGATCGGCGTCAACGACGTGTGGCACGAGCTGGGAGATCACAACGGTGTGGACGCCCCCAAGTTCCGCCGGGTCTACCAGGGGATGCTCCAGGAGATCACCCAGGCCCTGCCCGGGGTGAAGCTCATCCTGCTGGAGCCCTATGTGCTCCAAGGCCCCGCCACGCAGGAGCACTGGGACACCTTCCGCCGGGAAGTGGACCTGCGCCGGGAGATCGTTCGGGAGCTGGCCAAAGACTACTGGGAGAAAGAGGACCTGTACATCCCCTGCATCGACACTCAGAAGCTCTTTGACCAGGCTGCCGCCCGCAGCTGCCCCGGAGACTGGACCGCTGACGGCGTCCATCCCACCCCCGCAGGCCACTGGCTTCTGGCCCAAGAATGGCTGCGCTGCTTCCAGGAAATCGGTTAACCTCCCCTCACGCAAGGAACCCCTGCCGGTTGGCAGGGGTTCCTTTTTGTATTCCGGTTTTCTTTTTCCTGCCAGGGAACGGGCCGGCGGGAAGCCGCAGCCTCCGTCTCTCCCACGGCAACAGCGCTTAAGGGAGCGTTTCAGGCATCCTCGGGCCCATCATCGGAAAGCCCGCTCTGAAGCAGGTACTCTCGAGGGGACATCCCTGTTTTAGCGCGGAATACCCGTGAGAAATACCGCTCGTCGTAATAGCCGCACATTCCGGCAATATCCCCAATGGAGAGATTCAGCAGCTTTTTCTGTTCCAGCAGCTGCTTGGCGTAGTCCACCCGCAGCCGCGCCAGATATTCCGTGGGGGTAAGCCCCGTCTGTTCCCGGAATTTGCGGCGCATGTAATTTTCCGTGTAATTCCCCGAGGAAAGGATTTCCTTTAAATCCAACTCCGGATCGGCAAAACCGGCGATAATCCTGCTTTTTACCTGGTCTACCAAAGGCACGGCGCTGCCCCCTGCCATCCATGCCGCCAGCAGCTGCATCGCCGCCCGGAATAGGGAGAGAACCACAGGGCGCTCTTCCAGTTTTTTCTGGTAATGCAGATTTAAAAAGAGCCGCACCAACCTCTCAAAGCTTTTTTCGCTGTCATCCTGCAGCAAAATAGGGCGGTCCGCGGGGACCTGCCGGTTATCGGCCGTGAGAAATTCCTCCGTGTGGAAATAGTAGTCGACGAATCCCTCTTGCGAGCGTTTGGAGTGTTCCATTCCAGGGGGGATGCAAAGGATTGTCCCCTCGGTAAAAGAGTAGCACTCCTCTCCGATCCACGTTTTCCCCTCCCCCAGCACGTTTACAGAGATCTCCCACAGCTCATGGCTGTGGGGATGGCAGTTGGAAAGGGTCCGGGGCGCGGCGCCCAAAGAATACAGCCTCACCGCTTCACCGCCTTTTCAAAAAGATAGCTCCATTGTAGCCCCAGAACACAAAATTGTCAACCAAATGTGTCAAATCGTCCACCTTTTCCCCGGATGTGCAGGAGAAGGGAAAAACCGTGCGGAAATCTTGGGAAAATCCACCTTTTCCCCTTTGATCTCCTGCTGATTCAAAAGGCTTTTGTGCTATATTTGAACCTGCAAATCCACATAAGACAAGGAGAAAAGCAGCATGAAAGCGATCATTACCACACTGCCGGGCAAAAGCGTTTTGCAAGAAGTCCCTATGCCGGAGATGAACGAGGACTCCGTGCTGATCCAATTGAAATACTGCGGAGTGTGCTATTCCGAGCACTATGAGTGGAAGACAAAGGGAGGGGCCTTTGGCCACGAGCCCATGGGAACCATCGTTCAGGTGGGCAAAAATGTAGAGGGCTTTTCCGTGGGGGACCGGGTCTCCGGCCTGTGGGGGAGCACCCTTCCCGGCGCGGGGGGCATGGTTCAGTATGCTGTGGCCAACCCCAGCAAGGACACCGTGGTCAAGCTACCAGAGAACGTGCGGGACGAGGACCTGGTGCTGGAGCCCCTGGCCTGCATTTACTCTGCTGTGAGCAAGGCCCATTGTTCCATGCCCGGCACCCATGTGTGCGTGGTGGGCTGCGGCTATATGGGTTGCGGCGCCATCAGCCTGCTGAAGGCCCGCGGCTGCTATGTGGTGGCAGTGGATATTCGGGAATCCTCCCGTGGGGATGCCTTGAAGTACGGCGCCCAAGAGGCCTACTCCCCCCAAGAGGCCCTGGAAAAATACGGAACTGAATCCGGCCACCCCGGTTTTGAGATGGTGATGGAGTGGGGGGAAACCAACGAATCCCTGGACACTGCCATCCAGCTCACCCGCATGTGCGGCCAGCTCTGCGTGGGAGCGTATCACACCGGCGGGAAACGGCTGGTGGATGTACAGCAGCTGAACATCAAAGCCATCGAAATGCTGTCCGTGCACCCGCGCCAGGCCCAACTCTCTGACACCGGCGCGCGCCATGCGGCGGAAATGCTCGCCAGCGGCGCCTGGTGCTACAAAGACATTCCCACCATGATTTACCCAATGAATAAGTTTGACCAGGCTCAGGCCGAGCTGGAAACCAAATACGGCCACCACATGAAGGCCCTGATCGACATGGAGGCAGAGGACGGCGAGCCCCATCTGGCACTGTGAGGGGGAGATTGTCATGAAGCCCTATGTGATTGGCATGGACATTGGCGGAACCAACCTCCGCGTTGCCCTTGGCCCCCAGGGGGAAGAGATCCGGCATTTTCAAAAGGTGCCGCGGGAGGCCGTGCTCACTGGGGAATCCCCTGCCAAAGAGCTGGCGGATTTTATCCAGGACTATTGCGCACAGCACGGAGAAGGGGCACGGCCAGAGGCAGTGATGATTGGCTTTCCCGCCACGCTGGACAGGAACCGGCACCGTGTTTTGCAGGCGCCCAATGTTCCCGGGATAGACGGCCTCTCCGCCGCGGACCTGGGGCGCCTGGCCCATGTTCCCGTCTACTTTGAACGGGATGTGAACCTGCTGTTTTCCTGCGACATGCTGGATTTGGGCATCCCCTCCCAGGGCCTTTCCGTTGGGATCTACATTGGCACAGGGATCGGCAATGCCATTTTCTACAATGGCCGCCCCCTTTCCGGCAAGAATGGGGTTTCTGGAGAGCTGGGGCACATTCCCCGCAGCGGCAGCGGGGAAATCTGCGGCTGCGGAAACCTGGGCTGCGCCGAATGTTTTGCCTCCGGCCGCAGGCTCTCCCATCTGCGGGACACATATTTCCCCAGCCTGCCCATAGGCCGGCTGTTCCTGGAACAGGGCTCTTCCCCCATCCTGCAGGATTTCCTGGAGGAAATTGCCTGCACAGTTGCCGCGGAATTGAATATTCTCGACCCGGAGTACCTGGTCCTGGGCGGCGGCGTGCTCCACATGGCCGGTTTTCCCTTAGAATCTCTGAAAAAGAAAATTCTGGCCCACACCCGAAAACCCTACCCGGCACAGGGCCTGCAGATCCTCCACTCCCAGGACGCCGTGGAAAACGGCGCGCGGGGGGCTGTTGCTCTGGCGTGGGCGCTGGATCAGGAAAGGAAGGCGGTGCTATCGTGAAACACACAAAGGAAAGCCCCCGGCTGCTCTGCCCCTCCATGATGTGCGCGGGGTTCGACTGTCTGGCACAGGAGACGGAAACCCTGGACAGGGCGGGCGCGGACATCTTTCATCTGGATGTTATGGACGGGCATTTTGTCCGCAACTTCGGCCTGGGCTTAGAGGACATTCAATGTGTACGCCGCCACACCTCCAAGCCCATCGACGCCCATTTGATGGTGAGCAATCCTGGAGAAGTGGCCGATCTCTTCTTGGATTTGGGCGTGGACATTCTCTACATTCACTGGGAGGCGGAGGCGGACACAGCCCGCACCCTCAGCCATATCCGGGAAAGGGGAGGAAAATCCGGGCTGGTCCTCAACCCGGGCACTTCCCTGGAAGCGGTGGAAGGCCTGCTCCCTTGGACGGATTACCTGCTGCTGATGACGGTTACCCCAGGGTTTTCCGGACAAAAATACCAGCCTGCTGTGGAGGAAAAAATCCAAAAGGCGGCTGTCTGGAAGGAGCGTTACCACTACTGCCTGGCAGTGGACGGCGCGATTTCCCCCTCTGTGATTCAGCGGCTTGCGCCCTTGGGAGTGGACGGCTTTATCCTGGGGACCTCCGCCCTGTTTGGCAAGGGCGATTATCAAACGACCATGCGGGCGCTACGGGCGCTGTAAAGGAGGAACACAATGATTGCATTGGCATCGGACCATGTGGGTCTGGAATTAAAGCGGGAAATCATGGCACACTTAGAGGTCTTGGGCCTCCCCTACAAGGACTTTGGAACGTACAGCGCAGAGAGGTGCAACTATCCGGAATTTGCCTTTCTGGCCGCGTCCGCGGTTGCCAGGGGAGAGTGTGAGAAGGGAATTGTATGCTGCGGTACAGGCGTTGGGATTTCCATTGCCGCCAACAAGGTAAAAGGGATCCGCTGCGTCTGCTGTTCAGAGCCCTATTCCGCCTTGCTCTCCCGCCAGCACAACAACACCAACATGCTGGCCATGGGCAGCCGCGTGGTGGGAAAAGACCTGGCGCTTATGATTGTGGATCAATGGCTTCAGGGCAAATATGAGGGAGGCCGCCATCAAATCCGGCTGGATGAAATCCAAGCTTTAGAGGAAACCGGGGAAATCGCAAAACATAATTTCCTATAGGAATCAAGGCCGCAAGCCCCCCTTGCAGAGAGCGGTAAAAAACCTGCCTTTGACATTGTCAAAGGCAGGTTTTTTCATTGTTGCCTTTAAGGCTTAACAAAAAGGTGCGCGGCCTCCCTTTCTGAGAAACCGGGCACTTCCCTGATGCGCTGTTAAGCTTTACCGGCAAAAAATAAACCCTGCCGCCTTGCTTCAGCTTCCTGCTGAAAACTTTCTTCTTATAGAAAGCACGCTGAATGCAATGGCAAGAATTTCACGAAAAAATTGGAACCGAGCCCAAAAACACCTTTCCTCAAAGGGAAGTTTATCCAGCGGATTTCACCAAAACCTGCCCCGCCCTTTTACACCCTCCCCAGGGCCCGGCCCCATGCTTCTTCCAGGGAGCGCAATGTGGGATACCGGTTTTCCCGCTGGGATGAAGCCGCTTTTCCAGCGCACTTCCAGGCCGCCGGGGAAAGAGGCCAAAGGGAAAGCTCCCTCCCTTCCGGTGAAAACAGTTCAAAAGCAAAGGAACCCATGGTGTACACCATGGTGCGTTCATCGACAGGGGCTCCCTTTTGGTACTCCTCCGGAGCCATAAAGCGGGAGGAACCCCACATCCGCCCCACCGGGTTAAAAAACGGCGTCCGGTGGTAGGCGTCCACATCGCAGAGAAGGGGGCGGCCGGTCTCCTCCTCATACATTACGCAGCCATCGTAAAAGTCCACAGATACATAGCCCCTCTCCGCCACATAGCGGTGGAACGCCAGCACAGCCTGAAAAACCGCCAGCTTCTTTTCCACGGGGAGGGACAAAAAGGCCGCTCGGGTGGGATATTGCTTTCCCATGCACAGGGCATCTGTCCAGGGGAACAAAAGCGCATACCCTCCGGCCACGGGCCCATCCCACAGCAGGGGCAGCAGTGCCGGGTGAGCCAGGTCCCGAATGACCTGGGCGGATTTTTCCAAGAGGCGGACGGCCTCACTGGGTTCGCCATCAAAGCAGAGGGGCCTTGCCCCGGCATATTTCAAAAAGTACCGCCGCCCCTCCCGCTCCAGGCCAAAGCACAGGTTTCCGGAATCCTGGCGGTCGAATACGCGGAAGACCCTTCCCCACCGGTGGAGGAAAGAAAGGTCGGTCTCTTCTTTCACCACACAGGGAATCCCATCGGGAAACAATGTGACAACCATAAAAGCCCCCTTATGAATAGACAAAGATAAACCGGTCTGCCCGGTAAACGGTGCGGTAAACCTCGAGGATGGCCCCGCTGCCGTCCTCCACGGTCTTGCTGCTGAACACCAGCCCGGTGGAGGCCGCTGGCAGCTCCAGCATCTCTTGTTCCAGGCGGGTGAGCAGCCCTACCGTCATTTGGGAGTTTTCCCCATGGAAGCGCTCGTGCCCATTTTCTCTTAAATAGGCGTGGAAGGAAAGGATGGACCCGGCATCCTCTGGGAGATGGGGAAAGTATCTTTCCGGCAGGTAGCGGGTGTACACAGCCGCGGGGGCGCCGTCCACAATCCGCAATAGAGAGACCTTCCAAACCGGCTCCTCCTCGGGCAGCCCCAGGCTCTCATAGATGGAGGGATTATAGGATATTCTTTTGGCCCGGATGTTTTCTGAGCGGAAGGGGATGCCCAGCTCCTTCATTTTTTCAGAGAAGCTTGTCCGCCCCACCATGGCCAGCGGGATCTTTTCCTTTTTCCCCGCAAAAAAGCTGCCATACCCCTGCAGGGAGTAGATATATCCCAGCTCCTTCAGGCGGCTGTAAGCCCGGCGCACATCCGAACGGGGCACCTGAAATTCCCCGGCCAGCTTATTCTCGCTGGGCAGCTTGTCTCCTGGGCTGTATTTCCCATTGCGCAGATCCTGTATCAGCTGTTCTGCAATTCGCTCCCAGCCAGCTTCCTTTTCTTTCAAGGCGCGTCCCCCCTTTCGGTATTCTGTTTTGGATTATACCTCCTGTCCTGTTTTGGCACAACCCCCGGGGCCATATTTTAACGGTCATTTAACTTTTCACCCTTGGCACCTTTACAGGAGGTTTTTATCATGTGGGCGTTGCAGAAAAGAAATGAAGAGACACAAGAACCCAAAACAAAGGAGGCAACTTCGTATGAAAGCAAGAAAATTGGGAGCGCTGCTGCTGGGCGCTATGTTGACGGTGGCAAGTTTGACCGGATGCTCTGCCAGCGGGCAGACCACCTCGGGCGCAGAAGCCCAGGCCACCGCGGAAAACGGCTATGGCCTGGAAGAATTTGTCATGGTGATGATCCCTGGGGAGGACACGGAAAAATCCGTGCAGCTGCGGGATAACATGGCCCAGGAGATGAGCGAGGCCATCGGCGTGCCGGTTACCACCTACCGCGCCACCGACTACAGCGCCGCCGTGGAGGCCATGCGTACGGGCAACGCCCAGCTGGCGTACCTGGGGCCCTTCTCCTATGTCACTGCCCGGGAGCGGGCCGGGGCCGAGTGTTTGGTGGTCCAGGGGCAAGTGGGAACCAAGGGCGGCTACAAATCCTACATTGTGGTCCAGGCGGACAGCGATATCCAGTCTCTGGAGGACCTTCAGGGCAAGACCTTTGCCTTTGTGGACCCCGAGTCCACCTCTGGCAATGTGATCCCCACCGATGAAATCCTCTCCGCTTTCCCGGATTTGGGCCTCACCTTTGACGACCTGCACACCGATGGGAAGTTCTTCTCCTCCGCCATGTTCGCCGGCTCCCACCAGGGGTCTTTGCAGGCGGTGGCCCAGGGCAATGTGGACGCCGCCGCGGTGGGCTCCTCCGTCTATGAAAACCAGGTGGAAGAAGGCTCGGTAAACGAGGAGGACCTGCGCATCATCCACGAATCCCCTGACATCCCCGGCTCGCCTCTCGCCATCCAGAAGGACCTGCCCCAAGAGCTGAAGGACAAGGTGAAGGACTTCCTGTTAAGCTACGACGACCCTGAATACTTCGGGGATGAAGAGGGCGTGGAGCCCAAGCGTTTTATTGAGATCGCCGACAGCGATTACGACTATCTGGCCGATCTGAAAGAGACCTACAATCTTTCCGACTGAGGAGCGTTGGCATGGAAAACGTGTTAGAACTAACCCATTTGAAAAAATATTACGGCCAAACCCGGGCTGTGGAGGATGTGAGCTTCTCGGTAAAGCCGGGGGAAGTGGTGGTCATCATCGGCCCCAGCGGCGCTGGGAAGTCCACCGTGCTGCGGTGCATCAACCGCATGATTGATCCCACAGAAGGCACAATCCTGTTCCAGGGAACGGACATGGCCCAGGTAAAGCGGGAAAGAGACCTGAAAGCCATCCGGCGCCGCATTGGGATGATTTTCCAATCCTTCAATCTTGTCTACCGCCTTTCCGTGTTTCAGAACGTGCTCCACGGGCGGCTGGGTTACATGTCCACCCCCAACGCCGTTCTGGGCCGCTACTCTGAGGCGGACAAAGAGAAGGCACTGGAACTCCTGCGGATGATCGGCCTGGAGGGGATGCTCTACAAAAAGGCTGGGGAGCTTTCCGGCGGACAGAAGCAGCGGGTGGGCATTGCCCGTGCTTTGATGCAGGACCCTGCCCTGCTGCTGTGCGATGAGCCCATCGCCTCCCTGGACCCCAGCTCCTCTAAGATCATCATGGACCAAATCCGGGACATGGCCCGGATGCGCAATATCGGCTGCATTGTCAATCTGCACCAGGTGGACGTGGCCAAAACATATGGGGACCGGATCGTGGGCATCCACCAGGGACGTGTGGTTTTTGACGGTCCGCCCCAGGAGCTGACCAACTCTATGATTGAAACCATCTACGACGCCCCCATTGAAGAGCTCACTGTGGGGCTGGAAGGGGAGGCAGCCCATGGCTAAAAGGACCATTCCCCTCACGCCGAAAAAGCAGAAGCGGGCCGCCACCCTGGCGTTCCTTCTGATTGCGGCGCTGTTCCTCATCGCCAGCCTGCAAACGCAGTACACTCCTGTAGAGTTTTTGCTCAACATGGAGAATTTCTGGAGCTTCATCTTTGTAGACCTGCTCCCTCCAAAAATTGCAGACTGGGAAACCATTGGCATTGGGGTGCTGCAGACCATCTCTATGGCCATGGTTGCCAGCCTTGTGTCGGCGGTGATCTCTCTGGCACTGGCCTTTTTGGGCTCTAACACCACGGCCCCCTGGCGGCCCCTGAAAAAGATCATCCGCGCCTTTGCCTCGCTGCAGCGGAATATCCCCAGCATGATCTGGACCTTTCTGCTGATTATGTCCTTCGGCATTGGCACCGTGGTGGGAACCCTGGCCCTTCTGATCACCACCTGCGGCTTTCTAATCCGCTCCTTCATTGAGACCATCGACGAGGTGGGCGGAGAAAGCCTAGAGGCGCTGCAGGCCGTAGGGGCTGGGCGCCTGTCCATCATCACCCAGGTGATCCTACCGGCCTCGCTGCCCGGGTTTCTCTCCTGGCTGCTTTACTCTCTGGAAGTGAACATCCGCTCCTCCACTCTGGTAGGCGCTGTAGGGGGCGGCGGCATCGGCCTGATCATGATGGGCTATATCAAGCAGTTCCGGTACCACTCTGCCATGGGGGTCATCCTGCTGGTGGCCGTCATTGTCATCCTGGTCGACCTGCTGACCAATTTCCTGCGAAAGAAGGTGCTGGCATGACTGACTTTACCGAAATCTACCCCGTTGCCGGCTCTGCCGTAGAAGAGCCGGCCGAAAAAAACGGCCTGCTCCTGCGGGACAGAAGGGGCCGCATCCGGGTAAAAGACCCCGCCCGTGACCGGGCTCTGAAGTGGTTCCTGTCCCTGTTCACCATTTTGGGCGTGGCCGCCCTGTTCTTTATGGATCTGGACTGGGCCCAAGTGTGGGAGGGGGTCCTTCGCATTCCTGAGGCCATCGGCAAGCTGTGTAAGGTGGACTTCAGCCAGATCGACGTCACCTTTACCTCTCTGTTTGAGTCCATTGCCGTCGCCATCCTCTCCACGGTGTACAGCCTGGTGGGCGGAATGGTTTTAGCGGTGTTCCTGGCCAAAAACCTGACTCCCTTCAAATGGATGGCTGCCGTGCTCTCCGCAGTGCTCACCTTCCTGCGGGCAATCCCCTCCATCATCTGGGTTCTGCTGATTCTTGTGTGCGTGGGCTTTGGCCCCTCCGCGGGGATTATCGGCATCTGCATTTTCAGCACTTCCTTCTTTGCCAGAAGCTTTGCCCAATGCTATGAGGAAGTTCCCCAGGAAACCCTGGAGGCGCTGCGCGCCATGGGGGCCGGCCGGGTAAAAGTGTTCTTCAGCGCCGTGCTTCCCTCCGCGTTTACCGGCATGCTGGCCTGGACCTCTATCAGCTTTGAAAGCAACTTCGAGGCCTCTGCCGTGCTGGGCACGGTGGGCGCCGGGGGCATTGGATATGTGATCTCCAACTGCATGACCCGTTACGCCTACGGCCAGGCCATTGTGGCCATTGCCCTGGTGCTGGCTTTTACCTACGCCATGGAGCTGGGGTTCACCGCCATCAAAGAAAGAAATGGGAAAATCAAATAGGAGGAGCTATGGAACCAAGGAGATTCTCTAAAATTATAGAAAAATGCCCGGCAGAGCGGGTAAAGGAACTGGCCCGCCCCATCGTGGAGCAGCACCAGGTTGCGGTCATCCGCAAGCCCGCTAAAACCCTGGTGATGGTGCGGATGCGGGAAACCGTGGCCAAGGCAGAGTTTTACCTGGGGGAACTGCTGGCCGCTGAGGCCATGGTGGAGCTGGAGGGAACCAAGGGTTTCTCCCTTCTGATGGGGGACGACCTGGACAAGGCTTTCTCCGCCGCTGTGCTGGACGCCCTGCGCCGGTCGGGGCTGCCCCAGTGGGAGGCCGTACGCCTGGCCCTGGAGCAGGAAGAGGAGCGCCAGCAGCAGGAGGAACGCCGGGAGATCTGCCGGCACAACGCCTCTCGGGTGCAGTTCAACACCCTGGACGTGGAATATTGAGGAAACTGGGAGGACAAGCGATATGAGGACTGAGAACCGGTTTGACCCGGTATTTGACTGCCAGCAGGTGTTCAAGGCCCTGATGAATGCCTTGGCCCAGCCCGGCAAGGTGTTCTCCATTGAGGAGAATGTAAAGCGGCTGGGGGGCAACGGCGCCCCCTTCAAGGCGGTAGCCCTGACCCTGCTGGACAATTGGCGTTCCTTTTATGTAGACGGAGCCCCCGCCCTGGCCGAGGAGCTGCGGGAACTGACCTATGGCGTGCCCGCTCCTTTGGAAGAGGCTGATTACCTGTTCTTTCCCCGCATGGGGGAACCGGGCCCCGTTATCGAGAAGGCAAAACCCGGCACCTTGCCGGAACCTCACAAAAGCGCAACGCTCTTCCTGATGACGGACTCCCTGACGGGAGGAGAGACCTTCTCCCTCACCGGTCCCGGTGTGGAGGGGGCGGTCACCGTCACCCTGCCCGCTCCCTGTCGGGCCTGGCTGGAAGAGCGGCAGGCACAGGCGTTTGAGTTCCCCTGCGGGGTGGATTTATACTTCCTCACCCCCCAGGGCCAGGTTATGGGGATTCCCCGCAAGGTGAAGATAGGAGGTGAGGGCTGATGGGCTATGTTGCAGTTACCGGCGGGCAGGAAGCCATTCAGGCTTCCATCCAGCTGTTGAAGGAGTACCGCTCCAAGGGGGAGCGCCCTGTAGACCTGCAGGTCCTGCGGGACCGGATGGGCCTGCTCATTGACCGCATTATGTCCGAAGCGGGCCTGTACGCCCCAGACTACGCCGCCCTGGCCCTGAAACAGTGCGAGGGCAGCCCAGAGGAGGCCGTATTCCTGCTGCGGGCCTACCGCAGCACATTGGCCCGCAACTACACCTCCCGCACGGTCTCCGGCGATCAAATGCACATCCGGCGGCGGATCAGCTCGGCCTTTAAGGATATCCCCGGCGGCCAGGTGCTGGGCCCCACCTATGACTACGTCCACCGCCTGCTGAATTTCGGCCTGCTGGAGGAAACCGAAGAGGACCTCCGCCAGTGGCGGCAGGAGTTTGAAGCCGGAATTCCCGCCTCTCCGGAAGGAGAGCTCTCGGATACAGCTCCCCGGGTGCTGGACCTGCTCCGGGAGGAAGGCTTGATTGAGCAGGTGGAGGAGGACCACTCTCAGCCCTGCGACGTCACCATGGAAAAGCTGCCCCTCCCCGCCCCGCGCAGCGCCATTCTTCAGACTTTGACCCGGGCGGACACCGGGTTTGTCTCTGGCCTGGCATACAGCGACATTCGGGGATTTGGCATGTCCCACCCCACCATTGGGGAGCTGCGTTACGGCAGCCTGGAAATCGAGGTGGACTCTCCCCTGGATGAGGGCGCCGCCTGGTATGTGGGCGAAATCTTTGTCACCGAGGTAGAGGGCCTGATGGGGACCCGTGCCGGCGGCGAGGGGATCGGCGTGGGCTACGGCTGCGTGATCGGCCGCAACGACACCAAGGCCATTGCCATGTCTGTGCTGGACCACGCCCTGACCCTCTCCATTGACAGCCCCACCAGCGATATGGAATTTGTACTGCTCCACGGGGACTGCCTGGAGATGAACGGGTTTATCTCCCACCTGAAGCTGCCCCACTATGTGACCTTCCAGTCCAAGCTGGACAGCCTGCGGAAACGGAAAAGGAGGCTTGAAGATGAGCAAGGAAACTAAGCGGGGCGATTATAACTTCGCCTTTTTGGACGAGGGCTCCAAGCGGGAAATCCGCCGGGCGGTGCTCCATGCCATTGCCGTGCCGGGGTACCAGGTGCCCTTTGGCTCTCGAGAGCTGCCCATCGGCCGGGGCTGGGGCACAGGCGGCATCCAGCTGACCATGTCCCTCATCGGCCCGGATGACACCTTGAAGGTCATTGACCAGGGCAACGATGACAGCGTCAACGCGGTGAGCATCAAGCGGCTCATCTGCGACACCACCGGTGTGGAAACCACCACAGATACCGCCCAGGCGGACATCATCCAGTCCCGCCACCGCATCCCCGAGGAGCCCCTGCGGGAAGACCAGGTGCTGGTGCTCCAGGTGCCCACGCCGGAGCCCCTGCGCAGTGTGGACCCCCACGAGGAGGTCACCCGGCAGCTCCACGCCGATGGGGAGTATACGGGCATCTGGGTCAACCTGTTTGAACAGCTGCTCACCCGGGGCTCCCCCTTCCGGGGGGCGGATCATCCGGTGCTGGTGGACGGCCGGTATGTGATGAACCCCAGCCCCATCCCCCGCTACGACAATCCCAAGCTGCACCAGTCTCAGTGCCTGTACTTGTTTGGGGCCGGCCGGGAAAAGAAGATCTACGCCGTTCCCCCCCACACCGATGTGGTCTCTCTTGCCTTTGAGGACTATCCCTTCCAGCAGGAGGACCTTTCCGGCCGCAAATGCCGGCTCTGCGGGGCAGAGAACGTCTACTTTGACGAGATCTTTGATGCAGAGACCGGAGAGCGCTACTACCAGTGCTCTGACACAGGCTATTGCCTGAAGCGCCGCAACGCGCAAGCATCCCAGGAAAAGGGGGTAGAAACCCATGAATGAGAGAACGCCCGTAATGGAGGGCAGGCACATTACCGTGCGCTTTGGCCCCAGCTGCCCCTACTGCCAAGAGCATACCGACCTGGAAAAGGGGCGCTGCCCCGTGTGCCGCACCATCTGGGCGGTGCGGGATGTGAGCTTTCAGCTGTACCCCGGGGAGATTTTGGGAATTGTGGGGGAATCCGGTTCGGGAAAAAGCACCCTGCTGAAGACCCTCTATTTTGACCAGCCCGCCACCAGCGGGGAGGCCACCCTCACCATGTATCAGAATGGAAAAGCCAATATATTGGAGGCCAGTTCTCAGCAGCGGCGCTATCTGCGCAACCACCTGATGGGCATGGTCTACCAAAACCCCATGCTGGGCCTGCGGATGAACATTTCCTCTGGGGCCAACATCGCGGAAAAACTTATCGCCGCAGGCAGCCGCAACGCCGGCAGAATGATTGCCCGCAGCTCTCAGCTTTTAGAGCATGTGGAGATCCCCGTGGAACGCCTGCGGGAACAGCCCCGGGTCTTTTCCGGCGGCATGCAGCAACGGGTGCAGATTTCCAAGGCCATTGCCAACAATCCTCCCATCCTGCTGCTGGATGAGGTGACCACCGGCCTGGATTTAAGCGTGCAGGCCAAGGTGCTGGACTTGATCCGCACCATTCAGCAGGAGCTGGGCATTGCCATGATGATCGTCAGCCACGACCTCTCCGTTATCCGCATGATGTCCGACCGGACCATGGTTATGCTGGGGGGCCGCGTGGTGGAGGAGGGCCTGACCGACCAGATCCTGGAGGACCCCCTGCACGCCTACACCCAAACACTGGTCAGCTCGTTGTTGTAAGGAGGAAGCCATGGGAGAGCTTGTCATTCAAAATGTAAATGTGGTGCTGCCGGACCAGGTCTTGGAAAACGGCTCGGTACGGCTGCAGGATCAGCTGATTCAGGAGGTTTCTGAAAACCCCTGGCTGGGGCCCGAGAGCCCCGACGGCCGCATTCTGGACGGCCAGGGCGCTTTCCTGCTGCCAGGGCTGATCGACATTCACTCGGACAATATTGAAACGGTCATTCAGCCCCGGCCCCAAAGCATGATCGACTTCGAGCTGGCCATGCGGGAGCAGGAAAAGCAGCTGGTGTGCCAGGGCATCACCACCATGTACCACTCCCTCACCATTATGGACACCAATTTTGGCGGGGAGCGGGTGGCCCAGAAGCAGCAGCTGCGCAGTCCGGAAAACTTGACCAAGCTGATCGGGCTGATCCGCAACTTTCACGAGGGCGACCATTTGATCCGCCACCGGTTCCACTGCCGGTATGAGATCACCAACACCCGGGGCTACTCCATGCTGCTGGGGTTCATCCGTAACCGGGACATGCAGCTGCTGTCCTTTATGGATCACACCCCCGGCCAAGGGCAGTACAGAAACCTGGAATTTTTCAAAAGCCACGTCATGTCCCAAAGCCAAACCGAGGAGGAGAAAAACCAGATCCTCACCCAGCGGATGAACCGCACCAAGCTCACGGCGGAACAGCTGGCGTTGGCCGCGGACATGGCGGTTCAGGCCGGCATCCCCATTGCCTCTCACGATGATGACAGCCTGGAAAAGCTGGACTATGTAACACAAAACCTCCACGCCCGCATCTGCGAGTTCCCTGTGGAGCTCTCCGTGGCCCAAGAGGCCCACCGCCGGGGCATGGCCGTGGTGGTGGGCGCCACCAATGTGCTGATGGGGCGGTCCCACTCCAACAACCTCTCCGCCCGGGAGGCCATTGAAAACGGCTGCGCTGACATTCTCGTCTCCGACTATTTCCCGGCAGCCATCCTCCACGGGGTGTTCAAGCTGTGGGAGGACGGCACCCTGCCGCTGCCCCAGGCGGTGAACATGGCCACGCTGAACCCCGCCAAAGCGGTGAGGGTGGCAGACCACCTGGGGTCCATCCAGCCAGGCAAGTGCGCCGACCTGATTTTGGTAAGCAAAAAAGGGAAAATCCCCGTGGTGCTTTCCACCTTTATCAATGGCGAAGAAGTGACCCGCCTCCACTACCGCAATGATTTCGTGGGGAAGGATGGGGCCCGCTATGACTGAGGAGCTTCGGCCCGCTATGATTGAGGAGCTTTGGCCCCTGGCGGACTTTGCCCGAAACCTGGTGGTGGCCTGTGGAGCCCGCCTGCGGGAGCGGCGGCGCAGCATCTCTCCAGCCATGCGGGAAAAGGGAAGCTACCGGGATATCGTCACTGACCACGACCTGTGGGTGCAGCAGTACCTGGTAGAGGCGCTGCAAAAAGAAGCACCCTTCTGCGGCATTCTGGGAGAGGAAGGCGCCCTCCGGCAAGGGGCCTCGCCCTGGACCTGGGTGCTGGACCCCATTGACGGCACCACCAATTATTACCAGGCCGGCCGCGGCTACGCCATCTCCTTGGGGCTGTTGTACCGGGAGGAACCCGTGTGGGGGCTGGTGCTGGAGGGAAGCTCTGGCAAAGCCCTGGAGGGTTCCATTCCCTACGGGGCCGAGCGGTCCGGCCCCGCGGACCCTCACCAGGCAGTGCTCCATTTAGGGGTAAAGACCATGGAGTCCCTTACGGCCCTGGACGTGGACGCCTATCGCTTTGCCCGCCAGTTTCAGGGGGTGCGCTATTTTGGCTGCGCTTCACTGGAGCTGTGCTCTGTGGCAGAGGAGCGCGGCGGAGTTTATGTAAACAGCCATCTCAAGCTGTGGGACTTTGCCGCAGCCTGGGCGGTTTTAAAATCCCAGGGCTGCTCCATTGCCGCGGTCCCCATGGAGGGGGAAGACTGGTTTGTCTGTGCGGCCTCCAGCCAAGAGCTGTACCAGGCCTGCCTGTCCCTCCTCCCCGCTTCCATCCGAACAAAATTGGAGAAAACAGGAGGAATTCTTTCCCATGCTGAACATTGACTCTCTTTCCAAAGAATTTATCATGCACATCCGGGGGGATGCCCAAATCGACGGCTTCCAGGACATCAGCTTTTCCGTGGAGCCCGGCACGCTGGTGGCGATCACCGGTCCCAGCGGCTCGGGAAAATCGTCCCTGCTCAAATGCGTGTACCGCACCTACACCCCCACTGGCGGCCACGCTTGGTACACCCGGGAGGACGGCTCTACCGTGGATTTAGCCACTGCCGAGCCCTGGAAGATCATCCAGCTGCGGGAAAAAGAAATTGGCTATGTCTCCCAGTTTTTCAGCGTCATCCCCCGTGTCTCCGCCCTGGATATCCTCACCCACACGCAAACCGCCCGGGGGGTAGAGGAGCTCCTGGCCCGCAAGCGCGCTGCCCAATACCTGGAGCGGGTGGGCATCTCCCCCCAGTTGTGGAACATGTACCCAGCTACGTTTTCCGGCGGCGAAAAGCAGCGGCTGAACATCGCCAATGCCTTGATCACCAAACCACGCCTGCTTCTGCTGGATGAACCCACCGCCTCCTTGGACGCCAACAGCAAGGGCTGGGTTATGGACATGATTCTGGATTTAAAGCGGCAGGGCACGGCCATGGTAGGGGTGTTCCACGACGAAATCGCCATTCGCACCCTGGCGGACTGGCGGTATGAAATCCGCGAGAAGCAAATGGTGCCCATGGACTACAAAATGGATTACGCCATGGAAGAGCTGGCAGCCTTTGCCTGAGGCGCCTATGGTGGATTTACACACCCATTCCCACTTCTCCGATGGGGACCGCTCTCCCTGGGAACTGGTGCGGCAGGCGAAGGCCCATGGGTTATCCGGTCTGGGTCTCACAGACCACGACACGCTGGCAGGCGGGGAAGAGCTGTTCCAAGCGGGCAGGGCCTTTGGGCTCCCCGTGGTGCTGGGGGTAGAGATCAGCTGCAGCCAGCGGGACGGCCGCCAGCTCCATCTGCTGGGGTACGCCATCCCCACTGAAGGAAGGCAGGCCGTGGAGGATTTCTGCCGCCCCATCCGCCAAGCGCGCAATCGGGCCGTGCTGCAAAGCGCCCAGGCGCTGGCGCAGGCGGGCTACCCTGTCTCCGAAAAGCGGCTGCTGGCCCAGGCAGGCCCCCAGGGCCAGCTGTGCAAACAATATCTGATGGCCCAGCTTATGGAGGCCGGCCTGTGCAAAGAGCTGTACGGCGCCCTGTACAAAAAGCTGTTTAAAGGGGAAGCCGCCCCCGCCGCTTTGCAGTTCCCCACAGCGGACCCCGTGGAGGCGGTCCAATGCGTAACCCGTGCCGGGGGGAAGGCGGTGCTGGCCCATCCAGGCCAATACGGAAACTTCCAGGCGCTCCCCGCCCTGGCAGAAGCAGGCCTGTGGGGCATTGAAGCCTACCATCCCAAACACAGCCCAGAGGACACGCAGAAGTGCTTGGAGCTGGCACGCCGCTTTCAACTGGCTGTCACCGGCGGCTCCGACTTCCACGGCCGCTATGGCGAGGGAGAGTTTCTGGGGGAGCAGGGGGTCGGCGCGTCCCCTCTTTTTTAAGACGCGAAAGATCGAAAAGCAGGGACCATTGTCCTGCTTTTTTTATTTGAAAATCAGGAGGTGCCATCGCATGGAAATCCGCCCTATGGAATGGACAGATTATCAAAAGGTGTATGCCCTGTGGCTTTCCTGCCCGGGCATGGGCTTAAACGACCTGGATGACTCATTGGAAGGCATTGGCCGTTTTTTGCAGAGAAACCCAGAAACCTGTTTTGTGGCGGTGGAGGGGGAATCCATTGCCGGCTGCATTTTAGCCGGAACAGACGGGCGCCGGGCTTACATTTACCACACGGCGGTCCACCCGGAATTCCGCCGCCGCGGCATTGGCCGGCTGCTGGTGGAGCGGCTGCTGGCAGCCCTTCGGAAAATCGGAATCCACAAGGCGGCTCTGGTGGCCTTTTCCCGAAACCAGCCGGGCAATGCCTTTTGGGAAAAAATGGGATTTACCGTCCGCACGGACCTTACCTACCGCAACCGGGCCCTTACAGAGCTGCGGCGGATCGACACATAAGCGGAGCCGTCCCGGCAAAAAAGGCCCCGTGCCAAGCCTGCCCCCAAATCCCCCCGGAGCCTGTGTCTCCGGGGGGATTTGGGATGTTGTGGGAAAGCCCCGCTGCCCCAGCCGGTTTTCAGCATGTTTTAACCTGAACATTACCTATCCTTTTCCCACCTGTGATAGACGCGCCCACGTGCCTTCTCTACAATAAAAATAGGAATACTGGGCACTTATGCCCCGTGACAGGAGGCATTATGAAGCTTCAAAGAATACTCACATACTTATTTACCGCACTGTTGCTTCCAGCCCTGCTGGCGGGCTGCGAGGCATCCAGCCAAACGCAAACGGCGGACACGGTGCTCGGCAGCGGAAGCCGCGTACTGCGCATTTTGTCCGGCTCGGAAAACCGCGAGCTGGAGCCCATCCTGGAACAATTTGCCAGGCAGCAGGGAACGCGCATTGAAATGACCTATTTGGGCTCTCTGGACATCATGCGCCAGCTGGAGCGGGAGGACTTCCCCTATGACGCGGTGTGGCCTGCCAGCTCCCTGTGGCTGAACGCGGGCGAATCCCCCCTAAACCTGAAGCACACGCAATCCATCTCCATCACCCCGGTGGTATTCGGCATCCGGCAAAGCCTGGCGGAACAGCTGGGCTTTGTGGGAAAGGAGGTCACTGTACAGGACCTTCTCGGGCCCATTCAAAGCGGAGAGCTGAAATTCTGCATGACCAGCGCCAGCCAGTCCAATTCAGGGGCCTGCGCCTACATTGGGTTCCTGTACGCTCTGCTGGGGAACCCTGAGGCCATCTCGCTGGAGGACCTGCAGGGGGAGGAGCTCCGCACCCAAATGACGCAGCTTCTCTCCGGTGTAGACCGCTCTTCCGGAAGCTCTGACTGGCTGAAGGACATGTTCCTAGAGGGGGACTTTGACGCCATGGTCAACTATGAGTGCCTCATCATCCAGGCAAACCAAGAGCTGGAGGACCAGGGCCGGGAGACGCTCAGCGTAGTGTACCCCACCGACGGCCTCACAATTGCCGACTCCCCCCTATCCTATGTGGACCGCGGGGACAGCCAAAAGGAGGAGCTGTTCCTCTCCCTGCAGGAATACCTCCTCTCTCAGGAGGCGCAGAGCCAAATCCAGCGCACAGGGCGGCGCTCCAGCTACACCGGCGTGGCCCCGGAAAACCGTGACGTGTTCCGGGAGGACTGGGGCCTTCAGCCAGACCGCCTGCTCTCCCCCATTCACATGCCGGCTTCAGACGTGCTGTTTGAAGCGCTCAGGCTGTATCAAACCGAATTTAAAAAGCCTTCCCTCAACATCTACTGCCTGGACTACTCCGGGAGCATGTCCGGCGAGGGGAACCAGCAGCTGGAGGCTGCCATGGAGCAGCTCCTGATCCAGAGCAATGCGGCAGAAAGCCTGCTGCAGGCATCTGAAAACGAGGTCAACATCTTCATCCCGTTCAACGACCGGGTTATGGGAACCTACACCGCCCAGGGAAACGGGGCGGAGCTGGAGGAGCTGTATACCGTTGTGGAGGAGCTAAGCCCGGGAGGTGGCACCGATATGTACCAGGCTGCCGCCCAGGGAATTGAGGAGCTGCGGGGATATGACCTTTCCCAGTACACACCTGCGGTCATTCTGCTGACCGACGGCCAATCCGGCGGCAGTTTCCGCCAGCTCGCCGATGCCTACGGCAGCCTGGGCAGCCAGGTGCCCATTTTCTCCATTATGTTTGGGGACGCGGACGAAAGCCAGCTGGAAAGCCTGGCGGAGTTCTCCAATGCCCGGGTGTTTGACGGACGGGAAGACCTGGTGGGGGCGTTCCGCAGTGTAAAGGGGTACAACTGATGCGGGAGATAACAAGGGCATTGCTCTCCCTGTGCGCGGCAGCGGGGCTGTTTTTGGCGCTGTTCCTGGCCCTGCAATGGAATCCCTTTGTCTCCCTCGCCTTCAGTGTGGGGGTGTACTTCGGCCTGTTCCTCCTGCTAAAGCCCAGCCGCAAAATTGGCGGCATTTCCCTGGAGGGATTAAGGGATGGAGAGGAGCTGCAGACCCTGCTGCAGGGGGCCCAAGAGGACCTGGAAACCCTGGAGCGCGCTGGAAAGGAAATTTCCAAAGCGCCTGTGGCAGAGCAAGCACAGCGCCTTTTCTCCACAGCCCAGCGGCTGATGGCCTATTTGAAGAAGAACCGGGAAAAAATTCCCCAGGCCCGCAGGTTTTTCCTCTATTACTTGGACACCGCCGCACGGCTGCTGGGGCGGTATATGGAGCTGGAAAACCTGGGCCTGCACACCCAAGAGGTGTTAGAGGTCCAGCGCAAAACAGAGAGCGTGCTCCCCGTTTTGAACCAGGCCTTTGAGCGGCAGTTCACCCAGCTGATGGCGGGAGAACTTCTGGACACAGAGGTGGACATCCAGGTGCTGGAACAGGAGCTGGAGGAAAGTTCCCTGAAAAAGGAGGCGCAGTGATGAAAGCAAAATGGACCGGCCTTCTCCTCTTGCTGGTGGTGGCCCTGGGAGCCGCCGGGTATGTGTGGCTTACAAATGCCCAGCAGGTTTCTGAGATTCAAGGCTATGTGGGAGGAGAAAAGATTGGCCTGCTGGAGGATGAGGAAGTGCAGGAGATCCTGCGGGAGCGCTATAAGCTTTCCATGGATTACACCCGGGCTGGCTCGATCGAAATGGTCACTCTGAACGCGGAAGGCCAGAATTACCTCTTCCCCTCTAACCAAACCGCGCTGGAGCTGTACGAAAAAGCCCATGGAGCCCCGGAGGCCAGCGAAATTATCTTGAACACCCCCATTGTGCTGTACACCCACAATGCCGTTGCAGAGGCCCTAAAGCGCCAGGGAATTGCCCAGGAGAGCGGCGGCGTCACCACAGTGGATATGGCGGGGCTCACGCAGCTTATCGAGTCCGGCGCGGAGTGGGCTGACATTGGCCTGCCAGAGCTCTACGGCACTGTCTCTGTGGGGACTACCGATCCGGCCAAGTCCAACTCTGGCAACATGTTCGCCGGCCTGCTGGCAAACACCCTGGCGGGGGGCGTAGCCGCAGAGGAGGACCTGCCGGAGGTGCTCCCCCGGCTGCAGGAAATCGTTGAGCGGCTTGGGTATATGGAAAGCTCTTCCTCCGACCTGTTCGACCAGTTTTTGAAAACCGGTATGGGGGCAAAGCCCCTTATCGCGGGATATGAAAGCCAGCTGCTGGAATTCGCCGTTCAAGAGCCGGAGGTCTGGTCGCAGATTCAAGAGGATATCGTGATGCTGTACCCCACCCCCACCGTATGGTCCTCCCATGTGTACATTGCGCTCGATTCCCTGGGCGCGAAGGGGGCGCAGGCCCTTTTGGATGAGGACATCCAGCGCATTGCCTGGGAGAAGCACGGCTTTCGCACCGGAGTGTATGACGCGCCCACGGACATCGGCCAGTTCGGGGTGGACGGCGTGGCTCAAGAGGTCACCCAAGTGGTCTCCATGCCCAGCGCGGCGGTGATGGATCAAATCATCCAGGCGCTCTCCTGACCAACAGAAAGCCCCGCTTTTCTAATAAAACAATCTGAACGGAAGGAGCCGAATCGCTATGTGGCAGGCAATGGGAGTCTGTGTTGCGCTGTGCGCCCTGTTCTTTTCCCTCATGGCAGGTGGAATCCGCCGGGAAAAGCAGTGGAAAGGGGCCGTCCGCCTGACAGCGCAGGTGGCGGGCCTGGAATATCGCAAAACATGGGTGGATTCCTCCACCATAGACGGCGACCGCTCCTCCACCCTCATCACTTTGCGCTGCCTTTGGGAGGGGCAGCCCTTTACGCTCCAAAAGGAACTTCGGGGCATTCGTCCAAGCCTCTGCCAGGGGGACAGGGTTCCAATTGTCTATCTCAAATCTCAAGGCGCCTGGGCCAGTTGGAAGGAGGTCCGGTCCCTTTGGCCTGTATGGGGGCTTTTGGGCGCCCTGTGCGGGGGCTCCGCGGTGGCGCTGCTGTTCCAGGGGCGAAGCATTCTGGCGGCGCTTTCCGATTACACGGTGGAATACCCCAACCTGCCCGGAACCGCCCTGTGTCTCATCATCGGGATTGCCTGCGCCGCGGGAGGCTTTGCCTTTGTCCGCACTCTGCTGGGCGACGCGATCCGTGCCTTTACCGCCCCCCTGGCATGGGGGCTTCAAAAGCTGCTGGGCAGGCTGGAGGAGGTGCCTGCCCGCTGCGAGGGATGGATTAACAAGTCGGATGGGGACGGCGGCTCCGACACCTATCCCCTGTTTTCCTTTTGGGAATCCGGCAGGATGTCCCACTGGATTCCCCCCACCGTCCAAAACAGGCACAACTTTCAGCCAGGAAACCAGTACACCCTTTATCGGGACAGGAAGGGGCGCTACAGCCTCCAACCCAGCCTATCCGATGTTCTGTGCATGCCCTTTGCCCTGATCCCCCTTTCCTTTTTTCTGATGATGGCCGCCTCCCTGGTTTTGACAGCCGCCGCAATGTTTGGAATAGCAGGCTGGGGGCTGGTGTATTTCTTCAGCCACCCCTGAGAAGGAACAGGCGCCCCGCCTTCCCTTTGCGAAGAGCGCCGGGCGGAAAACAGAAAGCGCAGACCAGGCCTTATGGCCGGCTGCGCTCCTTTTTTTCGCTGGGAAAAGGGGCGCCCTCCCGCCGGGGTAGCGCAACAGTAAACTGGCTTCCCTTGCCCAACTGGCTCTGCGCTGTGATCTCCCCGCCGTGGAGGTGGACAATCCACTGGGCGATGGAAAGCCCCAGGCCAGAACCGGAGCGGTCCCTGGCCTTGTCCGCCCGGTAAAAACGCTCGAAGATGTGCTCCAGCTCCTCGGGGCTCATGCCAATCCCGTTGTCGGACACGGTGAGCACACAGGACCCTTTTTCCTGGGCGGCCCGGATAATCACCCATCCCCCCTTGGTTCCATATTTGACGGCATTTCCCACCAGGTTGATGAGCAGTTGCGTCAAAAGGCTTTGGTCCGCCCACACCTCCATGCCCTCCGGCACCTGGTTGAACAGGGAAATCCCCTGGGCGGCGGCTAGTTCCTTCATCTCCTCCAACACAGAGCCCACCGCCTCCCGCAGGGGCAGCCGCTCTTTGTCCAGGTGGTAGCGGCCCTCGTAGCCCCGGGTGAGCACCAGCAGCTGGGAGATGATCTTGTTCATCCTCTGACTCTCCTTTTGAACAGCCTCCAGGGTCTCCCGGCCGTCCTCGGAGAGGGGTTCCCCCGCCAGCTCCTCGGCGCAGGCGGAAATCACCGCCACGGGGGTGCGCAGCTCGTGGGAGGCGTCGGAGGTGAACTGCCGCTCCCGCTGGAAGGACTCCTGCAGCCTGTCCAGCATGGTGTTGAAAGTGATGGCCAGCTCCTGCACCTCATCCCGAGCGACAGGCTCCGCAATGCGTTTGGAAAGGTCCCCGGCGCTGATGGTTTCCGCCGTGCGGGTGATGTCCGCAATGGGGCGGATGGCCCGCTTGGCAAGTAGGTAGGCCCCCGCAACGGAAAGCCCCAGGTAGATGGGCGCCAGCACCAGCAGCAGCCACCGCAAAGTGGAAAGGGACTGCTCGGCGTAGTCGGAGGAGATGGCCGCCGAGGCGGTGACCACATATTCCTCAATTTGAAAATCCTCCTTCAAAACGGTGTAGGTCTCGTTTTGATAGGAGGTTTTTTTGTTTCCGTCCACAGAGGCGTCCTTCAGCCACTGGCCCCCAGAGGTGGAGAAAAACACCCTCCCCTCCTGGTCTGTCACACACAGGGAGATGTAGTCCGGCAGGTCCACCTGGCTGTTGATGGTGAATTTTTCGTCTTGGTCGTCCACGGCGATGAGCACCTGGGCGATGGCGCTTTCCAGCCGGGACTGGATGTCCAGATTCAAGGAGGCGGAAACCGTGCCGTAGACAATGGGCAGCAGAATGGCCAGCAGCACCACGGTCAGCAGGGTGTAAAGGGCAGCAATGCGCCGCTTGATGGTCAAACGCATCACGATTCCTCCCGCAGGATGTAGCCCGTCCCCCGCACGGTGTGGATGAGAGGCGAGGAAAAGGGCCGGTCAATCTTGTTGCGCAGGTAGCGGATGTACACATCCACCACGTTGGAGTCGTACTGGAAGTCGTAGTTCCACACATGGTCGGCAATTTGAGAGCGGGTGAGAACATGGCCCTGGTTTCGCAGCAGGCATTCCAGCAGACAGTGGATTTCACCGTTCCGCCCCGGCGCAGCAGCGCCCGCACCCGGGCGGTGAGCTCCTCAAAGGAGAAGGGCTTTACCAGGTACTCCGCCTGGCTGCTGGAAGCCTCCGCCGTCTGGAAGAGCGCCACGTTCTGAATCCCCGTATCCACGGAGAAATGATGAGCTGTGAGCCTGGTCTCATCTGAAAGGACGCGGCCATTCTGAGCTGTCCCCTGGTTCACATACACATCGTATTCCCAGCCTGGAACCAGTTTCGGGTCCGGTTTGACATAATACGTTGTTTTCGTGTTATCCCATTCCCATCCGAACTTCCAATCCCGGCCGTTGGTACCCAGCAAAAGCACATTCGCGCTCTCCATTGGCTGGCTGAAGTGAACAGCAAACCACGCGTCCGCCGGGATATTCTCCCTGTTCCAGTCTTCAATGGGATTTTTCGAGGAATCCACCAAGCTCACGGTCACTGTGGGCACCATGGTCTCCTCGGGGACTGTTTGGAAGGTAAAGCGGCGGGTGTCTGTGGAAACGCTTTGGTTGTTACCGTCCTTCACAGCCTCGCTGATAACCACAGTATACTCGGTATCCGGCGCCCATTCCTGGCTCGCAGAAGCAGGGGCAAGGGTCACGCCTGTGGCATTGGCATTGGGTGTGACCTTCACAGCCACCTGTTCTCCCGCCGCTGTTTCTACTGTGATATTGTCTGCGTTGAGAGTCCCGCTTTGCATTTTCGTGTCAAAGGAAACCTCCACGGTGGAGTTGGTCAGTGCCACATTTTCGCCGTCTTCCCAGGGTTCTGACAATGTGTAGTTCGCCACGTGCGGTTCTCCGGCTGTGGCGATTGGTTGAAATTCCCAGGAATTTCCGTCGGCTGGCGTACCATCCTTTGCAAAAAGTCCTTCTGTCACGGCAACGGTGTACGTCTTACCGGCGATTAAGGTGCTTGCCGGCTCCAGATATTTTCATAAAGAAGCCCCCAAAAGAGTTTTCCTTTGGGGGTTGGTGTATATAACGGGATTCAAACCAGCGTTCTCGCCTGCCGGCTCGGTCGGTCTTGAACGGTCCCCGCAGGGGACCAAGACCCTACAGAGTCGGAATTAGCAGTTTTTCATTTTTAACAAACATCGGTCCTTTTTCTCACCCTGGGTTCTATTGCATGGTTCAAAAATTATTGTTGAAATTAACCACTGACTTGACCACTATTTGACTACTACAGTATTTTCTTTTTCGCCTAAATTCTAGTTATATAAATTATGCACATTGCTTTTCAATCGTTATTATAGACATAAGAAAACCTCCAAAGGAGCAATTCCTTTGGAGGCTTTGGTGCGCCCGACTGGATTCGAACCAGCGGCCTACAGAGTCGGAGTTATCAGGCCGTCATAGAAGAAACCCAGGTTTCATGCGGGTTTCAGGTACATCCCACAAATTAAGCGCCCATTTGCGAAAACCGCGGAAGCCTTTGGTACGCCTGGGCTCCCGCGGTTTTTCTTGTTTTTGGAAAATAGTAGTCAAACAGTAGTCAGAGGGCGAGCAGAAAGAGAAAAAGAATCAACGTAGAACCTTATTTGGTCAGTGGTTCACCTGACACGATACCACACCAGCAATATCCGTTGTGTCCGGAAGGTCCTCCTCTATGCACTCCCGAATTAAAGCATCTAGCATCTCTTGGGGACTGATATTACAGCGCCGCTAATGTGAACGGTAAGAATTTTAGTAAGATAAGCGGCTGTTCATCAAAAATCACGGCCGGGTATGTTCCTCACAATTCAGAGTATAACTAATTTCTGGGTGAATAAGGACATTTATTATTTTTTCATCGATAGGGGTATCTTTCTCGAGACAACTTTCAAGCCTAGATAATGCAAAATTCAAATCAGTGATAATGTCCTCTCTTGTGCTAAACGGGATTTCCCCAGATAGTTTTACAATAAACTCATTTGCGGTTGCATCAAGATAAGAATGAAGATGTTCTCCAAGATATTTTAAGTTATTGGGGACATCCCCGGAATGCACGATAGCATTTCGGGTGCGATACATACGATACATATGCCATTTAATTCTTTGGGCGTATCCAGAAACTGTAGCGTTTAGTTTTTTAGTCGAAGTAGCGCTACTTAGTTGACATATTCTGCTACGCAAAAGGGGGACTGAGTTTAGCTTTTCAAACAATTCGTTTCGAAGTTCCGAATACCTATCAAGATATATCAAATAAAATGTTTTTTTCTTTTCACAACCTTCTATGGCAATTTTATCATATATGTATTGATAGTCACCTGACGACAAATTATCCCTTAATGCCTTATTTAATTCGTGAATCTGCGTTACAAGATAGTCCTTTTTTAAAATTGGGACAACTAAATCAAGTACAGGGCCAAGTTTATTGCTCGAATCTTGCTCTTGTGCGAGAACTTCTAGAGACGACCAAAGGTTCAAAAAACCACTTTTTAGGTCAGTGACGGCGAGCGCTGTATTATGCAACTCAATAGCTTTGCTGAGCATAGAGTATTCTTCCTCAGCATTATTCAGCAGCCCCGTAATCAGAGAATCTGACTGTTCTCCTATTTCTGAGTAATCAGCTTCTTCGACGATAGAAAATGACTGTCTTTTTGCACCGACAAAAACGGGTTTTGTATCCCCTTCTATTACCATCGCCTTGTTTTGCATCGAGAGGCTCTTTTTATTACCAACATATTTGTAAAAGCTAAAAAACATATCTAAATAGCTATTTGCCCTTTTTGCTGCAGAGTTTGGACAACGTGCTTTGATTCCATCGAAGTATACAATAATTTTATTGCGATCGCTTTTGAAAGAATGGAAATTTCCGTCATCTTCGAAATGAACACCCAATCTTTTTTCAAGTATAGTTCTAAAATGTTTCACAACCGATGAAACAGAGAAATATACCTTGTATCTGTGAGTTTTCAAATCAAATACATCTAAAAAATTCTTTACAGTATCTTTGTTAATAACAGCACCTCTAAAAAAGTACGCTTTAAGCTTGCTGGATATAAACTCAGGGTCATATCCCCACATAATCAGTTCTGGCAGAAAACAACGTAATGCTGCTTCGATTTTCTTTTTTTCTTTAGGAGAACTAGTATACTTTAAAATGGTTTCCTTTGCCCAGTTAAAATATTTGCCGTTATCCAAAGTGGCATTAATATATGCAATTATATTATCCTTGCTTTTCTGAGTGCTAGAACCAAAGGTTTTTGTTACACGTTCGATATTATCTTTACCCCAGTTCTCCCTAAGAACAATATCATTCTTGAAAGAAAATATGAATTCATCATATACGGCAGTTCTATAGTGCTCTTTCAGAGACCCAGCGGCTATTCTTTCCACTACATCACAATACTCTGCAGCCAAACTGTGTGTATTCAAGAGCGGCATTTTATATAAATCAATTGAGTTGCTTGCAAGCATTTCTTCTAAACGCTGTGCAAAAAACACTATCCCATCAGATTCACAAGCGGAATCAACCTGCCTTGGTACGCTGTATTTCATAGTTATACTCCTTTTGACAGCAACTAATGCATCAATTTATATGCCCAATGCCCGCCTTCGTGATATTTATCGAGTTTTCCTTTTGCCACTAACTCAGCAAGAATACGATTCGCTGTAGCTGCCGACACCCCACACAGTTCCCGCACATCGGCGTCCATGACATAGTCGTAAGTCTTGAGATACTTCTCAATTATCTTCCAGCGGAGGGTAGTCTTGTCTATCTTTCCATTGCTCATTTCACCACTTGTGCTAATTACTTCTATGAGTAATGCTTTGATGGCAGACAGCATAAACTCGATAAATACCGTGGATTTCTCCGCATCGTTGGAGGTATTGATGGCTGCGTAATACTCCTGCTGACGGTCCTGGATGATAGACTCTACCGGGAGCCAGGCAAAGGCTGAATTCCACTTGAAGAGCAGCAGTGTGTGCCACAGTCGCCCCACACGCCCATTGCCATCGGCGAAAGAGTGGATCAGTTCCAGTTCACCAAATTCTGTATTCTTGCGTTACTAAAGCAGGAAGTTATTTGGTCAGTAGTTCAACAAGCTCTGCCACATCGGTACGAGGGTTACAATCCACAGAGGGCCAGTTGCGATCTTTATACTGCCGCTCTTTCGCCTTGCATCTCTCAATGGCTTCCTGCGTGTGATCTTTCAGTTTCCGATAGCAATCCCGGCCCTTGTCATAGTCGGGGAGTTGGCGTTTCAAATCCTCCAGCACCTGGCCA
>PPYE01275408.1_pt1 | contig 29812 bp, 22 predicted proteins | sample 1559881 | NCBI WGS metagenome assembly PPYE01 (sample SAMN08240022, study PRJNA423297) | Human gut metagenome, whole genome shotgun sequencing project. | reverse complement strand
ATGGGTGCCCGTCCCTGGAACAGCCTCCGAAGGCGGAGGGTTTCATACTCCTCCGGCCCGATGGCATTTAACTGGAGGGCAGCCAACCGGAAGGCCAGGTTCTTTGCCTGGGCCTCATCCACCGGCGGGCGGTGCAGGAGCTCGTCCAACTCCCGGCGCAGCTTTTTTGCCTCTGGCGGGGGCTCATCCTCCAACACGGGGCAGATGATGCGCTCCGGGCGCTGGATCAGGCGGTTCAGGAGACCCTGCACCTGCCGTTCCACCCAGACCGGCGGGCTGCCGCCGCATAGCTTCCGAAGCTCCTTCTGGGCTGGGCTCTTTTGGCAGGGCGTTGTCCGCTCCTGTCGCCGTGCCTGCACCATTTGGAATTGCTCCTTCGGGATGATGGATGGGAATCCACCCTCGCCGGTGTACCGGCGGTCTGCCAGGATGCGGGCCGCCATATTCTTGTTCCAGGGCTTGTCCCCATCGTAAGGGACACCCCGCTCCCGGAGCTTGTCTATCAGGGCGTTGTAGCTGGCCCCGGCCAGGTAGTGGTCGTAGATCCAGCGCACTGTCTCCGCCTCTACCGGGTGGAGCACCACCTCCCCGAACTCCATTTTGTAGCCGAAGGGCCGCTTCCGGTTGCTCCCCATCACCGCACCGTCCGTTCTATGGGCTCTGTCAGCTCCAGACCGTTGACCAGCCGGAACCGCAGGCGGTCGTTGCTCTCCACGCTGATCCTGTCCACGAGCTCGCGGAACAGTTCCCCATCGAAAGTGTCCAGGAAGTCCGGCCCGGCCTCCAGGGCTTCGAGCAGCTCCTGGGTCTGCTGGATCGTCTGATCCTCCTCGGTCTCCAGGAACCGTTCCTTCTCCAGCTTTGCGGCGCGGAGCTGTTCCGCCAGCTCGTTTTGGCGGGATATAAAAATGTCAGGATCGACAAGCCCCTGCTGCTTGAGCTGGGCCAACAGTCGATCCTGACGGGTAATGTCTGCAATTTTCTGGTTGAGTGCCACGATGTCCAGACTCCAGAGCAGCTTGCCCTTCCGGGCGCTCTGGAGGTCTGCGAGTAGTTGATTGAGGATAAGCTTTCCCTTGTGGCGTAGTTTGTGGTACATACGAAAGAATGCGCATTCAACTTCTAGCTCTGGTATTTGCCGAACCAGGCAGTTATCACGTGATTTTTCGTGGTTACTACACATCCAGTATCCAGACAATCCTTGGGGCTTGCGCTTGAATATAGCACCACAGTCACCGCAGAAGATGTGCTGCGCAAACGGCGAGACATCCTTTGACTTTGGAGGAATACGGGAACTCTTGACGCACAGGAGCTTCTGTACTCGCTCAAATATATCCTGGCTGATAATCGGTGGATGGGTTTCTTTCCAGATATACTGTTTATGTTCGCCGCTGTTCCGCTTCTGCTGGCGCGGTAGTGCCTCGGTCATATAAGTCTTCTGAAGGTGAGAGTCTCCAATGTATTTTCGTTGCATAGAACATAGCGGACGGAGGTCACTTGCCAGTAAGGCTTCTTGTCCCGTGTTGGGAACCCATATGCAGTGACTTCCTTCGCGATATCATCCATGCTATGGCCTTGCAGATACCGATCGAATATGAGGCGGATAATCGGGGCCTCGTCAGTATTGATTTCCAGTTTCCCATTCACCAGGTTATACCCGAAAGGAGCTTTACAGGTGGAGAAATGCCCGTTTCTCATACGCACCTGGTAACTCCATCGCATGTTATCTGAAATGCTTTCGCTCTCCTTCTGGTCCATCATGGCGAAGATGGCGGTGAGAAACTCTCCGGCCAGCTCAGAGGTGTCGATGCCCTGCTCCTCGAAGCACACCCCGACTCCCAGAGCCTTCAGCTCCCGGACGGCCTCCAGGCACTCCTTGGTGTTCCGGGCGAACCGGGAGGAGGACTTCACCAGGATCTTATCCACCCGCCCCCGCCGGCAGTCCGCCAGCAGGCGCTGGAAGTCATCCCGCTTCTCCGCCGAGGTGCCGGTGATGCCCTTGTCTGCGTACACGTCCACAAACTCCCACTCCGGGTTGTCGGTGATGAGCTCCGTGTAGTGGGCGTTCTGGGCGGCAAAGGAGTTGAGCTGATCCTCCGAGCTGGAGCTCACCCGGGCATAGGCCGCCACACGGAGTTTCCGATCCCGGACAGGATCGCTGGGCGGGATGGTAATCACCTGGGGCGCACCGTTCAGCGCCAGGGAACCGCTGGTTTTCTTCTGCTCGTCCACGAAATCGCCTCCTGTCAGCAACACACAATACCAGCACATCCGCGAAATATCCATATCCAACCCCAACAAAAATTAGGGTGAAAATATGACATCTGCCCCGGTTTCCGTCCGGAGCCGGGCGGCGATCCTCCCGGCCTCCTTCCGGCTGACAAGGCCGGCGGTCTGGAGGTGGCGGAGGAGGTTTACCATCCCGATGTAGTTGATATTCTGGTTCATAACCAACCCTCGTTTCAGGCGGAGGCCGCTCCCCAATGGACAGGGAGCGGCCTCCACTTCCTATCTTCTGAAATCTTGGATTTCCAATAAGCAATCATTTCGCACCTGTATTCGACACTACTTCCCCAGGCGGCAGGGCGGCAGCAGACGGACTGCGCTGGCGCGCATCACGGGAATCTCACCCCTCCGAGGATCTCTCCGAGCTGTCCCCATTGCTTGATCCCGGTATCACCCGGGGCTGTGGCTGGACAGGAGTATCATTATCAGATTGCTGACGAGGGTTGGGCCGGGTAACCCAGCCGCAATGCGAAACAGCCCGCCACAGGCTGCTTTGTGGACGGATGGGTACCGCTCTGCACCTTTCTTGGCCGTCTTTAATGCGGTTTCCCGCACAGGTGGTCTTGGCGCATCCTCCAGCGTCGCTTCAGCCCTCCTCCCGGAGGGGCCTCTCGTCAGCGGACGTATCCCGCTGCCGGATATGAAGTTTTCAAGGAGCAGGGCGGGAGATAACGGATCACCGATATTCCCAATACAGGGCAAACTGGGCCAGGATACTGTTCATCACCTGAAGCTCTTCCCCTTTTAGGGGTTGGCGCAGCTTCACAAGCAGTGCTTGTTGAATTGGTGAAAGTGTATGGCTCTCAATGTGGAACCAGTCAGCCAAGTATATTCCTCCACCGTAACGCCCCCGCACGAGTTGGATCGGATAGTAGCAGGAGAGAGCCACCAGATCAGCACGGATCGTTCGCTCGGAAACACCGAACTGTTCCGCTAGATTGCTGGCCGTGTCATGCCTCCGTATACACAGAAGATGCAGGATCGCGCTTCTCCGTTCTGACGGAGTCATCTCTCTCACCGCCTCTTTTTGCCCTGTGCATCCGAGTATAACTGTTAAAGCGGAAAGGCCATTTCCGGTTAAAAAAAGTTTCTACACGATTTCGCAAAAATCAGCAGTATGCCTCATTTTAGAGCAACAGGATGATGCAATATGCACAGTTCTTGCAGTGGGCCGTAACAAAGGAAGCCGCACTGCTGTGGCAGATACTCCATAGCAGTGCGGCTTCCGAGTCAAGTCAAAACATTAAAAAATCAGTCTATCAGCTTATTGCTTTGTCTCCAGATATCCATTTTCTCAGCTTGGCCAATGAGCTCCTCACGAAAATCTGGATGGGCAATGGAGATGATTTTCTCTGCCCGCTCCCAGGTGGAAGCTCCCTTCAGGTTCACCATACCGTACTCCATCATCAGGTAATAAACCGCAGTGCGGGGGGGCAGTAGTGATGCTTCCTTGAGTCAGGGTAGGGACGATACAGCTCTTAAGTTGTCCGTTCTTGCCCGTCACGATGGAGGAAACTCTTGCCTCCCTTACATCTGACCCCACCACTTACCTCGCCACAGGTTTTGCTTTGTCCTCCAGGGCCAGCTCTTCATAGAGCTCCATGATACCAGGGAGGGCCTGATCCAAACTATATTGTACCACCTCCCGCCGCCCCGCCGCACCCAAATGCTCCCGCATGTCCTCGGACCCCATGAGCATTTGGATGGCCTCTGCGCAAAGCTCCTCATCCCCGTAGGGATAGAGGAAGCCCGCGCCGCTGCGCTGGAGCAGGTCCGTATGACCCTTCACGCCGCTGGCTACTACTGGAAGCCCAGAGTACATAGCCTCCATGATGTTGAATGGAAGTCCTTCACTCCGGCTTGCGGAGACCGCGATATCGGCCATCCGGTACCACGGCCCAATTGGGGATACATGGCCCGGGAAGCGCACCCTATCCGCCACACCCAAGCCTTTTGCCAGCGCCTTGCAGTCCTCCAGCTGTTCTCCATCCCCCGCCAGGACCAGGACAGCTCGTCCTGGGAGACAGGCCATAGCCCGGATCAGTACCGCCTGGCTCTTCCGCTCTGAAAACTCGGCGGGATAGAGCATGACGACTGCGTCCTCCGGGATATTCAGTTGATTTCTCAATACTTCCCTTGTCAACTCCGGGCAGGCATCCAGCCTGGAGAAATCCACTCCCACGCCTGGAACCGAGACAACACGTGTGCCCAATCTGTGCTTCTTCGCCAAGGCGCAGTCCCACTCGTTCATGGTGAGCAGCAGGTCAGTCACAGACGCCATCCATTTCTCTGCTGTCAGGAGCACTGCCTGCTTGAGCCATGGCGTCTCTTCATCAAAAAGATATCCATGCACCATACAGGCCACAGGGGGCCTTTTTTTCATGCCCTTTACCGCCATGCGGGTAAAAAAGGCAGCCAGGGAGGTGTGGGTAGAGATGAGGTCGTACTGCTCCTCCTCCATCATCCGGCGCAGAGTCCGGGCCGCCTGCAGGTTCTCCGCAGCCAGCATTTTCTTTCGGAAGGGGAGAATTTTCACTTCGTGAGCGTCCGGAATCACAGCCTCCGGGCCGCCGCAGGCTACGTGGACGGTCCAACCATGCTCACAAAAGGCCCTTAAATATGGGAGGTGGAAGTTTCGGATATGGGAGGCGGTTGACGCGGTGAAGAGCACCTTCTTCTCCATAGCCTGCCTCACCTCCCAGGCGCACTGCCGCTTAGAGATTCATCGTTCAGGAACTTCCCCTTGAACAGGGTCATCCATAAGATTTTCAGATCGAAACCGAGACTCCAGTGCTCGATATAGTAGACGTCATGCTCAATCCTGGCCTTTATGGAGGTATCCCCCCGCAGACCGTTGACCTGGGCCCAGCCGGTAATACCCGGCCGCACCTGGTGCTTCACCATATACAGTGGGACTTCCTCCTTGAATTGCTCCACATAGTAGGGGATCTCTGGCCTGGGGCCTACCAGGCTCATATCCCCCTTGAGCACATTCCAGAACTGGGGAAACTCGTCCAGAGAGCATTTCCGCAGAAACGCCCCGAACCGGGTCTTTCTGCTGTCCGTCTGACCGCTCCACCCGGTATCCTGTTCGTCATTCACCCGCATAGAGCGGAACTTATACATATAAAAGGGCCTTTTGCTCCGGCCAATCCTCTTCTGGCGGAAGAAGACAGGCCCTGGGGAGGAGAGACGGACACCTGCCGCGCAGAAGAGCATGACCGGCGAGGTCAGGATCAGGAGCAAAGCGGAGCCGACGATATCCATGGCCCGCTTGCAGAAGGCGTTTCCCCAGTTATCCAGAGGGATGCGTCGGAGGTTCATCAGGGGGATTCCATTGAGGCTGTCGAACTGGGGATTAGAGGGCATGTAGTCGGCATAAAATGGGATGATGGAGAGCTTGCTCCCGGTCTTCTCACAGGCAGAGATGATTTGGGGCATCCGGTGGTAGTCCTCCACGCCGATGGCGGAGATCACCTCGTCCGGCTTCTGGCGTTCCAGCACCTTTTCCAAATGGTCATAGCTGCCCAGACACCGCAGACCAGCCATCTGTTTTGTTGTATGGTCCGCTATGTACCCAACAGGGTGGTAGCCCAGCTCCCGGTCCCGCTGGATTTCCTTCAGGTACTGCAGCGCGGTCTCCCCGCCGCCTACGATGAGGACATGCTTCTGGTTATATCCCTTCTGACGGAAGTACCGGAGGAGCTTCCGCAGGATGATCCGCTTTCCGCTCAAGGCTCCTACGCTGATGAGGAAGAATAAAACAAAGGTCCAGCGGGAGTAATGAACCTCCCACTCCACAAAGAGCCAGCTCAGCAGTAAAACCATATCCAGCAGGCTGGCCTGCCACAGCCGGAATAGCTCATCCAGGAGTCTGGTTTTCCGGAAAGACTGGTAAAGGCCGAACAGTGCGTAGGTGAAGATTTGTACCAGAGTAAAGGCTGCGGCGAGCCACAGATAGTTCTGGAACGGGATGCCTGCCACGCCGCTTGGCATGAGGAAGAACCGGATCCAGTAAGCGATAGGAAGGGCAAGGAAGGTCAGGACCGCATCGCTGAGCACATTCAAATGATTGAGGAGTCTCTGATTTTCTCGGATCATATCTCTTTCTTTCAGGAGCCCATCCGCGCGATGAACGCCCTGGCCTCCTCATCCACTGTGATTTCTCCCATATTCTCCTGGTTCCAGGTATCCAGCTTCCACGCAATATACTGTACCCCAGTACGGTAGTCGTCAGTATCCTGTTCATATTGCTCCAGCAGGTCGAAAGCGGTCTGCCACGTCTCCGGGTCTGAGGAGACGTAGTCCACATACTGCTCCACCATATCCAGAGCTTCCTGTGTCCGGCCTGTGAGGAAGTAGTATTGGGCCAGATAGATGGGGATGGTGTTGGAGTCCACCTCTGCCAGACGTTCCGCGTACTCGTCCGCCTGTTGGCGGACAGAGGGATCCACATCTCCGGCGCTGCTGACGCTCAGCACATAAGACAAGGCGTAGTCCGCCCATTCAAACCGGTCCATGCTCACGGCCACGGTCAGGTCCTCTCCGGTAGGGTTTCCGTTGAACAGGCGCTGGGCATACATATTGCACCCCAGCAGAACGGCGTACACCCCGATCAGCGCGGAGGCGGCCAGACAGGAGGCAGTCTTTGCCATCTGGCTCAATTTGATTTTACTTTCCTCACAGCACAGGCTGATAAGGGCGAAGACCCCAAAGGCCATAGGAAGGTAGGGATAAGAGGAGAACACGACCTCTGTGGCGGCGTGGCCAGCCATGAATACCAGGGTGGCCCCCAGCGCGGGGATCAGGGGATGGACTACCGTCCTTTTTCGGGCACGCCACACTGCTGCGGCGCTTCCGCCCAGAAGGAGCAGGAACAGGGCAAGACCCACCACGCCAGTCTCCACCAGGGCCTGGATATAGTGATTATGGACGTATTTGGTCTCATAGTAGAAGGACTGCACGCTGCGGACGCCGTTTTCAAAGGCCCCCATACCCAAGCCGATAACCGGGCTTCTCTGAAAGAGCTTCAGGCCGTCCGCGAAAAAGACTACCCGCTGGATGGCGTTCTCGTTGGCAAAGAGGCCCTGGAGCCGATTGGCGATAAAGCCGGGGAGCAGGCGGTAACCCAGGGGGACGGAGCTGGATGCTTCCTCATTCCGATATGTCGCAGACTCCACCCGTACCGTCTCCGGCGCAGAAAAGTTGAAGTAGACCACCAGGCTGTCCTCCGGGACGGTGAACTGTGCTCCCGAGGCTTCGCCCCGGTAGAGCTCTGTACTGGTGTGCATCATGGTCTCCTGCTGGTCCTGACTCTCAATGGTCACGGTGAGACCGGCATCCGCCTCTACGGCCAGGGTATAAGTTCCAGGCTCCGGGTAGGCGGCCCGGCGCAGTCCCTCTCCGCGCTGGAGAGAGACCGGCCCGGTGATGTTATATGCCGCCACGGCAAAGACTACCAGGGCGGCCAGGATGCCGCCGGTCAGAGCCAGGATGAGCTTTCCCCGGCCTTCCATATGCTTTGACAGCGGCCCTCCGAGCCAATGGTCCATCCCGCACAAGATGGCGGAGCCCACCAGAAGGCACAACAGGGGAATTGGCTGAACGCCGCTCCACACCTCGAAAGAGGTCATGGAGATTAGAGCAGCGCAGACCAGGGTAAGTACCAGGGTTTCCAGCATGAGAATCAGAAGACCTGCCCGTTTCTCCTTCTGTTCCAGCGCCAGAAGGGCCAGGAAAGCGACGGCGATGGTCCCGGTTGCCCCCATGCTGAAGGCCAGCACGAAGGCCAGGGCATTGAGGAAGAGCAGGACCTGGTGTATGCGTTTTTCCCAGTTGGTTTTGCTGGACTGGATCAGTCCCAGGGAGAGCAGGACGGCGATTCCCACACATCCGGCGAACACGTTGGGATTTTCAAAAATGGAGGTCATGCGGACACCGGCCTCCACCCCTGAGAGAGCGCTGTAATCCTGGGTAAACCGCTCCAGGAGCGCCAGGACCGGGGTACTGATCCACCGGGTGGAGAGCATATCGATACTCACCAGGCTGGCCAGGGCCGCACAGGTCTCCAGGAGCGTGGCAATCCAGCGGCCCGGCTGCACACCCTTCCCGGGGGCGATGGCCAGCAGGAACAGGACCAGGCAGAAGGAGGCCAGGACTTTTAAGAATTCGTAGAGGGCGAATTTCCCAGACACGGCGTACAGCGTGGAGATCCCGTCCATCAGGACCACGGCAGCCAGAAGAAGCAGGGGGATACCCATCCGGTCCCGCAGCTGTGTAAAGCACAGGAAGGTCAGGATGGGAACCCCGACGGCCAAAACCATGGTTGCCGGCTTAATGGTAGAGGCGGAGCACAGGCAGACCATGAGAAACAGCACCGCCCCCAGGAAAAAGGGGAGGCTGGCTTTCCAGATCGTAAGCGGGGCTTTTATTGCTTGTTTTGTTTTTTCTGTAGCCAAAGATTTGGATTTCATATGCAGATTCCTTGTCAGGTAGTTTTCTGTCTGAAACGGGGGGCGGGGGATGGGGTGGTCTCTCACTCATCCCCCGCGCAGATCTGCCGGGAAACGCCCCCGTTCGGAAAGGAGAAAACCGTCCGTGCGGGTATTCCGCACAGTTGGTTTCCGTCTCTGGGAGATGGACAGAGACGGAAGAAAAGAACTCCGAAGAAAGAGTTCTTCCCAAAGCCCTTCACACAGCGGGAGGGCTTTGGGAAGAACGGGAAGGAAGGGCTTCCCGTTCTTCGGGCTTATAGGTACTTAGTTGTCCTCAATTAGTCCACGAAATTCTCGCAGAAGCGCATGAGGATCTGGGCCACCTCAGCGCGGGTTGCGCCGTTGGTGGGGCTCAGGGTCGTGCCGCTGGTGCCGTTGATGAGGCCCTCAGCGTTGGCCCACTGCATGGCGGTGAGCGCCCAGGAGCTGACGCCACCCACGTCCGTGTAGCCATTCAGGCTGTTGGACGCGCTGGTATCGTAGCCCTTGTACTGAGCATAGCGGTACAGAATGACCGCCATCTGCTCACGGGTCACGGTGTCGTTGGGCCCGAACAGGCTGTTGCCGTAGCCCGCCACGATGTCGTTGGCGGCCGCCCAGTTCACCGCATCGGTGTACCACTGGCCGGAGGCCACATCGGTGAAGCCGGCGCTGGAAGCACTGGGGGAGCCGTCCAGACGGTACAGGATGGTGACGATCATGCCGCGGCTAGTGGTCACATTGGGGCTGAACAGGTTGTCGCCGGTACCGGCCATGAGGCCGCGCTTATACACAAAGGACACGGCGTCATAGTACCAGGCGCCGGACGCCACGTCCGTGAAGGGCATGCCGCTGGGCTCCTCGGCCACGAAGGTGGCCTTGACGGTCACCTTGGAATTGGGCATCACGAAGGTGTACCGGGTATCGTTCACCTTGGTCAGCTCAACTTCCTTGCCACTCGCGTTCGTCACAGTGAGGGTATCTAGGACATAGCCATTATCCGGGCGAACCGTGATGGTCACGGTGTCGCCGGTCTTGGGGTTGTCCGGGCTGACAGTCACGCGGCCGTGGGTGGTGGAAGCTACCGTTACGCGGGAGCTGCTGGAGGAGCTTCCTCCGCCGCCTCCGCCTCCGCCGCCACCACCGTGGTCGCCACCGCCACTGGTGACCTTAACGAAGTCAACGTCGACTACAATGGGACTGCCGTTGGGGGTAAACGTCCCATTGACCTTCTCGCCTTCAATGCCGGCGAGGCCCGGAATGCTCTGTGCACTTGCATCATTGCCGATTTTATAGGTGCCGTTTTCGACTTTATAGCTCGCGTTGGGAGTAGCCGTTACCTTCACGGTGCTTCCGACAGGGATGGTACCCTGGTTGTCGACGAGCTCCACCTTTGTCCAATTAGTGGTGTCGTTTCCGACCTGGTAGGCCAGATTGACGCTGCCGTTGCTAACGGTATCCACGGAGATCTTGTAGACCAGATTTTTGGTGTCCCCCGTAGCGTTGCCGCCGTCCAGCACGATCTCGCCGTTACCGCTCACTGTGACATTCTGAGCTACCTCGATGGTGCCCTTCACGATGATGTCAGAGTTCAGGGTGACATTGCTCTGGATCTTCAGGACAGCGCCCTCCTCAACGGTGATGGTACCGCTGATAGTGGTGTTTCCTATACTGTGCTCATCGCTCTTGATGATGACTGTCGCGCCGTCCTTGACCGTGACACCGTTCTCACCAAAGTCGAGCTTACCGGTAAGAGTAATGGTCTTCCCCGTCGTACCTGTCGTTGCAAAAGTTGTGGCCTTGGTCTCGTTCTTGATTTCACTAGGAACGGTGAGAACCACAGGTGCCTCCGCCTTGATGCCGTCGAGCACCAGCTGGCCGCCGACCTTGAAGGTAACGTCGTCGCCGGTAGTGTATGCCTTTACGGCGCCGCCCTTGACGGTCAGCTTGCTGTCAGATGCCACGACGATAGTATCCATGGTAAGGCTGTAGGTCTCGGTATTTCCGGTGTCGGTGTCCAAGGCGATCACATAGGTGCCGTTGGCGTCGTTGCCCACCGTATATGTACCGCTTACCGTAACATCGTCGTTCACCTTATAGATCCCGTCGGATTCCACACTCCACGAAATACCCGTTCCCGTTGCGGGAGCAGTATCTGTGTCGGCTGAGGCGGCAGACACCGGAAGCTGAACCATGGACACGATCATACAGAGCGTTAGGATTTTTGCCAGGAATCGCTTGTTCATGCCGATTGTCATTCTCCTTTCACTAGGCGAGAGTCGTTCCCGCCTTCGGGGGCCTGTTCAGATTGGCCCCCAAAGCCTTCTCCCACGGGCGGCTCCCTCGCCTGAGTCGGGAACCGCTGGTTAGGCCGCTCCACCCTAGGAGTGAATATCCATGTCATGTTCATCACCTCCTCTTTGCCCCGCCGGGTGGCGGGGATTGTATCGATCTACGAATCTCAATATCCTTCTATGGGATGAGGTAGATTGCAGCCACAGCTATACCAACGTTGTTCAGCGCCAGCACCACCATCTGCATTTTTTGCGGTGGAACGTCAACGGCCATACAGGGTACGCACTGGCCATCCTGCATACGGTAGACCTTCCTCCAAACGTTCTTTCAACAGGAGCTACGGCCAGCTGACAGATCCACCTGTGCAGCGGGGCACCGACTCATATTCACGACTTAACCACATGAAGCCTCCGGCAAGGAAAATCAGTTATCTGGGACTCGGCCCATACAGCTCAATCAGATGCTGGTCCGCGAACAGATTGAACTTATAAAACTCGTCTGTAAAGCGGTAGATCAATCCGTTTGCTTCGCGTCCATCTGCAACAGCAATCAGCTCCTCAGAGTCCGCGGCGGACGCGGACTGGACAAACCGCTTCTTGATTGCCTCGCTGTCATAGGAGTAGCTGTACTCCGGGAAAACGCCGGACCAGTGCCGTATGAGGGCCGGAACCGCTTCCTTTTCCCCCTTCTCCAGCACTTCGGCTGCGTCAAACAGGAAACCGGCGGACAGCCTCGCAGCCAGGCCATCCCAATCCGCTCTCGCCGGGACTTCCTCGCCCAGCACCATCCGCATATAGCGGTAGAGCTTCTGGCAGACCACAGCAAAGGTGGAGGTATTGCTCCGGGCATGCACACGCTTGGCTCCGCTCCGGTCCTGGTACTCCATCTCAAAGGAAATGTGCGTCAGATCCGGGACGTGAGCGATTACCATATGCCCAATCGCCGGGAGCTTGGTTTTCAGAATTTTCTCAATCTTCAAAATCCACTCGTTGACCCAGAATGCGTACTTCTCACTCTCGTCTTCCTGGGTGATATTGTTGAATACCGAATTCAGTTTGACGGAATTGCACGCCTCATTGTATCCACTGAAGAGCTGATGCGCGTAGGTGTCCGCGAAGGTATGCATCAGCATACCCATTCTCATTAGGGAGTCCTGCGTAAAGGCGCCTTCTTCGGTAATATCCCGTCGTAGCCTGGCAAGCATGTTGGAGATGTAGGAGCCGTCATCCAGATCGGCGGGAACGGTCCGGAAATCTCCCTCGTCCACGTTGGTCTTATCTTTAGGGATGAAGTGGAAGGGCGCGACCGTAAACTTCTGGGATCGATCCGTTACCAGAGTCGCCATATCAAACCAGTCTGAGAAGCCTGTGGTCACAGGATTGATCAGGTGCAAAGTTTTGTTGTAGACGATATCCAGAGCGGGATCCGATGTGATATAGCTCGGGATATCTTTTGCCGCCCGAAGCGTATACCAGTTAAAATCATCTATAAACTGGGAGAACTCCGCAATCCTCTGCGCCTCCGCCTCTGAAAATCCGGCGGCAAAGGCCACAGTCTTCACAGCAAAGTAGTGGAAGCTGATATCCATTCCGCCTCACCCCTTCTTTGCCCAGCCCACGATGTTTATGTATACATCGTTATAATCTTCGTCATTCTGATCCTCGATGCAGAAGTCGTAGACATAGCCGACCTTACGTGCCCGGAGGTCATTGATCGCTCCGGAGGTGGTGCTTTGCTTCAACTGCGCGGACTCAGGCACACTGATTGTGAGAATCGGCGTCTCACTGCTGTCGTGGTCCCTGGAACTCTGGGTGATCACCTGCAGGCCAGTGCTCCGATTGGTCTTTGAGGCATGAAGATATTCCGTATTTCCCACCTTCAAGGTGACTTCAACCTTATTCCAGCACTGTGTTGTGACAATCCAGGCTAAAAAATAGCCCTTTGAAAACTGTTCCAGCTCAAATGTCAGGCTTGCCATATAGTATACCTCCATATAAAATACGTGAGTTTAGCCTTTAAGCAAGATAATTTATCTTTTAATCAACCGGTACACACGTAAAAATGCATGGAAAATCTTTTTAAGAAATGGTCCATATGGTCCATCGCCAATTTGACGAATTTTTAACATCAGACGACCAGTATTGGTATTCATCATATCTTCATATCTATGATCAATATTTTGTATTACGTCCCCTCTCGTGCTCCTCATCATCCATTCCAGAGTGCTACGCGACATAGTAATATATCCATCTTGGCCTGCAAAAGACGATAAATCGTGTTCAAATATGCATAGCTTTGTTTCGTCACCAAATCTGGTATCAACAACAGTCAAGTCGGGGGGTAGAATAGATACTGGATCACAAAATAGTCTGGGGACGCCGTCCAGCGGCATGTCATATTCAACGGTTAGGATAGTAGAGATACGCTCAGAAAGAGATAAATAGGTATAATCCTGATCCCACCGCTCCGTATATGTGTCCAACAGTGATGCAATTACCTCATTTCGGGCCGGTGCTCCATATATCCAATCAGAGTAGGTTTTCTGATCAGTTAACGCAAAAAATGCGCGTTGATATTTGAGTACACCAAAATAGTTCAATATCCGGATCCGAGCATCCAGATATACCCCGCCCCTTTTGTAGATGTTCAAAAGTGCAAAGTAACCGGCCACAAAATCGAATTTCCCTGCTTGATACGCTTTCAGAATATATGGATTTTCACTTAGGTCACAGTTTTGTTCTGTGAGAATCACAATCTCGCTATCATCGTGGAATACATTCTCTTTTAATTCTCTCAGTCTTTCTTCTGTAGGACCATTACGAAAACCGTTGACATAGATAATATTGGGCATCACCACCTCTGCCAAGTGGTCTGCCCACTTCAATTGTTCATAAACGGTGGGATTGTTTTGGATTAAACCTCTGCCATAAAACCAGGCTGATTGCTCACAAATCCAATCGATAAAAAGGTCAAAATATTGCCAGTAATTTGTCAAATTCCAGGAGTTTCTAAACGCAACAAAGTTACGAACATTATCTAAGTACTCTGAATTACAGTGCGCCAACAAATACCGGTCCGCTTGTATGGAATCCTCACATAAAGATTTTCGGACATTAAATGTTGTCGATGTAGTACGCTTGTACCAATAGTAGACTCTGACATCTATATAGCGGATGTTCACAGCGTAACTATTCAAGGTCCCCAAATACCGGACATCCTCAAAAATATCCTTGTACGGCATCTCGCCCAACCGCTCAATCAGTTCGCGCTTAATTATTCGATTCCAAAAGTGTGTTCCATCGGCGATCAGCCGTTCTGTAGTCACTTCCGAATTTGTTTTATTCATGATAGGAAAAAAGCGAATGACCTCATCATCTTTTTCATGTAGCTCAAACGCCTCGCCACATACAATGTCGGCATTATATTTCTCCGCCTCTTCGTAAAAGGCCTCTAAAGCGCACGGATGGATCAGGTCATCCGCATCGCACCAGAAAATATACTCTCCTTTGGACTTTTGAAAGGCCAGATTGCGGCCAACACCAGCTCCGCCTTTTTTAGCGGCCTCATAGACGAAGATTTTGTCAGGAAATGCGCTCTCATAGCTGCGCAATATAGCCAAAGACCCATCAGTAGAGTGATTGTCCACCAGAACAATCTCGTAGTCACAGAACGTTTGGAGCAAAGCCGAATCCAGAAAGTATGGCAGAAATTTCTCGGCGTTGTGAACCGGAACACAGATCGATATTTTTGGTTTATTCATTCATACATACATCTCTTTCAAGATACCATATAATTTTTTTAAACTCTTCCAGAGTGGTCGGGCAGAAGAACCCTATGTTCTTCCGCTTAAATTCCTTTTTACACTTATATAGATACGCATTATACTCCGGCACATGATGATACCAGTCCCACGAGAATTTGAGTAAGTTTTTGAGAATAATAACGGGAATTTTATTCCCTGTCACTGTATAAGGTGTCATAACTGCACCCGAAGAGACTGCAATCAATATGTGCCTTTTTCCATCGATAGCACCTGCCCACAACTCCCACGGCATACCGTCCCCTAATACATGGTAGCCTCTCAGTTCATAGAGTTTTTTCGCCTGAGCAGAAAGCAACGGATGAGGTTTTACTGCAATATTTTCTTTTCCAATGATGCACGCCACCTTATCCAAGAGTTGTATTTGTTCCGTGGCACCCTCTATACACTCAAAATTATCTCCCAGAAAAATATATCGTTCCCGCAAGTCAGACGAAAAAGATTCTGTTGATATTTCAAATACAGTCTGAAGGATCGCAGAAAAACCGCTTCCAGAGATAACTTGTGGGATCGCAATCGTTGGCTCGTCGTTAAAGCCACAATAAAATTCTGGATGATACAAGTATAGACTAGTCAAATCTTTAATGAGATTTTCCTTTTTAAATGGATAGGCCAATCTCAAATGCAAATTTTCAAAATATGCGGACAGGCTACCTTCAAAAATATGGAGTGCAGCATGGCGGGATCGCTTCATAGAACAATAGACCGCTTTTTGCAACACGCTTTGTGCACAACTCAGGAAGTAGTCTGTATATGTCTCCCGTAATTCTAAGTTCCCTGTTAATTCATCTGGCCTCACATATGGTTCTTCCATCAGTCGATCAAAATCGTGTTGATGGTCATAATGGGAGAGAAAGCAGTTTTGAAATAATCCTGTACTCTTGAGCGAAGGGAGATAGGCAGACAGATTCTGCGTAGAGCAGAGAATAAGATCTGCGGGGACATGTTTAAAATAATGATATTTGATATTTAGTGCAGTCAAAAGTTGGAATTCTGTTTCAGCGCAGAATAGCATATTTTTAGGGCGATTGGAAAAGAATTCGGTCCGTTCTATTTTCTTTCCCACATCGGCACGTTCAAATATCTCCTCAAAAAAAGGTGTCTCTTTTGCAAACTCCCACCACGATCTAGCATGAGGTATCCTGGCATCTGACCAAGGCTTTTTCATCCCCACAAAGTGGATGCCTTTTTGCTCTTTGGATGCATGGATATAGTCTTGATAAACCGGGTCAGAAGATGGTAGATTTTTGACATCCATTTCCGCCAAAAGATAATTCCAAGAAACAGATAATTTACCTTTTTTCCTACGAAACAGCCCATTAAATATGTCTTGTTCATAGCACGTAAAGAACTGACCATCGCTTAGAGCAAAGTTTACAATGCTATCTGTTGTAAAGTCTTTCCGAATCAGATCGAGATTTAAAAGCAATACCCCTGCATTCAAGTAATCTGATACATTGGATAAACCTAGTTTTTCGTAAAGCAACTCATCTGTAAATTGCGTATTTTGTGGATCTCGGTTCAGAACACAGCAAATGACGTCCGGAGCCCCCGCCATATAGCACATTGACAAATCATAATCGCTCAATACAGCAACATCTGCGTAGAAAATCACATCACAGTCCAAATTGAGTACGGTATCAAACTGCTTTAGCAATTCAGGTAACAGTAGGCGAATCACCCCGGTCGCACTAAATCGGTTATAATCAGCGCGCTTTCTTGCAATCTTTACATAAGGATGGATCTCCCGGGATACATCCACAACTCGAATCGACACATTTTCCCGTCCGGTAGCCATGGAGACCAACTTCTCCGCCCGTTCATTTGTCATATCCCATGTCATAACAATGACATCATAAAAGTCCTGGCTATCTGCATGGTCTAAAATTGATTGGAGTGTTACCGCAGCGTATGGCGCGAAGAAGTCGCTAGACTGCATGGTAATGGTAAAACTATTTTTTTTAAAGGCAGGTGATATAGGCAAATGTAACATAACGGCAATCAACTCCTGGCTTAACTCATGGGGAATCTTTCAATTCGTTTTATAGGCGTATAGTTTCCGGTTAAGATATTCAATTAATGCTGAGATAAGGTAGCACTTCACGTGTTCTCAAATACACGTATGTGTCGTATATATCATGAACCGGGAGAGTATGGATTGGCATATCCGCGACACCAGTTTCACTGCCTTCCTCCAACTCATTCCCAATAAACAGCGTTTTCTCCATCGGCATACCGCCTTGCTCCATAATCAGTCTAAGCATTGTTGCCTTGGAATAATCCGAGTACATAATGTCAATGGAAGTCCGGCCAGCCAATTCTATAGATAGACCTTCGTAGTCACTTAGTTCTTGTCGTAACAACTTTATAATTTCCTTCCGTCCCTTCAATGGTTTGATTGTCAACACGACTCCACCTCGTAAAAACACCTGCTTCCCTGCAAACACAGATAATTCTTTTACACAGTGGAGGAGGCTTTCCGGGAGTAGGTATCTGTCAGTTAGTTTCGTCGCTGTACCAAAATCAGAACTTTGTAGCATTGTATTTCCATAGTCTGCAAATATTTTTAGGTCTCTACCCATTGGCAAATTGTGTTCAAACACCGACTGCACATGTGCAACGCTGTTTCCTGTCAATACAGCGCCTTGAAAGAGAGCTAAATTTTCCCGTCCAAGCTCTTTTTCTTCGTCTGTTCCATTTTCCTCCCAAAGAGTACCATCCAAATCAAAGAATTGATGCGTACAGGATAGCGCCTCACGATAATAGTCGCTCATAATCAACCCTACCAACTTGACAGGATCATGTTTGCTGCTATCTGTTGATCCAATCATTCCGCAGATCGAATGATATCGCTCAGAAAGCGCCTGCATACCCACAGATGCCTCCTTATTCAAAACGACTGTAATTTGATCCATATCCAGATAGCTAGTTAGAATATCGCACATTTCTTCTGCACTCACACCATAAGTATCATGGTCTTCTTCATTATTCATAATGAGATATTTATTCGCTGACGCGTTTGCAATCATTTCCCGGAACCCCTTATGCATATATGTCGGGATCAAGGAGGACCACTGTGTCCCAGAGCTAAAGATGATAATATCCGCTTCATCAACAATCTGCAGAATAGTACGATCTGTGTGAGCGGAGTCCTCTCCAACAACCGGTATATACTCTGATTCGCCATCCATGAGGATTGCACGGATGATTTTGTCATCAGGATTATCCCATGTGACGATATCTCCCTCATCCTCAATAATGTGTCCTGACTGGGTTTCCGCCTTTAGCAACAGGCTCTTATCAGAAATCAAATGTACCGTATCTTTGATTCCCAGGATTCTCGCCATACAATCCATAGCCTTTTCCAGAGAATTTCCACACTTCGCCGCGCAGGAGGCATAAAAGATATTGGAAAGAGCGAAATCAGAATAGTCTTCATCAATTGTGGTGCGACGCTGGACGATGTTCCCGTTCGCGTCAGATTCAAAGAAGAAGAAATCCAGTAATTCACTCAAATAATCCAATGTATCGCTGTCAAAAACATCAGCGAAATCTTCCATATAGCTCTTGGCTGCTCTGTAATACGCCTCAGAACAATCCGCAGAGAGACGAACATTGAACATTTCGAACAGACGTGCCTCACGGTTGTTTCCGTCCTTTATACTGCTTTCATTTTGGATAGAATATTGTAAAAGCTGATTTTTCCTTACGTCGCTCGGCCCCAAGATCTCGTTATTGAAACACCGACGGCATACGCCGGTAGATTTTCCGTTATCGTAGGCGTTCACTATAATGTCCATCTGAACTCGGTCGATTCCGTACAAAGAGGCAAACCCATTTTGTAGTGCAATACTCCCGGTTCCACCGCAAAACACAGCAACTCTTAGCATTCTTTTTTATCCCTCTTCCTGAAATTTTTCAGCATTTTTATGACCTGCTCCAGTTCCGCTGGGTCATTAAAACTCATGACCCGATTAGGTGTGATCTCACAATATTCCGCTGCACACAGATCTGGTTGCTCATAGAACCAAGTAAGGGTATCCAGCAGCCCCATCTCACCTCTAGTAACATCATAAGTATTATCATCAAAGGCATCGAGTCCCAGATCATGCTTACGGCGCATTAGATAATCCAGCAGTGTGCCTGTACGGAAGGCAAAGATAGACTGGTCGTGTAACCCTGTACTACACGGCTCAAATTCATTCTTCCTAAAATGTGAGCGAACGATACTTTTCCCATCCACATCAAACCAAGCATAGGGTTTCTCATCCCAGGAACACCCTACTAACACCGGTGATCTGATATTCCATGTAGACAAGCCGGCTTTCAGTTCCAAGAAAGGGTCATCGGTCAGGAATACGGCATCGCCCCAGCAGGCAAATAAGACATCTATTCCTCTTTCAACAGTAATCCATTTTAGAGACTTGAGTATGGAGTCCGCATCTCCCTGCCCAGTTACAATACTGATAATTTCTGCATCCACACCAGTTGCAATTCCAGAAGTATACGTTTCTTCATTCACAATAAGAAAAATTTTTGAAAAATGCTTTTGAGCTAGGGCAATGGTATTCTCCACATTCCTAATCCCATTCAAGTCGCAAAAAGCCTTGGGAAAGCCTCCGAACCTTGAGGCCTTTCCAGCAGCAAATATTGCCAAACAATCCATTTTGTCACCTATCTCTCGTTTTTCCGTGGCAGATCTGCTCCATTTTGAACCTCAGCCATGCTTTTAAATAAGCATAAATGTACTGGAAACCAATCGTACCTGCACGGTATTCTGCAAGGACAGCTTTCCTGTGATTCAGCTCCTGTATCAGTCTCAAATATTGGTCTGCCGGCAATGCTTGGAATTCTGTAAACGGCACCTCGAAAATCTGGGAAAACCGTTTTTCCTTTCCCTTCCACGTAACAGACAGCACATGGTTGCGAAACAACTCATAACATACTTTCCTATCGTCGCTGTCCCATATGCGAAGCAAAAAATCTTTTAGGCTAGAAGCCAATATGCAATACACGTATTCCTCTGCAGCTGCCTGGTAAGCAGTGCCCGTCATTTCCTTATACACCATGTAGTGAGACTGGAGCAGGCCCTTAAACACATCTAACGTATAGTGATGCGATAAGGAGATAGTGTTCCCGGAATAGTGTTGCCAGTAGTAATAAACCGGACGGTCTATACGCACAATGCGAGGATTAGACGATAGTAGCTTTGCTAGAAATACCACATCCTCAATTTGAACTGGAGGAAAGTCCAAGCCGTGCTCAGTAAGAAATCCACGTCGAATCATTTTGTTCCAGACGCAAGGACTACTCATAAGTACTTCAAAATCATTTCTACTTTTGCGCGGAAACGTTGTCGGCAACTTTTCACATCTTTCATCTATCTCAATATATCCGCCGACCACTACATCACAGGAAGCTCTTTGCGCTTTCCTAAGCATATGCTCATAAGCCTTTGGCGGAAGTGTATCATCGCTGTCACAGAATGCAATCCAAACGCCCGTAGCCTCACGTAGAGCTAGATTTCGTGCAGTGTAGATATCACCGTGTGGTTTTCTAATAATCCGTATACGTCGATCCCTCGCAGAATAATTTTCTAATATCCTGGCACATTGGTCAGTACTCCCATTATCCACAGCAATTATTTCAATGTCCTTTACCGTCTGTGCCAATAGAGCATCTAGACAAGCGGGAAGCCACTCTTCTGTGTTATAAATCGGCACGACAACACTAACTTTTGGCATCTTTTATCCTCTTCTTTACAAACCCACATTGATTAGTGTTTTGACATCTTCTGTGCCAACCTTTTCTGTATCCCGCAAATATACGTAGCATAAATTCATAAAACCGCCAATTGGTAGCAATCAAAATACTTTTTAATTTTTCTTTTGACGAGAACGAAACACCGGCAAATCTTCTTTCGCACAAATCCCTCAACTCATGTCGAATTGTATTAATCATTTTCGCGTTTGAAGATTCTAGGCCATACCGAACAATTTTGGAACACATATCCAAATTGTTTCTCATTCTGCTCTCCCTACAAAACTGTTGGATATTTTCATAGCGAATAAACTCGTTTTCTGCACAGAGCAACATATTTCTTACGCTCACCAGGGCTGCTTCCGTTAAGGGGGCATTACACACACTGTCAGCGCGCTGAACATAATGGTATTTTGCACAGCTTGCAAACGCAGTTTTATTTGACTTGGATAATGCGTGCAAGTTAAACAACAGATCTTCGCCTATTATGTACTTGCTATCAAATTTAAGATCTATCACCGTTTTTCGCTTAAAAATACGGCACCAGACTGTATTGCCAAAGAACGTGCTGGAATCGGTAATATGGTCAGTATCTATACAGATGTCCTCACCAGGCGCATAGCCTATTTTGCTCATATGCCCAAATTCAAAAAAGGCACCGCATTGTACGATTTCCGCCCCTGTACGAGCGGCAATAGAATAAAGATATTCGTAATAATCAGACTCAATATAATCATCACTATCCACAAATCCTATCCAGTCTCCAGATGCAACTTCCAACCCAACATTACGAGCTGAGGCAATAGTGCCATGCTCTTTTTGAACAACACATATACGCTCATCTCTTGTTGCATATTCTATACAAATTTTTCCACAATGATCTGTGGATCCGTTAACCACAACGATGATTTCTAGATTCCGATACGTTTGATGAATGATACTATCTAGGCATTTTCGAATGTAGGCTTCTGTGTTATATACCGGGATAATAACAGAAATTTTGGGATTACCCACGGTTACTCACCCCTAAGTAGAAAGATTCCAACCACTTGGCCACATCTGAAACATCGAATCCCGCCTGTTTGACTTCGTCCGCGCCTAACGGGAATCGTCCGACCGTACTCAGCAACCTATTCGCCCAAACAGACGATCCATCTAAAAGGGATGCAGTATGTACATGCGCTGTGATATGTGCCTCCTCCGGTATGGCATCCGAACAGACCACAGGTAGCCCAGCTGCCTGTGCTTCCACCACCGCGATTCCGAGCCCTTCAAATTTACTGGGAAATACAAATATATCCATTGCCCATAGTAGCCTCTCTACATGGTCAGTCGTGCCGTAAAATAGCACCTTATCCTCCAAACCCAATTGCTGTACTTTATCTATTAATACGTCTCGGCTTTCGCCTTCCCCTACCAGTAACAGACGACTGTCAGGTCTGTGCTTCAAAACTTCATTGAATATCTCTATCAGAAAACTCTGATTTTTCTGATAGCAGAAACGCCCCACGCTACCAATCACTAAGTCATTTCCGAAATCTAGTCTAACACGCTCTTTGATGCGGGCTTTCAAATCAAAGCGAAAACGCGCCGTGTCGATTCCATTCGGAATGAACTCAATCCTTTGTGTCACTCCTCTACACTTGTTAAACATGAACTCTGATGCCATCCGGGAGCAAGTCCACAAATTGGTAGCATCTTTTGTATATCTCGCTCTAGCCCAAGTGTGAATCATCAGTTTCAACGAGCGAAATGGGCTCTCCCTCAGCGCCGAGTTGTGGCTGTGGGCAATTCGAACTGGAACACTCTCTTGTTTTGCGATACATAGATAAGCAAGTGAAAGTCCCTGGAAAGCGTTCAGATGAAGAATGTCGTATTTTCGTTCTCGGAGCAGTTTTCGAAACTTTCGGTGGTTCTCTAGGATATTTCTTTGACTGCCAGACAGTTCAATAAAATGTATTCCGTTTTTTTGGAGGAATTTAGTAAAAATACTCCTGCCAATACTTGATGCCACAATGTCTATTTCAAGATGCTGAAGATCCATGCGGGTCAACACATTGAATAAGAAAGACTCGATACCCCCGGATTCCCAGCGCTCACAAAAACAGCAAATACGTTTATTCTTATCCATTCCTGATTCTCCTGGCATAAACGTAATATCTAAGCGCACATGTCTACTTTATACATCAGATAATGGAAATTTTATATTTCCTGGGAAATATATGCCTGACACACATCTTCTACTTTTCCCATCATTTTGATAAGCCCCTGATCAAGCCACACTGCACGATCACACATCTCCCGGATCTGTTCAATGCTGTGGGAAACGAATAGGACTGTGGTGCCGCCGCCCATCAGGTGGAGCATCCTTTTTTTGCTCTTTTCCTGAAACGCAACGTCACCCACAGATAAAATTTCATCCACGATCAGAATATCGGGGTTAACTACTGTTGCAATAGAAAAAGCCAAACGGGCAAGCATGCCAGAGGAATAATTCCGAATCGGAACTTCAATAAACTGTCCCAATTCGGAGAACTCCACAATCTCATCATACTTTCCCTTGAGAAACTCCTCGCTGTACCCCAGGATGGCGCCGTTGAGGAAGACATTTTCCCGGCCCGTCAAATCGAAGTCAAAGCCGCTGCCCAACTCCAGCATAGGTACTACATTCCCATAGCAGCTTACTCGGCCTTCCGTCGGTTTCAAAATACCGGAGATGATCTTTAAAAGTGTGCTTTTCCCCGCGCCATTCCGCCCAATCAGCCCCAGGGTCTGACCTCGCTTCAGTTCAAAAGAAATATGCTCCAGAGCGGTAAACTTGTTGTACTGAAGTTTTCCACGCAGTGCCGTTGTCACAAATTCCTTTAAGGACAGGATCTTGTCGTTGTTCAAGCGGAACTGCATGGTCACGTCTGAGACCTCTATCATAGTTTTCTTGCTCATCGTACCAACACCTTATAAATACAGCACGAAACGGTCCTGCTTTATTTTGAATATCAGTGCCCCAATCAACAGCATGGCCAGCGCGATACCAAAGCACTGAACGTATACAAATGGCTCTGGAGATATCCCGTCCAGAATGCACATCCGCATACTTCTCAGAAAGTGATACAGCGGGTTGATGTTCAGGACGAATCTGAACTCCTGCGGCAAAATAGTTTCTGGGTAAAAAATCGGTGTGGCATACATCCATACCATAGTCAGGACTCCCCATAGGAACTGGGTATCCCGGAAAAACACCATAGATGTGGCCAGCAGTAGTCCTAATCCCAAGCAGAAGATGACCAGGCAGACTATAAAGTATAGCGCGAGAACCGCTGATTTATGAAATTGCACCCCTGTAACCAAGCAGACGATGAGCAGTGGAATCAGGGATATCGCCAAATTTACCATAGAGGACATGACCCGGGTCAGCGGATAGATGTATTTCGGCACATAGACCTTGGTGATCAATCCCGCATTGCCCAGAATAGATGTTAGTGCCATGCCGCAGGCTTCTGAGAAAAAATTGAACAGCACAACACCGATAAGCAGATATACCGCAAAATTCTCAATATCATTTTTGAAAATGGTGGAAAATACAAAATACTGTACGCACATGGTCAGCAAGGGATTCAGGAAACTCCAGAATACCCCAAGAATAGACCGTTTGTATTTTGTTTTGAAATCCCTTGATACTAACTGCTTGATCAGGAAGCGGTATTTTTTCACAGCCAGAAACGCATTTGCCAGGAAGCTGTGCCGCCCTGTCCGCCATCTCCAGTAGGACCAGGCAAGGCCGGCCAGAAGAACCGCTCCAAAGCCCGCGGCAAATTCCCAATAGTGAAGTCCCGTCCAGATATAGTCCTCCCCTGCGGCGGAAAAGCACAAGCTTCCAAAGGTTTCAACCCCATTGATATAGAGTGTGCATCCGTCTTCGTCAGCACTGGATGACATCAGAGGAGACACTGCACTGCCGGACACAGAATCGGCGGAAAGCCGTAAAAGCAACGGTGCACCATACAACGTTTCCGATGGCGGATCAATGGAGAGAGTGGTCACCATACCCTCAGTCATTGCGGCCGCATCCAACGTCTGACTGGCCAACAGAGATTGATTCCGCAGATCATAAAGCTCCACCGTCACAATCCCTGCATTGGCACGCATATATGTAGTCCACTGGACAGATACCGTTTGGAACCGTTGGATATCCGCTTGAAATACCTGCTCAATCACAATGCCCTGTGCCAGTTCTCCAGCAGCGGTTTCCGCTACAGGCAAATCCAGATCTCCTCTGGAGTCCCGGATATGCAGTTCTTTCCCCGCTAAAAAGTAGAAAGAAATCACCAACAGGGCATAAAGGATGAGCATGACTATATATACCATTCCCAGCCGGAACGGGCGTTCTTGCGAGTGGTGCATAATTTGGAGAGGCTCCCTTCTGGTTTGAAAACTAAGAGATCACTTCGGCTCAAAGCACATACCAAGGAATATTTCTTCTGTGGTGCAAAGTGAATCTTAGGCTCTAGGGCTCCGTATTAAAAAACCACAGAGTATTTCTTCCGTGGTAATATTTGAAGACGGGGCATCTGAGAGCGAAGCTTAGAACCTAAAAATGGGCGTGAAAATGAATGCCTGCATGCTCAAAGAACAGGGCAGGCCTTGATTTTTGCGCCTCAAATCGGGAATATGTGATGGTGAATGACAAAACTTGATAAAATTTCTGGGAAGGCCTTGAAATTTTATCGGACTTTATGTAAGATATAGGCAGTAAAATTATGTAGCTGTAGGCCGTGTCTCCAACATTCCACCACAGAAGAAATATTCTGTGGTACTTTTTATAATATGAGGTTCATCCGCTGGAGGATCCGCTCATGGGAAGCGGCACTCACCGCTACATAAATTCGGGTCGTCTCAATCCGGCTGTGGCCCAGAATGTCAGCTAGGTGGGCCAAGTTCTTCTCCACAGCGATGAACGACCTAGCGAACAGGTGCCGCAGGCTGTGCGGAAAAACCTTTCGACTGTCCACGCCCGCCTTCCGGCATAACTTCTTCATATCGTGGCAGACATTGGAACGGTCCAAAGGCCGGCCGCTTCTGGTACGGAAAATATGGCCGCGCTCAATTCCGTTGGCTTTTGCGTATTTGAGCAGCCGTCGGCACAGTTCTTTTTGCAGGACAATAGTTCTGCTTTTTCCTTTCAGCCAGATTTCCGCCCTGCCGGTGCGCGCAGACTCCACCGTGATGAATTGAAGTTCTCCGATCCGGATCCCGGTTCCGCACAGCGTCAGTATCGTCAGGTAGAGGCGTTCGTTTCTGCGGCCTTTCGCCGCGGCCAGAAGACGGCTGTATTCTTCGTGAGATAGTTCCCTTCGTTCATCCAGAAATGCCTGCCTCTGGATCCGGAGGAGTTTCACTTTACATTCCGTCCGCCCATAAAACTCGAGAAAGGCGTTTATGGCGGACAGGGCTGTGTTTACTGTCTGCGCCTTGCGACTCTTCAGCAACTGCTCCCGATATTCCAAAATCCGCGCTTTGCACAACTCCTGGTCTCCCAGAAACCAGGAGAGCTGTTCTGTTGCATATACATATTTCTTTATCGTAGCCCTCGCTTTTTCGCTGTCAGTTAAATAGTCCTCAAATGCCTTTATGGCGTCCATATTGATGCTCATCTGCACAGTGTTGTCCACCTTTCTTGCTGTGGAGCTCCGGCCGCAGCCGGAAGCCCTTCTGTTATTTGATATCAGACACCTTCCTCATCGGCCTCCATCTAGAGGTTCCAGCCGTTCTCATCCAATTCGAAAAAATAAGCAAAGGTATCCGGTGCCTTCTGTCGGAGAAGTTCTATTTTCTCTTCCTGCCTGCGAATTCAGAAAGCAAAGACGTCTGCGAAGTATTCCCTGAAATTCCGTCTAGCGTGGGGCCTGAGAAAACTGATTCCCCCTGCTTCCAAGTTGTACAGAGATTCTGTCTCTTCCGGAAAGCCCAGGGTATATTGGAGGAAGTGCCCGAATTCATGGGGCAGGGAGCCGATGTTCTCCGCCCGCAGGTGAATTTTCCTGTCTGAATAGCTGGTCGCCGCGCAGGTGAATCCATATGATTAGCTCAACTCCTCCAGTTAAACTCTATCGATGCAGATTGACCACTCCCGATCCGTAAACATTTCCAGGATTGGGGAGGGGATCTTATATAGTTCATCGGCTATTTCTTCCAGACAGGTATCCGTGTATGGCTGCATTGGGTAATCTGCCTGCGCAAAAGAAGAGCAAAGATCAGTGTCGCGCTGATCAAAGGTTTCCATAATGCTGTCATATTATTAATCTGCTCCTTCTCCAGCCCCGAAACTGGTTGTCCAACGCTTTATTCAGAACGGTCTTCCCGCTTTTTATAGTGGGGCACCCCGCTGTGCAGGGTACCCCCGTGTGTTGGATGGAGAGCGGAAATCAGCGTTCCTTCCAAGTGTTGTTGGCCGTCAGCTCAACAACCCGGTTGTAAATATTCACCGGATAGGTGATTTCAAATTTCTGGGGCATTCGGTTGATGTCGATGCCCCTGCCCCCTTGAGCTTACCGGAGGCAATCCAGTACCGGGGGTGAGGCGATCCTCCGCAGAGGATGCCTTTCACTGGTGAACAACAGGGAGAGCATTTTTTGCTTTTCTGTTGGGGATACCCTATCGGTATCAATGCCCGTCCCTATACATACCGAAGCATTTTGCTGTTTCCATACCGTTCAGCAATATAACTTGGGAGTTTATCCCCCGATTTTTGCGTGTATATTCGCAGACGTGCATTTAGGGCTTGTTAGAAAAATAAAAGTTGCACAACAAATCAAGTTATGCGAAGCTAAGGGTATGAAGCGATAAGTGCCACTTTACTGTATTCGATAACGATTGGAAGTACATCCCCCGGTCTCCCGGAATCTTGCCTGTTTCTCCACCCGGCCCTGGCGGGTCAGCTCCGCCAGGGCCCGTTTTATCGTTGAGCGGGAAAGGCTTAGATCTTTTGCCATGGTGTTGATGGCGTACCAGCTCTCGCCGTCTTTGTTTGCTCGGTCGTGTAGGTAGACCAGCACCTGTTTGGCCCTAGCACTCAGCTCCGGGTCATTGTAGATCTCATTAAAATAGCTCACTTCTATTTCTGCGCCTTCCCCATATGATAATTGACTGTCCCTGTCCGGATGGGAAACGCCTGGTAGATGGCGTTGGTCAGTTCCGCCTTGTTGGCGTAGTAGACCTTCCGGGCGGCCCGCTGGGGTACCTGGTAGGTCTCCCCGAAGGTGATCCCCCACTCCAGAAACAGCCGCAGGCGGGTCCGCATGGGATGAGTGCCAGTTTTCATGACGATAAAGTGTCCCTTCGGGATGGACTTGAGCTCATCCGGGGTCATAAGAGGCCGCTCAATCATCTGGAGACTCTGGCTGCTATCGTTCTTTCCCCGGGAGATGGAACCGCTCATCACGGTGCGGCTGCCCAGGGCCTTGGACAGCACTTCGGCGGTCTGGCTGTTGGGTGCGAAGCCGCCGAAGATGGTGTCCTGGCAGTTATCCGTCAGAATCTCTGCCCCTTCCTTGCCGTAGTTCTTCTCCAACTGGGCCAGAGACTGGATGATGGGCACCAGGGTCAGCCGCCGGGAGCGGCCGGCGGAGAACAGGGGCAGAATGTCGAAGGCGGGCATGGTGCCCAGCTCGTCACAGAAAAACACCACCCGGCTGGGCAGTTTCCCGTCGTGCTCATCCGCCACGGAGAACAACTCCCGGCTCAGAGTCTGGATCATCAGCCCCGCCATGAAGTTCTTGGTCGTATCCTCCTCCGGGAGGATGAGGAAGATGGCGGACTTCTTCGCGGCAAAGCTCTCGGCGTCCATGGCGCTGTCAAAGCACAGCACCTGCTCCAGCTCCGAGTCCAGGAAGGTGTTGAGCCGGGAGAGGACGGTGGACATGACAGAGGCCATGGACTGCTCAGCGGCGGTGAGGGCGGAGCCGGAGAACCACTTGGCCTTGTGCTCCTCCGGCAGGCGGTCCATGAGGAGCTGGAACTCGTTCTTGCCTGGCAAAATGCTGGGAGCCAGCAGCTCCTGCACCAGCTTGAACACGGACACAATGTGTCGGCGCTCCTGCAGCTTTCCGTGGATCCTTTTCGGCGGCAGATATTCCGCCAATAGCAGAATCACGGCAGTGAGCACGCCCTCCGCCGCGTCATAAAAATATTGATTTTGTGCAAAGTTCTCCCCGTCTGGGTTGATGATAATCTTTGAGAGAATCTTAGCATACTTCTCCGATTTGGCCCGAGCTGCCAGATTGGCGGGCTCTCTCCGGCATACATCCATGTAGTAGTTGATGAGCGTGAGCAGGTTATAGCCATCTGAGCGGGTGGGGTTCCGAAGATCCACCACCGCCACCTGATAGCCATAGCAGTCCCGGGCGATGGCCCCGTAGTTTCGGGCCAGATCTCCCTTCGTATCACTGGCGAAGAAGCTCATGCCGCTGGCGCAGGCGTATTCCAAATTGGGGTATAGGAAGTAGGCAGTCTTGCCAACACCGGAGGCGCCGATCATGAGGCAATGGATGTCGTCACAGTCCACCAGGGCCCGGATCCCACCGTGCTTCCACAGCTTCTCTGGGATGAGCGGATGGACGGTCTTCCCAAGCAAAGAGAACTCCGGTGGGGCCGGGATCTTTCCCACACAGCCCAGCACCAGCCCCTGCGCGTCAGGAAGCTGCTCCCCCTTCCGCCACAGCGCGGGCTGGAAGGGCACGAAGCGGAAGGTTTTCCGCACCTCCGCCGGTGTAGCCCAGCGGGCGGTGCCGTGCTGGCCGTCGCCCACGTCCTTGCTCTTGATGCTGTCCAGACTGCCCCGGTTAGAGAAGCCGGCGATGGCCATCAGGGCTCCGAACACCGCCGCCAGCAGGAGAATCAGCGTCCAAGTATCGTTTTTCACAGCGATCATCTCCCTTCTGTTGTCTGTCCTCTGTACTTAGATTTACTTCAAATGTGACCTTCTTGGTGGTCCAGGATGAACCGGCCCCCGGTCCAGCGGCAGGGCACACCACCCTCCTGGCGGGCGGTGCGCCTCTGCGTCCTACATACTCCGCCCCATGGTCATTGCAAGGCCGGCCATGCTCTGCCCTTGCACCAGGTCGTCGTTCCAGTCCTTATGCACAGGGAGCAGGATACCGCTGTGGTATCCTGCTCCCTGTAA
>PPYE01454900.1_pt1 | contig 29821 bp, 22 predicted proteins | sample 1559881 | NCBI WGS metagenome assembly PPYE01 (sample SAMN08240022, study PRJNA423297) | Human gut metagenome, whole genome shotgun sequencing project. | reverse complement strand
AAAAAAGCAATGAAGTTTGATATAAAAAAACATATTTATTTAATACTTTTATTCATCTTATCTTTCACTGTAGAGACAGCTCAGTCACAAGAAGTTACCAACATCCATATAGCAGCGACAGATACGGTGCCAACCTATACCAGCGACTCTGCCGTTATCAATTTCTTAAAGGATGCCGGCATTCCTATCACCCAAAACAGCAAACTGAAATTATTAAAAAGCGGTCGGGCCAAATTCATCGATCTCTTTGAGGAAATACGGCATGCCAAACATCATATCCACTTAGAATACTTCAATTTTCGTAACGATTCCATAGCGAACGCACTATTTGATTTATTGGGAGAAAAAGTGAAAGAAGGAGTGGAAGTCAGAGCTTTGTTTGATGCCTTCGGCAATTTGTCAAACAACAAGCCATTGAAAAAGAAACACATACAAGCAATCCGTGACAAAGGAATCGAAATTGTCAAGTTCGACCCTTTCAAATTCCCCTATATCAATCATGCCCTGCACAGAGACCATCGCAAGATTGTAGTCATAGACGGAAAAATAGGATATACCGGTGGCATGAACATAGCCAATTACTATATAAAGGGTCTGCCGGAAATAGGCGACTGGCGCGACATGCATATCCGTATAGAGGGAAATGCCGTAAACGAATTGCAGGACATCTTCCTGGCCATGTGGAACAAAAGCACCAAACAACACGTAAGCGGAAGCCAATACTATCCCCTACGAAACGATTCTACTTTCAAGGGAAATAAGAATGTAGCCATTGTAGACCGCATTCCGAAAAAAGAACCCAGACTGATGAGGCAGACTTATATCAAGTCCATTGATGCCGCACAGGATAAAATACAAATAGTGAATCCCTATTTCACTCCCATTCCAAGCATTAAAAAAGCCATAAAACGTGCGTTGAAGCGAGGCGTTGAAGTAGAAATCATGATACCGGGCAAATCGGATATTCCTTTTACCCCCGATGCCGCGTTCTATACAGCAAACAAGCTGCGTAAGAAAGGAGCAAAGATTTATGTGTACAATGGCGGGTTCCACCACGTTACTCCACCATCACGGACGGTATCCCTGACAAGTGTGGAAAACCACGGCTTAGCTGCAAGGAAACGCTTTTCTCTCCGTATGTTTCACTTTATTATAGAACAAAGATAAAATAAATCGCTTTTTCATCCCCATAAACTACGATATTTTTCTTATTTTTGCCCAAATATGTAATTCCGCCCGATAAGGCATAAGAGAACGAGACAGAACGATGAGAGTAGTTGATTTAATAAAAAGTACGGACAATACGGCTTTTTCTTTTGAAATTCTCCCTCCGCTGAAAGGAACGGGTATTGAAAAACTGTATAAAACGGTTGATACGCTACGCGAATTCGACCCTAAATATATCAATATTACAACCCACCGCAGCGAATATGTGTACAAGGAGCTGGGAAACGGGCTGTACCAACGTACACGCCAGCGCCGCCGTCCCGGAACAGTTGCTGTTGCCGCCGCTTTGCAGAACAAATACAATATAACGACAGTGCCACATATCCTGTGCAGCGGTTTTTCCCGCGAAGATACAGAATATGTATTGTTAGATCTACAATTCCTGGGCATCACCGACTTGTTGGTACTGCGTGGTGACAAGGCAAAGCACGAATCAGCTTTCGTACCCGAAAACAACGGTTACAACCACGCCATAGAACTGGAAGAGCAGATCAATGATTTCAATAAAGGCGTATTTGTAGACGGTTCCCCCATCAAGGTAACAGGAACTCCGTTCAGTTATGGAGTAGCCTGCTATCCTGAAAAACACGAGGAATCACCCAATATGGAACAAGATATTTATTGGCTGAAGAAAAAGATTGAAGCAGGAGCTGAATATGCTGTGACACAGATGTTCTATGACAACCGCAAATATTTCGAATTTGTAGAAAGGGTAAGAAAAGAAGGAATCAATGTACCTATTATTCCGGGTATCAAGCCTTTCCGCAAATTATCCCAGCTGAACATGATACCCAAGACGTTCAAGATAGACTTGCCGCAAGAACTGGCAGGCGAAGCGATGAAATGTCAAACAGATGAAGAAGCGGAAAGTCTTGGCATAGAATGGTGCATACACCAGTGCCGTGAATTAATAGCCTGTGGGGTTCCCAGCATTCATTTCTATACCGTAAGTGCCGTGAACAGTGTAAAGGAAGTTGCAAAAGCAATTTATTAAACAGTAAATAAATGACTATAAAAAGCAATGTTATTTAAAGATGTAATAGGACAAGAGGAAGCAAAACAGCGGCTCATAGCCGAGGTAAAAGAAGGAAGAATCCCTCATGCACAACTGATTTGCGGTCCCGAAGGTACAGGAAAGTTGCCTTTGGCAATAGCTTATGCCCGTTACATCTGCTGTGAAAACCGTGGTGAACAAGATGCCTGCGGAATTTGCCCCACTTGTGTGAAATTCAATAAGCTGATACATCCCGACCTGCATTTCGTTTTTCCTGTTATCAAGAAAAAAGCCGGAAAGGATACCGTATGCGATGATTTCATAGCAGACTGGCGCAACTTTGTCCTGCAGAACCCATATTTTAATCTGAACCATTGGCTGAAAGAGATGGGAGCAGAAAACCAACAGGCGCAAATCTTTGTAAAAGAGAGCGATGAGATTGTACGAAAGCTCAGCTTGAAATCCAGTCAAGGCGGTTACAAAATCATGATTATATGGCTTCCCGAAAAGATGAACGTGGAATGCAGCAACAAACTGCTGAAGTTACTGGAAGAGCCTCCTGCCATGACTGTCTTTTTATTAGTATCCGAAGAGCCTGATGCCATTTTGCAAACGATCCAAAGCCGTACCCAACGATTTAACATTCATGGGATCAAAGAACCTGAAATCTCAAAAGTATTGCAAACCAAATACGGACTACAACCGGAAGATGCTGACGATATAGCACACCGCTCAGAAGGCAATTTTCTGAAAGCACTGGAAACCATACATCTGAGCGAGGAAAACAAACTGTTCTTTGAACTCTTTATAAATTTGATGCGCCTTTCCTATCAACGGAAGATACGCGAAATGAGACAATGGAGCGATGCGGTAGCCTCCATGGGGCGTGAACGTCAGAAGAATTTTCTGGCCTACTGCCAACGTATGATACGAGAAAACTTCATATACAACTTTCATCAACGTGATTTAGTGTATATGAATCCCGAAGAACAAAATTTTTCCACCCGTTTCGCACCGTTTGTCAACGAGCGGAATGTAATGGGCATAATGGACGAACTTAGTGAAGCACAATTACATATAGGACAGAATGTGAATCCCAAAATGGTGTTCTTTGATTTCTCTTTAAAAATGATTGTGCTATTGAAAACTGACGGGAAGATTGGTACCTTTGCAAATGCGTAAGGCAAACATCAAACCCGATGCCGAAATCAAGCGTATCTACCGCAAGGCAAAACCTGTAGATATGGAAAAATACGAGGAGGCAAAAGCCAAAGAACATGACACAATGATCCGGTCCCGCCAGATAGCCAAGAATCTGAACCTGGACATGAAGATCGGTGATGTGGAATATCAAGGCGATGGCAACAAAGCTATCTTTTATTACATCGCGGACGAACGTGTAGACTTCCGCCAACTGATCAAAGTACTGGCCGAAGCTTTCCGTGTACGTATAGAAATGAAACAAATTGGCGCCCGTCAGGAAGCCGGACGCATTGGCGGTATCGGACCTTGCGGACGTGAATTGTGCTGCGCTACCTGGATGACAAATTTTGTATCTGTATCTACCAGTGCGGCACGTTATCAAGATATTTCTCTGAATCCCCAAAAGTTAGCCGGACAATGTGCCAAGCTGAAATGCTGCCTAAACTATGAGGTAGACGCCTATGTAGAGTCCCAAAAACGCCTTCCAAGCAAAGAAATGACTTTAGAAACGACGGATAGTACATTCTATTTTTTCAAAGCGGATATTTTGAAGGGAACTATCATGTACTCTACTGACAAAAACTTCATAGCTAATGCTGTAACCATCACCGCACGCCGTGCTTTTGAAATTATTAATATGAACCGACGGGGTGAGAAACCGGAAAGCTTAACCGAATCTGTCAAAAAGAACGAACCTCAAAAGCCCGTTGATTTAGTAGAACAAGAAAGCTTAACCCGATTCGACAAACGAAAAGGCAACAACAGCAACCGAAAGAAAAAACGTAAGCCGGAAAATAACGGTAATAACGGAGAAGGTACTCCCAATGAAAACAGACGTCCGCAACAACCTAAAGAGAACCGGTCACAACAACCCAAAGAAAACCGGCCACTTAGAGAAGGACGTCCCAAACAACCTAGAGAGCCTAAAGAAAACAAGGCTCAGCAGCCACGCGAAGAGAACGGAAACCGCCCTAAAGAAGAAAATCGCAACAGGGAAAGTCGCAACCGGGAAGAGCGCAGTCGTGAAAATCGGGAAGACGGAAACCGGAACCGCAATAAACGCCGCCCCAATAATGGTAATAATGAAGGAGGCAGTGAAAACCGGAATAACGGAGGAGGAAAGGAAAATGACAACAAGAACAACGGAAACAATAGCCAAATCCCGAATGAAAAGCCACAAACTCCTGTATCAACTAAAGAATAAACTGACATGGCTGCCAATACTCATATTGGCAGCCTGTCAAAACAATATCATCTATCACTCTTACGCCCCCGTCCCCCTTGACGGATGGGATAAAAGTGATACTCTTGTTTATACCCTGCCCAATTCTATCCCTGCCGGAAATTACGAAGCAGAAATCGGTATCCGTTATCAAGAATCTTATCCTTACAGAGATATTTGGCTAGAAGTCAGCCATAACACAAAGGATACTTTGACTTACGTCACAGACACTTTACAACTTTTTCTGGTTGACGAAGCTGGAAATAAAACAGGAAATGGTCTTTGTGGATTATATCAATGTGACCTGCCTTATAAAGCATCTATTCCTATCCGTACAGAAGGAAGCGCACGTACTTTCCGCATCGTCCATATCATGACGGACAACCCGTTGACGGGAATCAGCGATATAGGTATCCGGTTGCGCAAACCGGAAAACCAATAAGCTCTAACGTTTTCCCCGCCCTGCATCAATACGCAAGAATACAAAAAGCAAGATCGTAAATCCCCACAAAGAAGATCCCCCATAACTGAAAAAAGGCAGTGGTATGCCTATAACGGGGGTCAGTCCTAAAACCATACCTATATTAATAAACAGATGGAATAAGAAAATGCTTAATACCGAATATCCATAAACACGGGCAAAACGAGTATGCTGACGCTCCGCCACCACAATAAGACGCAAAATAAGTCCGGTAAAAAGAAACAATACGGCCGCCGAACCTACAAAGCCTTCTTCTTCCCCTACCGTACAGAAGATAAAGTCTGTATCCTGTTCAGGCACATACTTCAGTTTAGTCTGTGTACCATTCAAAAAGCCTTTCCCCCATAAGCCTCCCGACCCAATAGCAATCTTACTCTGATTCACATTGTATCCTGCCCCCGCCAAATCTTCCTCCATACCAAGCACCACTTTAATACGTATCTGCTGATGTGGCTCCAGCACATTATTGAAAACATAATCGGCAGAAAAAAGAAATCCCACCGAACCTATCGCAAATAGAGCAATATAAAAATAATTACGCATACGTTCATGCATAGAAAGGAAGATCAAATAGAACAATAAAACTACGCACAATCCATATTGGAACCAAGTAATGTCAAAAGGGATAACATAATACGAAAATAATAAAGCCAGCAAGGTACCACCAACACCAATCCCTCCGATATACCACACTACCGATGCTTTTTTGCAATAACTATTAACTAATAAAGCAGAAAGGATGACTATCAGCAGCAACACAGAAAATTCACCGATGGAAGTACAGTCATCCGCCATCAATTCATTGCCAAAACGGATTCCAACTACAAAATAGACCACGGCGCAAATCCCGGCAAACAAAATAGAACCCGGCATCCCCTCCCGGTACAGCATAAAAAAGAAAGCCAGATAAACCAAAACTTATCCTCCAACATCATCAGGATAAATCCGAGCCCCAAAGAGCAACAGATCCATACAAACTGTTTTCCTGCCCTAGTGTCGAAACTAAAAAAATCAATCTCACCATAATCATAGCTGGCTCCACATACGCTGAACCATCCAAAGATAACCAGCATCAGATAAATGCAGATAGTCATCCAGTCCACTGATTTCCATATACTATCGTTCGTGTATGCCATAATCTATTCGTCTGTTTTGTATTTCCGCCGCTTTCGCCTCACTTTCCGGTGAAAGTTCGCCTTTTAAATATTTCTCCATTATCAATGCACCGATAGGTACACCATAGGTTGCTCCCCAACCTCCATTCTCTACATAGACTACCACGGCAATCTTAGGATCATTCATTGGTGCAAACCCCATAAAAGCAGAATGGTCCTTTCCACGGTTTTGCGCCGTACCTGTCTTGCCACACACTTCAATTCCCGGAATATTCGCATTACGGCAAGTTCCTCCCAATACTGCCGAACGCATACCTTCGACTACCGTCTGATAATGTTCACGGCTTACTTTAGTATAACGTTTGGTCGTATACAGGGTATCCAACGGCTCGTCTTCCACTTCTTTCACTACATGCGGAGTAATATAATAGCCCCGGTTAGCAATAGTAGCCCCAAGGTTAGCAATCTGCAACGGAGTAGCCGTCACTTCCCCCTGGCCGATGGAAATAGAAATAATCGTCAGTCCGTTCCATGATCCCCGATAGTTCTTATCATAATAAGCAGCATTCGGGATCATCCCACGCTTCTCACCCGGAAGGTCTACTCCCAAAGGATAACCAAATCCCATAGAAACCATATAATCACGCCATGTATTCATGGCAGTCTGTACAGAACCATACTTCTTCTTCGCCCCTATCATGTGAAACAACCCCCAACAGAAATAACCGTTACAGGAAGTTGCAATGGCAGGCACCAAAGGCAGGGGCGACCCATGAGAGTGGCAGCCCACCCTAAGACCGGCATACACAAAGCCATGATAGCAAGAATAGGCTGTCTGAGGAGTAATAATCCCCTCTTGCAGGAAAGTCAACGCCTGAGTAGTCTTGAAAGTAGATCCCGGTGGGAATTGCCCCATAATAGAACGGTTCAGCAATGGTTTCCAACTGTCACGCGCCAGTTCCAGATGATTTTTACCCCGTTGGCGCCCCACCATCAATCTTGGGTCAAAAGTGGGAGCAGATACCATACAAAGTATTTCTCCTGTGGATGGCTCGATAGCCACTATACTGCCTATCTTCCCTTCCAACAGACGCTCTCCCAACATCTGAAGCTCTATGTCTATACCTAGTTTCAGATTCTTCCCCGGAACGGGAGTCTTGTCATATTTCCCGTCCATATACCGTCCCTGAATACGTCCACGGGCATCGCGCAGTAATATCTCCACTCCTTTCTCGCCCCTCAACTGTTTTTCGTATGAGCGTTCCACCCCCTGTTTCCCTATGAAGTCACCGCGTACATAGTAATCATCGGCTTCAATATCCCCCTTGGACACTTCTGCAATATCTCCCAGAACATGAGCAGCCGCATTGTAATTATACTGGCGGATAGTACGCCGCTGAATATAGAAACCGGGAAACTTGAACAGTTTTTCTTGGAAGACTCCGCACTCTTCTGCCGAAAGCTGGGTCATAAATACCTGATGAGTATATGGAGAGTAGCCCGGATTGGAACGTCTGTCCTTTATCTCGCGGATACGCTTTTTAAAATAGTCGGGGGTAATATTCAATGTTTTACATAAATCAAGCGTATCAAGGTTGTGCACCTCTTTCATCACCATCGTAACGTCATAGGCAGGTTGGTTATACACCAGCAGATTACCGTTCCGATCGTACATCACCCCACGGCTAGGGTATTGTGTCTTGTTCAGAAAAGCGTTGCTATCGGCGTTCTTTTTATAATCCTCACTCATAATCTGCAAGGTAAAAAGACGTATCAGGTAAATCAGCACAATAACGATCACCGATGCACCGATTACATATTTCCGCTTCTCCAGATTATAATCTCTTTCCACTATTTTTTCCTCCTGATTGCCTCAGCACACAATATACAAATGATGGTTATTGAGGCATCTGTCAATATTTTCAACAATAAGACAGGCAGGTTGAAGAATGAAAAAGTATCTATGACAAGTAAAATGGTACAAAATAAGAAAGTACACAATAAGATATACCGGAAGAAAGGCGAGAATCCCATACTCTTGATACCCGGTTCAAAATCCTCGACGCTATCGCGGAGCGTGACTAATCGTAATACAGGTTCACGCATAAAAGCCAGTACAGTGGCCGCAGCCGCATTCATCCCCGGAGTGTTGCCTAATATATCGACTGTCAATCCCAACAGGAATGCCCATATCATAAGGACATTACGGCTAACTCCCGAATTGTACTTCAAAATAAAATAGATAAAAAAGAAAGGAGTGGCATACCCGTTGATATGCATATGATTCAGCACCAGCACTTGCAACAGTACCAGTCCGATAAACCACTCTATTCTTTGTAGATAAGTCAACATCAACCTTCTTACTTAGTCGTTTTTACCTGCTTTTCCAACTCCAATTGTTCCTCCTGCCCTTTTTGGGCAATTACGCGCACATCATTCAAACGGGCGAAGTCCGTAAATAGTTTCACCCGCAGCAAATAAGACAAGCCATCGTGACTATCGGCGATATCATCTACCGTACCCACCGGAATGCCGGAAGGGAAAACAGCACTGTGTCCACTGGTTACAATGGTGTCACCTAAAGAAAATAATGAATGACGGGGCATATCCTTTATAAAAGCAAATTCGGATGAACCGCCATCCCATTTCAAGAAGCCGAAATAATCACTCCGTTTTATCTTACAGCTAATACTGCTTTTGGAATTCAATACCGGAATGACAATGGAGTAATGTGGAGAGGTGAGATAAACAATACCAACCACACCGCTTCCATTTACCACTCCCATCTCACTACGAATGCCATCCGCTTCTCCTTTGTCAAGTGTAATATAGTTATCAGCATGAGTCACACTGTTATTTATCACGCTAGCCTTGAATATATCATATCCTGCCAGTGCTTCCTGCTTAAGCTGTTCTACACCACTGCTGTCTTCCGTCGCTTCAATCAAAGCTTTACGGATACTCTCCAACTGCAATTCCAGTTCCACATTTTTCTGTACCAACTCATCGTTGATCGTTTTCAGATGAAAATATCCGGTAACATTATTGGCTGCATCATACATAGCTCCCGAAACAAAATTAGCAGATGTAAAGAACGCACTCCCCTGATAACTGTTGAAGCGGAATAATAAAGCAAAACTGATTATCTCCAAAAGGACAAAGAGAAACCAGTAGTTATACTTTAAAAAGAAATTCAGCAGATTTTTCATTAATACCAATTGTTCAATGTGCTAATTTGCCAATGTGCCAATGTACTGCGCTATCCATACCGCATGGCATTAGCAAATTAGCAAACTGCCTCATTAGCAAATCATTTACCGCATCAAAAAAGAGAAACGATCTACATTCTTCAGTGCAATACCGGTACCTTTCGCCACACTCAGCAAAGGATCTTCGGCTATATGGAACGGAATATTGATTTTGTCTGTCAGACGCTTGTCCAAACCGCGCAGCAAAGCACCACCACCAGCCAAATAAATACCGTTCAAAACAATATCAGCATAAAGTTCAGGCGGAGTCTGTTCCAATGCACTAAGGATAGCTGTTTCAATTTTTGCAATACTCTTTTCCAAACAATGCGCCACCTCCTGATAACACACCGGAACTTCCATGGGAAGAGCAGTGATACGGTTAGGCCCGCGTACAATGTAATCTTCGGGAGCATCATCTCCCAAATCAGTCAAGGCAGCGCCTACATGTATCTTGATACGTTCGGCCATACGTTCACTCACCTTCACATTGTGCTGACGGCTCATATATTCCTGAATATCGGCTGTAAGATCGTCACCGGCAATACGTATCGAATTGTTGGAAACAATACCACCCAATGAAATCACGGCAATTTCTGTAGAACCACCACCTATATCAACAATCATATTACCTTCAGGAGCCTCTACATCAATACCGATACCAATAGCCGCGGCCATAGGTTCAAAAATCAAATAAACATCCCGTCCTCCCGCATGCTCAGCACTGTCACGTACCGCACGAAGCTCTACTTCAGTGCTACCCGAGGGAACTCCGATCACCATACGCAAAGAAGGAGAAAAGAAACGATTACCCATGTTCACTTTCTTTATTAAACCGCGCATCATCTGTTCACAGGCATTAAAGTCGGCAATAACCCCGTCGCGTAGCGGACGTACAGTACGAATATTCGGATTTTCCTTCTCGTACATCATTTTAGCCCGTTCGCCTACGGCAATCATCTTGTCGGTACGGCGATCAAGCGCAACGACCGAAGGTTCGTCCACTACAATCTTCCCGTTATTTAAAATGATGGTATTGGCAGTGCCAAGGTCCATCGCAATCTCTTGTGTAAAGGAGAATAATCCCATAAATTCATTTACAATTTAGCAATTTACAATTGACATTTGCAATTTACCATTTACCTGAACAATGCTGTATAAACAGTCCGATTGTAGCCGCAAATGGTAAATTGCAATGATCTTAGTGTTTAAAGTGACGAATCCCTGTAACGACCATAGCTACGCCATGTTCATTGCAGTATTGGAAAGTCAACTCGTCTTTTACAGAGCCTCCCGGCTGGATAACAGCTTTCACACCCTCCTTATCCGCTATCTCTACACAATCGGGGAAAGGGAAGAAAGCATCACTGGCCATCACTGCGCCATTCAAATCAAACTCAAATGATTTTGCTTTTTCAATGGCTTGTTTCAATGCATCCACACGTGAAGTCTGACCTACACCGCTAGCCAGCAGTTGTTTGTTCTTGGCCAGTACAATAGCATTACTTTTACTATTCTTCACAATCTTATTTGCAAATAACATATCTTCTATTTCAGTCGCCGTAGGAGCTTTTTCAGTAACCTGCTTCAAGTCGGCAGGAGTTTCCACGTCCAGGTCTCTTTCCTGAACCAAAACCCCATTCAATAAAGAACGGAATTGTTTCTTCGGCAATTTAGCTTCCTTACGAACCAAAATAATACGGTTCTTCTTCTGTCCCAGAATCTCTAATGCATCTACATCATAATCCGGAGCAATAATTACCTCAAAGAACAGTTTATTGATTTCTTCCGCTGTTTCTTTATCAATCACGGCATTAGTAACCAACACACCTCCGAAAGCCGACACCGGATCGCCTGCCAACGCATCTTTCCATGCTTCCAGCACAGTAGGGCGCGAAGCTAATCCACAGGCATTATTATGCTTCAGAATGGCAAATGTCACCTCATCAAATTCATCAATCAAATCAACGGCCGCATTGATATCCAACAAATTGTTATAGGAAATTTCTTTTCCATGAATCTGGTCGAACATCGCATCCAGATTTCCATAGAAATAACCTTTCTGATGAGGATTTTCACCATAACGAAGTTGTTTTTGTTCTTCCACCGCGCAACGGAAAGCCGAACCTTCACCACCATCAAAATAGTTAAAGATAGCAGAATCATAATGAGAAGAAACAGCAAACGCTTCTTTTGCGAACCAACGGCGTTCCTCGCGTGAAGTAGTAGCGCCATGTTCCAGCAACATATCACGGAACGGCTTATATTGTGCCTGACTAGCGATAATCACCACATCATTAAAGTTCTTAGCAGCAGCACGAATCAAAGAAATACCACCTATATCAATTTTTTCGATGATAGCTTGTTCTTCGGCCCCCGAAGCCACAGTTGCCTCAAACGGATACAGGTCAACGATGACCAAATCTATTTCGGGTATTTCATATTTTTCTATCTGTTGCATATCTTGTTCCAAACCACGACGGCATAAAATACCTCCAAAGACTTTAGGATGCAGTGTCTTCACACGTCCGCCCAAAATAGAGGGATAAGTAGTAAGATCCTCCACCGCTTTGCAAGGGAAACCTAAAGATTCGATAAACTGTCTTGTACCTCCTGTTGACAGGAACTCTACTCCTTCTTCGTGTAGTTTGGTTATAATCTCGTCCAAACCTTCTTTGTGATAAACCGACACCAATGCGGTTTTAATTCTCTTAGCCTCTGACATTTTTTATAGATTAAGTATTTGGGCTACAAAGGTATAAATTTTCACTCTATAAATTCCACACATAAACGTGAAATATTATTTATCCACTCATATTTGTTTCAAAAAAGAAGAGATCCGCCACTAAATATGGATAATAATAAATTAAAAATCAAGTTGTGTGAATCCGTGCAATCCGTGGCGAACAAAAAAACGCCTGTAACACAAATGTAACATATATGACATTTTATCATAATATACCTCCCGTACCTTTGCGCCCAATAAAATAGAGAGACAAAATTATATGGAAACAATGTTTTTGGGAATCGTCGTATTCCTTTTTCTGCTAGCCATATTCGATTTGGTAGTAGGCGTCAGCAACGACGCAGTGAACTTTATGAATTCCGCCATCGGTGCTAAAGCCGCGTCATTCAAGACCATCATCGCCATTGCCGCTTTCGGTATCTTCATCGGCGCCACACTGAGCAACGGTATGATGGAAATCGCACGGCACGGTATTTTCAGGCCTGAACAATTTTATTTTCAGGAGTTAATGTGTATCTTTCTAGCAGTTATGGTAACAGACGTAGTCCTATTGGATATTTTCAATTCCTTAGGAATGCCTACCTCCACTACCGTATCCATGGTATTCGAACTATTGGGAGGTACTTTCGTTCTAGCTCTTATCAAAATAGCAGGAGACGAAACTGGAATGCTAGGATTTGCTGATCTGCTGAATACGGAAAAGGCATTGTCCGTCATTTTAGGTATCTTCCTCTCAGTAGCAGTAGCTTTCTTCTTCGGCACATTAGTACAATATCTCTCCCGTCTCCTCTTCACATTTAATTATACAAAGAAACTGAAATACACTATCGGACTGTTCGGCGGTATTGCTGTTACGGCCATTATCTACTTCATGTTGATAAAAGGTCTGAAAGATTCCGCCTTCATGACCACCGAAAACAAACATTGGATTCAGGAAAACACCTTGATGTTAGTAAGTTGCAGTTTTGTGTTCTTCACCATTCTGATGCAAATATTGCATTGGTGCAAGATAAATGTATTCAAGGTGGTGGTAATGTTAGGTACTTTTGCCTTAGCTATGGCTTTTGCAGGCAATGACTTAGTAAACTTCATCGGTGTGCCCTTGGCAGGCTTCTCAGCTTATACAGACTTCATGGCTAATGGAAACGGTGAACCAATGGGATACTTGATGAACTCACTGAATGGTCCGGCTAAAACCCCATTTCTTTTTTTATTTTTAGCAGGCGTCATTATGGTATATGCGCTGATTACTTCAAAAAAAGCGCAAAATGTAGTGAAGACTTCGGTAGATCTCTCGCGTCAGGATGAAGGTGACGAAATGTTTGGTTCTTCCGCTGTAGCACGCAGTATTGTCCGTTCTACCATGAGCGCTTCGGAAAGTATAGCTAAAATATTGCCCGACAATCTGAAACGATGGGCCGACAGCCGTTTTAACAAAGATGTGATGATTATGGAGAACGGGGCAGCATTTGATTTGATACGCGCTTCTGTCAATTTGGTACTGGCCGGTCTGCTCATAGCTTTGGGAACCTCTTTGAAACTCCCTCTTTCTACCACTTACGTAACTTTCATGGTAGCTATGGGTAGTTCATTAGCCGACCGTGCCTGGAGCCGTGACAGTGCCGTATACCGTATCACCGGTGTGCTTTCTGTTATCGGTGGATGGTTCATCACTGCCGGAGCCGCTTTCACGATCTGTTTTGTGGTTACGCTCATCATGTATTATGGAGGCACATTCGCCATGTTGGCCCTTATTGCACTTGCCATCTTCTTATTGGTGCGCAGCAACATACACTACAGCAAGAAACAGAAGGATAAAGGCAAAGACGACATATTCTCCCGCCTCATTGCCAGTAAAGACAAAGAAGAGCGTTGGAGATTACTCCGCCAGCATGTAAATAACACATTGGTAGCCGAAATGGCATTCACCAATGAAACCTACCGGCAGATAACCGACGGTTTCATCAACGAAAATCTGAAAGCTCTGCGCAAGGCCGTGAACAATACCGACAATCAGAAAGAAATGTTAAAAAAGATACGCCGTAAAGAAATACTAGGTCTGCGCCGTATAGACAACTTTACTGCTATCGAGAAAAACACTTGGTTCCACTTGGGAAGCAACAGTTGTGAACAAATGCTTTACTGTCTGAAACGTATCTGCGATCCTTGTAAAGAACATGTGGACAATAAGTTCACCCCATTATCGGAACGTGCCACTAACGAGTTCATCCCTATCCGCGATGAGATGACCGCATTAATGACCAAGGCTACTGAAGTACTTGCCAACAAGGCCTACGATCAGACTGATGCCTTGCTACGTGAAGGCGCCATTCTGAAAGGCAAGATCTCTACCTTGCGCAAAGAACAGATGGACCGCATACAAGAACGGGATGTCAATGTAAAAGCTTCCATGGTGTACCTCAATGTATTGCAGGAATCACAAGAATTGGTTTCCTACTGGCGTCATCTGTTACGCGCCGACCGTATGTTCCAGACTGATTTGAAAAAATAAAAAGATTTATATTCCTATTATATGTTTTTTAAGATAACTTCTTTCCTCCAATTGGAGGAAAGAAGTTATCTTTGTTTCGTATATATAGACATTATTCAAACAAACCTATGGAAAACCTCAAAAAAATTATCAAACAGTTCCCCAAAGTGGGTGAAGTGAAAGAAATCAAAGCTTTGACATCCGGCCTCATCAATCAGACTTATCTGGTAAAATCGGTATCTCCTGAAGAGCCTGACTATGTATTGCAACGAATCAACCATTTAATATTTACCAATATTGAAATGCTGCAACACAATATAGAAGTAGTGACCAGACACATCCGCCAAAAGCTGGAAGCCAGACACGAAGAGGACATTGAACGTAAGGTACTCCATTTTCTACCTTCCACCAATGGCAAGACCTATTTCTATGATGGAGAAGGTTATTGGCGAATTTCAATATTTATTCCGCGTTCACAAACATTGGAAACAGTTACACCGGAATCTTCCTATCTGGCAGGACTGAAGTTTGGTGAATTCCAGGCCATGCTGGCTGATGTACCCGAACAACTCGGAGAAATCATCCCCGATTTCCACAATATGGAATTCCGCTTAAAACAATTACGTGAAGCCGTATCCGCCAACATATCCGGCCGTTTGGCAGAAGTACAGGACATAGTGGACGCAATAGAAAAAGATGCTGATACGATGTGCAGCGCTGAACGTTTTTACCGTGAAGGCAAATTGCCCAAACGCATCTGCCACTGTGACACAAAAGTAAGCAACATGTTATTTGATGAAAACGGAAAAGTGTTGTGTGTCATTGACCTGGACACGGTAATGCCCAGTTTCATTTTCTCCGATTTCGGTGATTTCCTCCGTTCGGCAGCCAATACCGGCAAGGAGGATGAGGCTGATTTAAATAAGGTGAAGTTCAACATGGAAATCTTCAAAGCATTTACCAAAGGTTATATTGAATCGGCCCGGACTTTCCTGACTCCTCTCGAAATAGAAATGCTACCTTACGCTGCCACCCTGTTCCCCTATATGCAAGCTGTACGCTTTTTAGCAGATTATATAAACGGAGACACGTATTATCAAACCCGGTATAAAGACCATAATCTGGTACGCACCAAAGCGCAGTATAAACTGTATCTGGAAGCAAAATCCGCTACACCGGACATGAAGGCTTATATCAACAGTCTGCTATAATATAAAAACAAGAAGGAGCACAAAGGTAACAAATTTCCTTTCAATTGCTTCGCTATTTCAGGATTAGTAGCAATCTTATAAACGAAAGTTGTATCCCCTTTCTCACTCACCACCTCTTTTACGCCGTGATGCGTTTCACTCCACCAACGGTTATAGATATTGTTATCATGATTTCCGGCACAAGAAACAGCCACTTTGAAGAAATCCGGGTATTGGCACATAGCCGCCGTACTCATAAATCCACCTCCCGAATGTCCATGAATACCAACCTTATCTATATCTATAAAATGATGACGCTGCGCCAATTGCTCGATAGCATATTTATGATCGGCCAGCGGATAATCACGCATATTTCCATATCCATAATTATGATACCATTTAGAGCGGCTAGGATGCCCGCCGCGTTGTCCCACAGAAATAACAATAAATCCGGCCTGTGCCAAACGGTCGGTACGGGGGCTCATACGGGTAAACGGATAATAAACACCTTCCACCTGTGGCCCAGGATAAACATAATCCACAATAGGATAAACCTTAGTTGAGTCAAAATTAAAAGGTTTATACATCACACCATACAGATCTGTCACGCCATCAGCCGCCTTTACCTTAAATATTTCCGGAAATTTATAACCGGCAGCAAAAAGCTGTGAAAAATCACTCTCCTGAATATCCATTACCTTATTGCCATTAGTATCCAGCAGGATGGCGCAGGGCACCGTATTTACACGCGAATAGTTATCCACCACAAAACGAGCATCATCATCCACTTCCACACGATGGAAATAATCCCCTTTGGTCAGTAATTTCAAACCGCTGCCATCCAGATTCACACGATACAAATGTTCATAATAAGGATGTTCTTTCGCATTCATTCCATTGGCAGTAAAATAAATCACACGTGCCTTGTCATCTACTTTCAAGATTTCCTCCACGTGCCAGGGACCTTTTGTGATACGATTTTTCAAATTACCCTGATCATCATATAAATAAAGGTGTGCCCAACCATCACGCTCACTCCATTGAATAATTTCCTTTCCACCATTCAAGACTCTTAAAGGACGAGTTTCCTGATAGGTATTCATCCGTTCCTTTATTACTGGTACAACAGAATCCTGTCCTATCGTATAGGAACAAACATCAATCCGATGTAAATCACGGCTGCTGCGGGTCAGGAAGAAACGGTTGTTATCACCCTGCCAAACGGCGTCAGAAACTGTCATAGCAAAATAACGTGAATCCGGAGACCACACTCCACCTACACGACGACGCTTGCCATTACATAAAGTATCTGTATTCAACATACTATAGGGAATACCATAGCCAAAATCCTTCATGCCATCTGTAGTAAGCTGGATTTCCACGATCGTACTATCCTTTTCATTTTTTTTCGCCTTTTCATAATCTTCACGACTCATGCGATACAAATTCAAATCCTTGGCATAAATCACCGTTTTACCATCAGGAGAGACCGATCCCCAATAGATTTTCTTCAGGTCGTCTTCTTTATCTTTCAGATGGGTCAATTTACGGGTAGGATAGTCATAAGAAAAATAAAAGATTTCCTTCTCATTCTTCTTGTCCTTCTTATCCTTGCCATCTTTCTTTGGTGTCGCATCTTTTGTAGACTTTACTTCAAAAGTAAAGGTACGCCCATCTTCTTCCGCTTTCAGATTTGTGATTGGCAAATGGCGTGCCTCAAAGGGATCTTTTACAATTTCGGTAAGCTGGGAAGCTAATTCATCCCTATCAAACAAAAGCTTCTTTGTCCGGGCAGCCGGATCAACCACATACCAAAAGGTTCCTTCACTTGTTTTGTACTCGAACCAGAAATTATTACCTTTCTGGAACCAATGCGGATCCACCACAGTAGAAAACAACATGGTGTTCAATTTTTCTTGTGTGTATTTCTCTGCCTGCAGATATTCCGGCAAGCGTTCCTGCGCTTTTGCAACAGAAACTGTCGTACACAGACCGCCCATTAAAAGGGTAATGAATAGCATTTTCCTCATAGATTGAACTTTTATCGTGTTTATAAAAAACAAACATACACAAAATTCTTCATTTAACAATCTTAAACAAAGAATTTTGTGTATGTTTGTTTCATTTATCCTTTTCTTATCAGAAACTATACCCTGAAGTAAAGCTAACCATATGATTCCGTATCCTTAAATCATTCTGTTCCTTATTATATTTTCCCCAAGCCAAATCATACCCGATAGTAAATGAAATCCGTTTAACAGCAATCCCGACAGAAGCCGTTCCTCCCCAATCCAAACGAGGGGACGCCTCAAAACCAAATTCCTCATTTACTGTTTTTCCTTTAAATGTGCCAAACCGGTAATAATCATTCCGGTATTCGTACTGTCCAACACCTGTTTCTTCATCTATATTATATTTTGAGGAAGAAACATAAGCATTAGTACGTCCACCAATTCCTACAGCTACATAAGGTCCTACTGCTAATTTAAGACGCACATCATCACAAAGTTTAAAACCCCAATGAGCCATAACAGGCAATTGCAAATAATAACGCGTGGACTCAACATTCGTTTTTTCATAATCCATGCTAAATCCTCCCCCTGTTGATATGTTTCCCCAGCTCATAGGATGATACCCACCTTTCTGCATTAAGATATAAACCCCGGACTTCAAGCCAAAAGAAGGCTTCTTTCCCACCCCTTCCTTTAACTGATACAACACACCGGCACCGGCTTTAAAACCTAATGTAACTGATGTCCCTTCATTTTCCTTATTCACTACCAAGCCGGCTTCCGGCGTAACACTCCAACGAGACTGAGCGTTCAACATCATACTCGCCAAAATACCTGCCATAAATAAAATTACTTTTTTCATCTTTTTCTTCTTTTTAGTTCATTATCTATGTAAAAGACTAAAAATTCAGAAAAAACCCCATTGCATATCCGGAAAAATAATAAAATAACATGAGCAACTCACTCACATAACAAAAGAAACACCCTACATTTAAACATACCGTTCAAGAAATCAAAAAAACAAACGCTGCAAAAACGAACCAACAGCAGCAAAAGTTATCGCTTATTTTTCGCATTCTCTTTATATTCGGTAGGTGTCATACCAAAACGTTGTTTAAAACATTTGCTGAAATAACGAGGATCATTAATACCTACCATATAAGCAATCTGCGTCATATTATAATCACCACTCTCTATCAATTGTGCGGCACGTTTCACACGCATCTCTTTAATAAACTCAATGGGGGCAAGTCCTGTCAGGGTCTTCAGTTTCTTGAAAAAGACAGAACGGCTCACCGCAAGCTCCTGTACCAAATCATCCACTATCAAATCGCCATTATCCATATTCTTCTCCATTAATTCCGTCAGTTTCTCCATAAACTTACGGTCATGGGAAGACATCTCAGGCTGTGTTTGCTGTTCTTCCTCCGCAACAGGCTGAATATTCATCAGATTCGCACAATACAACTGTTGCAACTTGACACGTTGTGTCAGAATATTCTCCACCCTGGCCTTCAGGTAAGTAGCACTGAACGGCTTCGTTATATAATCCTCAACTCCCAGTTCCATACCTTCCAACTTACTGTCCATATCCGTCTTAGCCGTCAGTAAAACGACTGGAATGTGACTGGTCGCCATATTAGCACGCAAATCTTCTGTCATGGTAATACCATCCTTTTCCGGCATCATGATATCACTAATAATAATATCCGGAACAAACTTCAAAGCCTTATCCAAACCTTCAGCCCCATTGACAGCCTCTATGACGTTGAAATTTGAGATAAAGATACTACGCAAAAAGAAACGAAGTTCCAAATTATCTTCAACCAGCAACATCGTTTTGCTTTCATTCCTCTTCTCTTCATGTCCCTGAACAGATTCTTCCACCTCTTCCGGCTTCATTTCGACAGAATCAGAGAGAATGAACTCTACATTCTCCGTATAGTGCTCCTTGCCTTTCAAAAACTCAACCGTGAAACAACTGCCCTCCCCCTCTTTACTATCCACACGGATAGTCGCTTTGTGCAGTTCCACCAATTCCTTAACCAAAGAAAGACCGATACCAGAACTTTGCTGATTAAACAAATTCTTGTCCAACAGATTTTCAAAACGGACAAAAAGGGAAGCTTTCTTGCTTTCAGAAATTCCTATACCTTGATCCTGCACACCAATCGCCACATTATGTTCATTTTCATGAATGAAAAGCGTAATCATCTTACCCTGTGGAGTATACTTGAAAGCATTGGAAAGCAGATTGAAGACAATCTTTTCCAACTTATCCGCATCTACCCACAGTTTCAAGGAAGGCATTTCACTTTCGAATACAAAATCAATATGATGCTCTTCGGCCAGCGATTCAAAATTATCCATGATATGGTGTACAAAAGGAACAATATCTATCTGCTCTATACGCAACTTCATCTTATTTTTCTGTATTTTGCGGAAATCAAGAATTTGGTTCACCAAGCGAAGCATACGGTCGGTATTACGTTCTACTACATGCAATTGCTCACGTACATCATCCGGCAAAGTCTTGTTTTTCAGAACATATTCCACTGGACCTGCAATCAATGTCAGCGGAGTGCGAAGTTCGTGAGAAATATTTGTAAAAAAGCGAAGCTTTATATCAGAAACCTGCTGTTCCACAGACACTTCATGTTTCAGACGATAAATGGTAAACAATATATATACTCCTGAAAACAGAATCAACAGAAAAGCAAGAATATAAATTGCCATAGCCCAAGCCGTTTCCCAAAACGAAGGCTGAATGGTGATTCTCAAACTGCGCTCATTCTCTACCCAAACCCCATCACTATTGGTCGATTTAACCTGAAATACATAATCCCCTTTCGGCAGATTGGTGTATGTAGCGGTACGTTGTTTATCCACATAATTCCATTCCTTATCAAATCCATGCAAACGATAAGCATAACGGATATTTTCAGGATAAATCATATCCAAGGCTGCAAAGGACAAAGTTACAATATTCTCCTTGTGCGAAAGTACCAGGTGTTCTGTATTATCAAGAGACTGTCGCAACAAACTGCCTGATACACCCGGAATCACCTCCTGATTGGATATTTTCAACGTTCCGAAAACAATGGATGGAACATAATTGCTTTTCTTGATATGTTCCGGTTCAAAATAAAGCATACCACGACTGGTGCCAAAGAGTAGGGTACTGGAACTAAGATTCAGCGATGTCCCCTCCTCAAAACGTATTTTGCCCCCAAAATCCCGTTCATTATAATTTTCAAAACGCTGTTCGGACGGAATAAATTTACTCAATCCGTTTTCCGTACTTATCCACAAGTTTCCTGCGCCATCCTCTTCTACAGACAACAGGATATCTGAAGGCAGACCATCCTTCACGGTATAGGATTTAAATACCGCCTTCCCTTCCCCGTTCATGGAAACAAGCTGGTTAAGTCCTCCCCCAAATGTAGCCAGATAAACTTCTCCTTGTGAAGTGGTGACAATCCGATATACGTTATTGTTGCTCAGACAATTCATATCATCGGGGATACGTGCATAAAGATGGAATACAATCGACTCCGGATCTTTAAAATCCTCTTTAAAACTAAGCGCGCCATCACTGCTCCCCACCCATATATTCCCTTTCTTGTCAGAAGTGATATGGCGTACACGGTAACAACGGTCATACGGAAAACCTTTCAGGTTATTTCTAGAACTAATAAACACATATTTCCCTTCAGGAGTTTTCTGAATATAATTCAACCCTCCACCGAAAGTTGCCACCCAAATGCGTCCATGCTTGTCTTCATGTAACCAGTAAACACTATTATGACTCAGGCTATAAATATCATCTTCATCATATTTGAATCGAGTAAACTTAAAATGGGTCCCCTCCTTTTCTGCCAGAATAATACCATCCCCTTTGGTCGCAATCCAAATGTTTCCGTGAGAATCTTGCATGATATGATAAGGAACTCCCCGTAACGGTCTGCCAGATTTGGCTATATCCCCCTCTTCAGTCAGAATACCCTGAAAATCTAAATCAGAAGAATAAATTTCAATCTGACCATCCCGTTTTCCCATCCAGATGCGATGTTCGCTATCTTCAAACAACGCACGTACCGTATTGGAATTCAAGTCATAACTGTGACCCATGCGGGGATAAATATGGAACTGGCTTCCTAAAAAAGTAATCTTCTCCAACCCCTTAGAATGAGTACATAACCAAAGATTGCCTTGCTTATCGGATAACATGGAATGTAATTTATTGGAAAAGTGCCAATCGGGTGAATCGGGATCATTATAGAAAGGCAACAGCCGATTTGCCTCTCTGTCATACCAAGAAAGCCCTCCTCCTTGCGGATGTACCCACAAATTACCGTTCAAGTCTTCACAAATATGAAAACTGGGATAGGAACGATCGGCACCACGAGGCTCCACTTGCATCTTTTCTTGCTTAAATACTTCCGTCAAAGGATTGAAATGACAAACTTTTCCCCATTCGGTCATCTCAAACCATGCTTCCTGCTTACTGTCAACATAAACAGAACGGAAAGCGTCTGCCGGGAATTCGGGACAATTGGATTTATTATAGACTTTACACTCTTTTGTATCCGAATGATACAATATCAATCCTTCATGGGCAGTCGTTATCAACAGTCCCGTACCTTTTATTTCATTTATAGCAATCACTTTATCCTTTACCGGCAATTCCCAAAGACGAAAGATTTCATTCTGCAAAGAATAGCACCATATCCGTCCTCTGTCTGATCCAAAATAAAGTTCGTCACCATAACTGCAAAAAGAGTAGAAGGCCTGTACGGGTTCATCTTTGCCTGACTGGATATTCACAAAATAAGAGACAGGCTCTTCTTTATCATTCGTAATCTTCAGCAGACCGTTATCAGTAAGCAACCACTCTTGATTGTAAGCATCGCTAAAAACCTGATTAATATGAACGGCATTTCCTCCACGACTATGAGTAGCATATACTTGGGTAGTTATACTGTAATCTTTAGGGTTTGTTTTCACACGGACAGCCCCCTCATTTTCAGAAAGTAGCCAAATGACACTGTCGGGCAATATTTTAATAGAAGAGAAACGCATACCCTCCTCTTCACCTTCAGCAGGGATTTGTTCGAATTTCTCTGTTCTTTGGTCAAAACGATACACACGGTAATCATACGTTTGCAGCCAAATATAATTATAAGGGTCTACTTCCAATAAGTCTACCCGGTTGTTAGTCATAGTAATTTTATTCCCTTGTCTGGCTTTATAAACTTTGAAGTCATAACCGTTGAACCGGTTGATTCCATCCCAAGTAGAGAACCATAAAACTCCATTATGGTCTTGTACCATGCTCATGATGGAGTTCTGAGATAAACCGTTTTCCGAAGAATAATGAGTAAAGATACAATTAGGCTGACTTTTTGCATAAAAAAAGAGCAGCAAAGTAAGTATAAACAGAATGTGTCTTTTCATTTCGTAGATTTTCATATATAGTATGGCAAAAATACATAAAAAACGAGAGATACTGACATACAAGTTCCTAAAAAAATAAAAGGGGCAAAGTTAAATCCCCCTTTTATCATTCTACTCTTCCCTGACACTTTCCATAGGAGCAAATAGAATTCCTCCCTACAGTGACAAAGTATTATTACTGGTAGAAAGAACAGCTTATCTCTTTAAATTCTGCAACAACACATTTCCATTTTCCACCGGATTCCATCCGTCATCACCTGCCAAAATCTGTGCTTCATTATAATTACTGATATCGTTCAGCTGCTTTCCAAACGAAGCACGCGAAGCGGTAGCCGCCCCTTCTCCCGTATTCCGGTATTCAGCATAGAATACGGTTTCCTCATTTTCTTTTTTGCCCCAGTTGTTCCAACCCACCGGAAGAATATGCTTTCCCAAATCACAATGAATATAAACAGCCTGTGCATAAGGACGCCAAGGACGGGACAAATACACCTTCTGAGCCTCAGCCACACCCGTCAATTTACAGCCTATAAAAACATAGCCATATTTTTTGCCTTGATCTGTAGAAGGAGCGGTAACATACCCATCACCCAAACTATGGATGGTGCAATCCTTAAACAATGCCGTAGACCAGCCAAAAATAAAATCCACTGTACCCTCTATATAACAATGGTCATAAAACTGACGACTGTCTTTGCCATAAGTGTACAAAGTATCCTGATTTCCCAAAAAACGACAGTTTTTGAAATAAGCGCGATCTCCACTAACAAAACAGGCCACTGCCTGCCCCACTCTGCCGGCACTATTCTCGAAAGTGATATTCTCAGCATAGAAATCGGGAGCATAGATATAACAGGTTGATGAACCGGAGGTAGACATTTCTTCTCCGAAATAGTTCTTTTTAGCAGCAAAATCATCATTTGTCAGAATTGCTCCGTCCTCACCTATCAAAGAAACACTAATCTTGCTTTCAGGAATAACCACTTTTTCTTTATATACCCCTTTACGGACTAGAATAGTAGTGCGTCCTGCTTTACGAAAATCGGGGACAGCATGAATCGCTTCCTGAATGGTAAAGAAATCACCACTGCCATCTTTTGCCACTACAAAATCATAATGACGTACAAAAGGCGCCAATGCAGGAACCTCTTTAGCTATAGCATCCACCGTCAAACCAGCAATAGTACGCGCCCCATATACATTCAGGTGCGTATTATCCTCACGCCCTTTCGGACAAGCTGCACACACACCTTCAGGAATCCACATGAACAATTTTTTTGAAGCCTCCGGTCCCATCTCCTGCACCAAATCATGCGTTATCTTGTTCATATCCACAAAAGGCACATCCAACTCTTTTGCCACGTTACGCGGAGACTCCAAATATTTTCCATGAGTATCAATCAACACTTCTCCATCTTGAGAAACACTCCCCTTTGACAAATCCTTGCGCACATCATCTTCGGCTACCGCATTTTTATTATTCCGGAAATTACGACGGACAATGGCATTAAACAACACGGGAATTCCCCCTTTAGCACGTGTTTCTTTTACAAAACGGCGTAGATTGGCATCAAAAGTAGATCCGGGATCAGTATGACGTTTCTCATCGGCCTTCTCATCATTATGCCCAAACTGAATAAAAACATAATCACCCGGCTTTACTTTATTAATTACTACCTCCCACAATCCTTCATCAATAAAACTTTTAGAACTCCGACCATTTCTAGCATGGTTTTCCACACGAATATTCTCACTGAAATATCCTCCCAGCACATGGCCCCATCCACGTTCCTGATTACCTCCCTCTAAGGGTTTGTTAGCCATAGTCGAGTCACCTATCATAAAGATAGTAATTGTGCGGTCTGCCGTAAAAGCAGAAAACAACAAGGCAACAAATGCCATCAACATCTTAATTTTCATCGCTTTCTATTTTAAATTTTGATTAAAGAACTCAAGTATATCATCCTGTATCTCCTTACTGCAAAAATGGGGCAAATCATAGAACTTGGTAGTCAACAGATTTTCTACCGATTGACTCTTCCATACATCCTGCATGGTAGAGAAAGCGCTTTCAACGCCCTTTACAGGAAAAAGTTTGTCCCGCAAGCCATTGATGAACAACATCGGTTTGGGGCAGGCGATAGATGCCACATGAGGATAATCCATCCAATTCCGTATTCCGGGAATAATCATGGAATAAGCAGACCCGCCTTTGTTCTGATTATTGGTAAGTGTCATTAAGCTATCTGTAGTATTCATCCAGCACACAGCAGCGCCTGCCTTCACCACATCTGTAGCGGCACTGACCATCCAGGCACGATGTGCTCCCATAGAAAATCCCATAGTACCTATCTTTTCCTTATGAACCATGGGCAATGAGGCCAGAAATTCCGCGCTACGGATATCATCCCAGGCTATCAAGGCTCCCCAAGACATTCCCATCTGTAACATATTGGCCGCCAACGCTTGCTGTGAGTCATAGCGTACTCCTTCCTTACGTCCCCGTTCCCCCCAAAACAAGGCATCCACAGCAAGCACTACATATCCGTGACTTGCCAGATAATCACCTACATACTGTTTGTCATAACATTTTTCCGCCCAATCGTCCGCATCGGCCAGTACAGATGCTTCCACACCGAACGGACGTACCATTTTCTCTTTCCCTATCGAAAAATGCGCACCGTGATCGTGAAGCAGGCCATAGGATAAGTCAGGTTTTCTTTCATCTTCTGATAGAACAGCGGCATATCATTCTGCGTTTCATAACGCATAGAGACTGTTTCCACCTTTTCTTGAGCAGAAGCCGTCAGACTTATCCCAAACAACAATAAACAAATTACAGTATTCTTCATAAACCTATACCTAACAAACTTTACTTTTCAAGGTAACTAATTAATTTTATCATATTATCAATATAATCCCCAACAGAGATGCACAATTCTCCGGTGGTACACGGATAAGGTGATGTATCGTGCTCGTCCCCTACAAAGGTAGCTATATATTTCGTTTCCTCACTAGGTCCTGAAACAGTATATGGCTTATACGGGTTCGAGGTTGACTTTAAAGGAGAGAGCCAGCAACCGTCCTTAGTCAGTGATTTCACCAATTTCCGGGCAACTTCTTCCGTAGCTTTTCCACGTAAACGAGTATAATATTTAGGTAAAGGAACCAAATGATCCTGCAGCAAAGGTGAATTCTTCGCCAATTCGGATACAGGAAGTTTTTTCACTTCCTCATAACGACGACGCAGTTCACCTGGATTCACAAAAGTTGCCGAATTATAATGAGCTATTGTATTTTCTATATTCTGATCTATATAATAAGTACCGTTTTTCACATTACTTCCTTTACGATGGACATACAGTGGTTTACCAGTATCAGGATCTACAAAACGAGGAACCAAAATAGCTTCCGGATTAGTCGACTGACTCTTCCATTTCTTCACATCCGATTCCGGTAATTTCATTGATTCCAAAAAACGAATTGCAGCAGGAATCCCCGACAGGAAACGAGTATCAGCTGTAAGTTTATAGTAATCCATCATTAAATTAACAAGACGGACGGTAGTACCGGTGTTCACACTGCGCGGTTCATAAGAACGGGCATGAGCCGGTTTCAAATCATCTACTGTATATTGGTCTGCCCAGCCTGCATAAGGTTCCCCTTGTTGAAGGGAAATCATCAAGTACATAGCACGCATAATAGGCTCCTTTACCCCTTGCAACCCCATTGCCTGATAGCATTGAATCAAAAACTCGGTCGCATCAGGAATCACATCATCATTCAGAGTAATAAAAGACGAATAATCTTTCTTACCTTGAAAAGGGTGATCATACATCAAAGGATACCGTTGAGGCCATCCGCCCACCGGATATTGACTTTTCAAGACAAAATCAATGGTTTTCTCCAAAGCCGGACGGAAAGCAGGATCATTTTTTTCCACATACATACGAAGTAGAAATTTGGCAGCCTCCATAGTACCCGCATCATCGTAAGTCGCATTTCCATAATAATGTTGAAATTCTTCCAGACGCCAGCCATTTTTACCAACGGTATCATACCAGGACTTTAAGGAGTTCTCTCCTGCAAAATCGAACACATAATTCCATCCGCCACATTCAAGCTGTCCCCAAATCAAGGTGTTAGCCACTTTTTTCGCAGCTTCATAATAATACTCATCTCCTGTAGCATGATAAGCGTCAAGCAACAAATGACCGACAGAAGGAGTTCCCGGCGGCTGAATCCATACCATTGTCCTCTTGGCTTCCATCTCTCCCCATGAACGGGACATATCCGGCAAATAATTCCATACGAAGCCACCATTATAACTCACTTTGTCCATCATAAACCGAGTGGCGGTTTTCATCGTATTTATAACTTGGTCATCTAATTTTTTATTAGTTTGGGCTATACCTATACAAGCAAAATTTGCCATGCACAGGCAAAGGACAATTCTTTCCCAGTTCTTCTTTAATGTGCTTTTCATTGTTGTTTTAGTGTTTTGATTCAAGTTTAAATATCATTATGAAGCAAAATAAGCCATTTTCCGGAGCTTGGATTTGTAATATTTGGTCTTTTCCTCGTATATTTTAATCACGACGAACTACCCTCCCCATATTATAAGTATATTTGAAGAAAAGTTTTAGTTATTCATTTTATATTAAATGCAAGATCATGAATCGTAAGGTAAGAACCGCATTGTATGCTTGCGCCTTGATGGCACCACTACTATTGCAGAGCTGCAATGCACAAAGTGAAAAAAAAGAGAGCAACAAAGAGTGTACTGAAGAAACAAACAAAAACACTGAAAAAAAGGTTATGAAAACAGGTAGTGAAAACTTCATTTTTGCAGAAGGCAAAGAATGGGAACCTGCAGGCGAAGGTGTAGTGCGCCAGATCATGGGTTACAATGATGACATCATGGTTGTTAAAGTAAAATTTGAAAAGGGAGCTGTAGGAGCTGTCCACCATCATATCCATTCACAAGTGACCTATGTGGAAAGTGGAAAATTTGAGTTCACCATCAATGGTGTGAAAAAAATTGTATCGGCCGGCGACTGTCTATATAAGGAACCGGATGCTGTGCATGGTTGTGTATGCCTGGAGCCGGGTATGCTGATAGATTGTTTCAGCCCGATGCGTGCTGATTTCCTGGAAAAGAAATAGACAAGCCATATATTCCATCCACTGCAGGAGCAGATTGCTGTGCCCTCCTTTGGGCATTTAATATGCTCCTACAGTGGAAATGAATTCTATTTTTTAATCTGCAAAACGAATGGGACAATTGCTTAACCTTATCAAATCCGGTAAATCATAATATTTCAAAGCACCATACAACACATTAGAATACATATCCCACTGCATAGGCCTCTCAATGTATTCCTTCCAAGTCTTCACGCTATGTTTTATCTCCACACTGTTGATTCTTTCATCCAAATAAGCAGCATGAATTGCAACCGGACCATAAATACCATTGGCAAATACCTTGACGGGGTGTCCTTTCAGAAATTCGTGTTCTGAACAAAAATCAAGCAAAGTCAAAATATCGACAACACGTTGTCCCATAATAGGACGCCCTATATGCATACTGACCATTGCATTGCGATACTCACGGTTCCAATATTTAGCATCCGTATAGAATGCAGGATCCGTTGTTTCCCCAAATCTTTCTTCACCGGAGATTGATCATCTTTCAGCCAACGCTTGAACCAACTGACCAACTTTTGCCTTTTTTCAGTTCCAAGTCCATGCCCTGTTTCTACTGTCAGCATATCCACCTTTTCGGGAACTCCCAATACTTTATAGCACTGTTGTAATTCAGCAAACCCTTGTTGTGCACCCCATAAATCGACAAAATCATATTTACCGCTTAAAATCAATAAAGGCCGTGGAGCCATCATTAAAGCAAAATCAGGTACTTCCAGTTGTTCACGCCCTTCGTATGGTATATGTTGGCAACCATCGGAAGGACCTTGCAACTCCATAGTACGTTCTCGGGTAGAAAAGAAACTACAAATGGCCGCTACCTTTACACGGGGATCCAAACCTATATAATAAGCGGTCTGAGTACCACCACCAGAAGATCCATATACTCCGATACGCTCCGAATCAATATCCTTACGAGTCAATAAATAGTCCAAAGCCCGATGATTATCCCAATATTCCTGTGCCGCCAAACTAGTACCAAGCAAGTTAAAGCCCGCATTCAGTAAGGTATGTTCCGTGGTAGCCCCCCGTGTCAGCGGTTTTCCTTCCCTATCAATAAGTTGCAACCGTTCTCCCTGGCCTATGGGATCTACCACTAGTACAGCAATACCATTGGATGCCATCAGCATAGCGGCATGAGACGAAGAACCTTTACCATTCAATCCATGTCCGCAAAGTTCCAATGTTGCCGGAACAGGAACAGTCATGTTCTCCGGCATATAAAGATGT
>PPYE01106634.1_pt1 | contig 29864 bp, 29 predicted proteins | sample 1559881 | NCBI WGS metagenome assembly PPYE01 (sample SAMN08240022, study PRJNA423297) | Human gut metagenome, whole genome shotgun sequencing project. | reverse complement strand
ACGTATTAAGAAACCTGATGCCGCTGAGCGACCAGCGAGAACTGAAAGCCATGCGTATTTCTCTCGTAGTCTTTGCTATCGGCGTTCTTACTTACGCACTTCTTATGGAAGGAACGCCGATTTATGAACTTGCGGCGATGGCTTATCAATTCCCGGTTATCGGCGCTTTCTGGCCTCTTACCTTAGGCCTTTATTGGAAACGTTCGACCACCTTGGGATGCTGGCTTTCGATCATTGCGGGATCTGCAGTTTGGATCGTGCTTTCCTTCACAGGCCTCGGGGAAGAGTTCCCGGCACTGCTCGGAGGATTCCTGGCTGCCGGTATCGGACAGATTGTCGGCTCTCTCCTGCCGCTTCGCATGAATCGCGAGTGCGTTCGCAATTGGCAGGAAAACAAAGATAAGTATCTCTATATTGCTCAGTAACTTTAGCTCTCCGTTATATGAATATTGTTATTTTGGCGGCCGGCCTCGGTAAAAGGATGTTTTCGCATTTGCCTAAGGTCCTCCAGCCGGTCGGCGGTAAACCTATGCTTGAACATGTCGTGGAAGCCGCCAGAAAGCTTCCCGATGCCGGAAAAATTATCGTCGTTGTCGGACATGGTTCAGAAGAGGTCAAAGCAGCGATGGCCGATCAGCCGGTTAGCTTCGTTCTTCAAAAAGAACAGAAAGGAACCGGACATGCTGTGCAGCAAGCGCTTGAAGCGATTAATCCTGAAGAACCGACGCTTATCCTTTACGGAGACGTCCCGCTTATTTCTACCGAGACTCTTTCTGCGCTTGAGGAAACAGCCGACGGCGGTTTTTCCCTGTTAACAATTGAGCTCGATAATCCGAAGGGCTACGGTCGTATCTTAAGAAAAGAAGGCAAAGTGGTCGGTATTGTCGAGGAAAAGGATGCATCCGAAGAGCAAAGAGCCATTAGGGAAGTGAACACCGGATTTATGGTTCTTCCTTCCAAAGAGATGAAGCGCTGGCTTGGCAGCCTCAAAAACGACAATAAACAGCAGGAATACTATTTAACGGATTTGGTTGCCATGGCGGCAGCTGAAGGTCGTGAAATTAAAACGTTTAAAGCTCAGGACGCCTGGGAAGTTGAAGGCGCCAACAGCAAAGTTCAGCTTGAGGGTTTGGAGCGGGCATTTCAGCTTCGTCAGGCAAAGGAACTGCTGGAGAAAGGCGTCCGATTGGCAGATAAAAACCGTATTGATATCCGCGGAACACTGACCTGCGGTAAAGACGTTTTCATCGATGTCGGCTGCGTTTTTGAAGGAGACGTGGTTCTTGGAGACAATGTTGTTGTCGGTCCGTATTGCGTTATAAAGAACACAACCGTCGGCAGCGGGACGGTCATCGATGCTTATTCGCATTTTGATCAGGCCTCCGTCGGTGAAATTGTCAAAATCGGTCCCTTCGCCCGCCTTCGTCCCGGTGCGGCACTGTCGGACGAAGTTCACATCGGTAATTTCGTCGAAATTAAGAAGAGCGAGATCGGCAAGGGCTCTAAAGTTAATCACCTGACTTATATCGGTGATACAACGATGGGCTCCGGAGTCAATATCGGAGCGGGAACGATCACTTGCAACTACGACGGTGCCAATAAATTTAGAACCGTTATTGAAGACGATTGCTTTATTGGAAGCGATACACAGCTGGTTGCGCCTGTAAAAGTCGGCAAAGGTGCGACCGTAGGCGCAGGAACGACGGTGACGAAGGACGTTAACGAAAACACACTTGTCATCAGCCGAGTGAGACAAACAGAAATTAAGGGTTGGAAACGCCCGGTCAAAAAGAAATAAGGATTATCAAACTATGTGCGGAATTGTTGCCGGCGTCAGCTATAGAAACATTGTCCCGATTCTGACGGAGGGTCTTCGTCGCATGGAATACCGCGGGTACGACTCCTGCGGAGTTGCCGTCGTCGATGACGGGGAGCTGAAGCGCTCTCGAACGGTCAAACGCGTTCAAGATCTGATCAGACAAACGGAAGAAGACGAAGTTAAGGGTTCCACGGGTATTGCTCACACCAGATGGGCAACGCACGGAGCTCCCGAAATTCGTAATACACATCCGCTTTTCTCGAATAATCAGATTGCCGTCGTTCACAACGGTATTATTGAAAACTACGCTTCTTTGAAAGAAGAGCTCATCGACAAAGGCTATGAATTTGTCAGTCAGACCGATACTGAAGTGATCGCTCACTTAGTTCACTTTTATTACAAGGGTGACTTGCTGGAAGCGGTAGAAAACGTTTTGCGACGTATCCGCGGAGCTTTTGCATTAGCCATCTCCTGTAAAGATGAGCCGGGCCGCATTGTCGCCGCGCGTGTTGCGGCACCTCTTGTGATTGCGCTCGGAGAAAACGAAAACTTCGTGGCCTCCGATCCGATGGCTTTAGCCGGAGTCACCGATCGTTATATTTATCTGGAAGACGGCGATGTTGCTGACGTTAAACAGCAGTCGGCGGAGATTTACTCTCTTCAGGGCGATCAGTTTGTCAGAGTTGAGCGTCCTGTTTCCGTGGTTCAAGGCTTTAGCCAAAATATTGCGCTCGGTCCTTATACGCATTACATGCAGAAGGAAATCTTTGAGCAGCCTCAGGCGATTTCCGATACTTTGGAAGGCGTCGTCGGTATTTCCAGCTCTATCTTCGGGCACGAAACACCGGCTATGTTTAAGCGCCTCAAACGCGTCTTGATTCTTGCCTGCGGTACGAGTTATTACGCGGGCATGGTCGCCAAGTACTGGCTGGAATCTCTCGCGAAAGTCCCCTGTGATGTAGAGATTGCCAGCGAATACCGTTATCGCGAATCCGTTCCCGACAAAGACACGCTTGTTCTTACGATTTCTCAGTCCGGAGAAACGGCTGATACGCTCGCAGCATTGGAACATGCAAAGAGTCTGGGCATGGACATGACGATGACGATTTGCAACGTTGCAACGAGCGCAATGGTGAAAAGAACGCGAGCTCATTACATTACCCGTGCGGGGGTAGAGATCGGTGTTGCCTCTACAAAGGCCTTTACAACGCAGCTGGCATCCCTGTTCCTCATGACTTCAGCAATCGCCAAAGAAAAAGGGCTGCTGTCCGAAGAGGAGGAAAAGGCTCGCCTGAGAGATATGCGCCATTTGCCTGAGGCAATGCGTGCAATTCTTGAAAAAGAAAACGAGATCAAAGAGTGGGCTTCAGTCTTTGCACAGAAGAACAATGCTTTGTTCTTAGGGCGCGGAATGCATTATCCGATTGCTTTGGAAGGCGCTTTGAAGCTGAAAGAAATTAGCTACTTGCATGCAGAAGGTTATCCGGCAGGAGAACTCAAACATGGTCCCCTGGCGTTGGTGGACGCCGAAATGCCGGTTGTTACCGTTGCTCCGAATGATGAGCTGTTGGAAAAACTCAAAGGCAACATGGAAGAAGTTCGCGCGCGTAAAGGCGAGCTGTTCGTGTTCTCCGACCAAGGATGCAATATCCAGCCGACTGAGGGCATGCACGTTATTCAGCTTCCTGAAAATTACGGCGTTCTTTCTCCGATTCTCCATGTCATTCCTCTCCAGCTACTTGCCTACCACACGGCAATTGCCAAGGGAACGGATGTGGATAAACCGAGAAACCTGGCTAAGAGCGTGACGACCGAATAGTCACCTCGTTTTGAACACAAATGCAAAAGCCGGCTTGATCGCCGGCTTTTTGCTGGGCATTAGGTTTAAGAACCTGCAATAAAGGTTCTGATACCGGACCCGATGAACTGCACTCCGATACAGATCAGCAGGAATCCCATCAGTTTGGTCAGTACGGCTGTGCCCGACGGGCCTAAGCGGCCCGAGATGTAGTCTGCAGAACGCAGGACGATCCAAGTGACCGCGCATGTTAAAACAATCGCAACGCCCGTCATAAAGAACGCGCCGGCCATGTCCATAACGTTCGGCAGTTCAGCGATTTCGGAAGCAATACCGATAACGACAGCGATCGTACCGGGACCGCTGATACCCGGCATGGCAATCGGGAAGAATGAATAGTCGTCTTTATCCCGGCGGACCACCGGGGCGCCGCCTTGGTCTCGAGAGCCGAAGAGCATCTGGTAGCCGATGATCCCGACGACAAAGCCGCCCGAAATTCGCAATGCTCCGTAGGAGATGCCGAAAAAGACGAGCAGCAGGTTTCCCGCTGCCAGACTCACCAGCATGATGGCGGCGGCGTAATAACAAGACCAGTTGGCCTGTTTTTTACGCACATCTAAAGACATGCCCTGCGTCAAACTTATGAAAAGCGGAATCTTAGAAAGCGGATTCGTAATAACGATAAGACTGACGAAACCGCCGAAAAGGTATTGCAAATAGAAGGAATCGAGCATGACCCGAAAGTTGATGTAACAAAAATAAGCTGAATGATAAGACGAGTCACAAGATAAAAAACGATTTTCTAGGGATAACGCCTAAGCAGTGTGCAGGCGTATCACCCAAAAAGAAAACAGCGGATCCTATCCAGATGCCGTTTAAGAAATTGCGGATTTGGCTTTGAGGTATTGAATGAAAATGTCAGCGCAAAGACGCACTTCTTGATCGATGATTTTTTCATCGATAGAGATAGAGACGCCGCAAAGCCGTTTCATGTAAAGGTCTGCTTTGAGCATTTCGATGTAATGCTGAGCCAACGGACGAAGTTCTTCCAAACTTAAAGGCAGTTTGTTTTCCAATACTTTGGCAAAACAGAGGTAACTCAGTTCTGCGCCCTCGCGGTAGTACCAATTTCCGATATCTGGGTCTTTAGCAGCCTGAGAGAAGATCAGGCGGGAGGTGTTGACTGCACGGTCATCCAGAATTGATGTCAGGAAGACTTTGCCAAAAACGACAAGCTCATCTTCCCAGGGACGGGATTCGTCGTAGTGTTCGGCATAAGCGAAGTAGACCTCCTCGACAAGACTTTTCAGACAAGCGAGGAAGAGACCTTTCTTCGATCCGTATAACGAATAGATGGTCGAGCGCGAGCCTCCGGCGTCCAGAATGATTTTTTCTAAAGAAGCGCCTTCGTAACCGTGTTCCAAAAATACTTTAATCGCCGTATTTAATAGCTTTTTCCGGCGATCTTCTCCTCGTTTTGTTTTAGGAGTGTTACTTTTCGTAACGATTTCAGTCTTCATTTTGAGAGCTCTGTGCGTTGCATCATTAAATGTACTGTACCATACGGTACATTATTTTAAGGGTAACAATATGAAAAGACGTAATTTCGGGCTGAGCCTCATCTCCTTACTGTTAATGACTCAGGCCCCCGCCTTTGCTCAAGAAAAAAAAGAAATTTGCCTGGTCGTTCCGTTTCCTCCTGGCGGAGGCGGAGACAACTTAGCTCGATCCGAAGTTGAATATTTATCCAAGAATTTAGGAAGCACGGTATGGATCGCTAACCGTCCGGGAGCCGGCGGCAATATCGGTACAAACTCGGTTGTTCAGGCAGCTCCCGACGGAAAGACGTTCGGCTACGTCACGAACGGTATCTTTTGCGTCAATCCTCTTCTTTATAAGACAACCAAATTCGATCCGATGAAAGATCTGATTCCCGTCGGTCAGCTTTCTAAGATCGGTTTAATCATGGTATTAAATCCGAAAGCAATCCCCGGTGTGACGGATCTGCCTTCCTTGATTAAATACGCCAAAGAGCATCCCGGTGAGGTTAATTTCGCCTCTTCCGGTGTAGGCACTACCAGCCATCTTGCCGGCCAGTATTTTGCTCAGGTAACAGGTACAAAACTTACGCACATTCCGCACGCAGGCGGTGCTTCAGCGCTGGTTGAAGTTTTAGCCGGCCGCATTCCTTTCATGATTGACGTAAGCAGCAACGTGCTTCCTCATATTCGCAAAGGAGCGTTAAAAGCCCTTGCCGTTACAACTCCGGAACGTTTGTCGGCCGCGCCGGAAGTTCCGACAATGAAAGAGGCCGGCGTTGACGGATATGAACTTTACGCTTGGGACGGCTTCGTTCTGCCGAAAGGAACTCCGGCTCCTGTTGTAGAAAAATTCTCCAACGCCGTTAAGGCATTAAAGAACTCGGAAGATGCCAAGCAAAAAATCTTAAAACTCGGCGCAGAGCCGGTGTTTTCGGGCGCGGATGAGTTTGCGGCATTTATCGCGGCAGAAAAACCGAAATGGAACTCGCTCGTTTCTGAAATTAAGGCCGATAGCTACTAAAATTTGCCCATTATTTACGTACTGAGGAATTAAAAATGCAGCCGATGTTGGATACGTCACATCTTCCCCGAGTTCCGGAATGGAAAAAAGCCGGAGATTTCGAAGATATTCTTTACGAGAAATCGGAAGAAGGTATTGCCAAAATTACGATCAATCGCCCGCAGGTGCGCAATGCATTCCGCCCGCTGACCGTGAGAGAAATGGAAACTGCTCTGGCTGATGCTCGTGACGACGAAAACATCGGTGTCATTATCCTTACCGGACAAGGAAAAGATGCTTTCTGCTCCGGCGGCGATCAAAAAGTTCGAGGCAACGGCGGCTATGTCGGCGGTGACGGTGTTCCTCGTCTGAACGTCCTGGACTTCCAAAGACAAATCAGAACTTGCCCGAAACCTGTTATCGCTATGGTGGCCGGATGGTGCGTCGGCGGCGGACATGTTCTTCACATGATGTGCGATCTTACGATTGCTGCTGACAACGCACGTTTCGGTCAAACCGGTCCGCGCGTCGGCTCTTTTGACGGCGGCTGGGGCGCTTCCTATATGGCTCGTATTGTCGGACAGAAGAAAGCCCGTGAAATTTGGTTCCTTTGCCGTTTCTACGACGCAACGGAAGCCCTTGAAATGGGCTTAGTGAACACGGTCGTTCCTTATGAAGAACTGGAAGCCGAAACCGTTCAGTGGTGTCGCGAGATCCTTGCTAATTCTCCGATTGCCATTCGCTGTCTGAAAGCCGCGTTGAACGCAGACTGCGACGGTCAAGCCGGCCTGCAGGAACTGGCAGGCAATGCCACGCTCTTGTACTACATGACCGAAGAGGGCAAGGAAGGCAAAGAAGCATTCCTCGAGAAGCGTCGTCCTAACTTTAAGAAGTTCCCTCGTCTGCCCTAAGTCGAGAGAGCATATGTCGATCGATTTAGATCACAAACTGTCGGTTCTGGCCGCAGCAGAGGAGTCCCCCGAAGCTGTGGCCGTCCGCAGCAACGGTGAATGCCTGACATACAGGGAGCTCGCCGAAAGAGTTCGAGACATTCTTCCGCGACTCGAGAATACATGCCCTTTTCCGCTGGTTGCCTGTCCGGATCTTGATACCTTGATTAAGGTCTTCGCCCTGTTGGAGCGGAAGCAGCCGATACTGCTTCTTCATCCCGGTCTCACAGAGCACGAGCGTAATACGCTTCTGGCAAGCGTTGAAGGTCTGGATCATCATCTTCCCGAGAATACGGCTGTCATCTTGTTTACTTCAGGGACCACAGGGCTGCCCAAGCCTGCGATCCTTACTCGTGAAGCAATGGCGGCCAGCGCAGAGGCTTCCCGCGACAATATTCCTCTAGAACCCGGCGATGTCTGGCAGCTGTCGATTTCGCCAGCGCGTATCGGAGGGTTCTCTATTTTTACGCGCTCGCTGATTGCGAGGTCGGCAATAGCGCTGGGACCGAAGTTTTCTCCGAAGGAGTACCTTCGCCGTCTGGACGTTGATCACGTAACGTACTCTTCTATCGTCCCGACGATGATGCGTATGATTTTTGATGAAGCGCCGAACTGGCGTCCGCCGAAAACCTTAAAAGCGCTTTTGGTCGGCGGAGCTCCGACGTCGGAAAAACTGAAAGCAGAGGCCGAAGAAAAAGGCATTCCGATTATCCTGACCTACGGAATGACGGAGACGGCCAGCAACGTCGTGACCACGCCGTTTAGTGAACGGTATCGGCGCACTTGCGGAAGCGGGAAGATCAATAAAGGTGTTCAGATCAAGTCCGAGGACGGACATCTCTTCATCAAAGGTCCGATGCTGATGCATGGTTATTGGGGAAGAGAGCCTCTGGTGCCCGGAGCATGGTTTGACAGCGGAGATATCGGAGAAGTCGATCCTGACGGCTCTGTGCGCGTTTTTGCCCGTCGCAAGGACGTCATCCTCAGCGGCGGAGAAAATGTCTATCCGGCTGAAGTCGAAGAGGCACTGGAAACGATTCCTGAGGTTAAAGAGGCCTTGGTTTTAGGGCTGCCCGACGAGACTTGGGGTGCCATCGTAACGGCGCTTCTGGTTCCGAGAGATAAACAGAAACTGCCTTCCGATGCGGAATTGGCTGCAAGGCTTAAACCGATCCTGGCTTCTTATAAGTCGCCCAGGCGAATCGCCTGGGTAACGGATCTTCCCAAAACAAAAGCCGGCAAACCGGATCGGAATGCCGACAATCTAAAAGGGATAAGTTTTCGGACCCTTCACTACAAGTCCTAAAAAGCACAAACGGCTCGTTTTCAGAGCCGTTTGTCCTACGGAGAGCAGGTTTTACCGATTACTTCTTTGCGTCGTCCGAAAGTTTCACGGGAATGAATTCTCGGCTTCCGTTTCGGTCAACGAGAACAGCCAGGCTGCCCTTGGCCTTATTGACAACTTCATTTAAGTCCTTTTCGGTGCGGATTTTCTTACCGCCGGCGCTGATGATAATGTCTCCTCTGCGCATTCCGGCTTCAGCGGCTGCTCCGTACACAGACTCAACAAACAATCCGTTAGGAACGCGTTTCTTTTCCTTGTCGTTGAGCGGTCTGACATTTGCGCCGAGGGCATTGTTCTGAGAAGCGGCAGGCTTCTTAAAATTCAATTTGCCGTCGGTGGGCATCTCTCCGACTACGATGACGAGGTTCACAGGTTTGCCCTCACGCATTGCTTTTACTTTGACCTTGGCTCCCGGTTTTGTAGAAGCAACCGCCTGAGACAGTTCTCTGATGTCGGCAATCGGTTTGCCGTTGTATTCGATGACGACATCTCCGTCACGGAGACCGGCTTTGTCGGCCGGCCCGTCTTTTTCGATCTGAGCGATCAAAGCACCTTTGGCGTCCTTCAAATTGAAGCTTTTCGCAAGTTCGGGCGTGAGCTGCTGCATGAGGATACCGAGTCTGCCTCTGGAGACCTTGCCGTTTTTCATCAGCTCATCCTTGATCTGAACAGCCAAATCAATCGGGATGGCAAAAGACAGGCCCATGAAACCGCCGGAAGTGGAGAAAATCTGAGAGTTGATGCCGATGACTTCTCCCTTCATATTGAAGAGCGGGCCACCGGAATTTCCCGGGTTAACAGCAACGTCGGTTTGGATGAACGGAACGAACTGTTCGTCCGGAAGGTTGCGGCTTTTAGCCGAGACGATTCCGGTTGTGACCGTGTTGTCCAGTCCGAAGGGAGCGCCGATGGCAGCAACCCATTCTCCGACTTTAACGTTTTCGGATTTTCCGAGTTTTACGACCGGAAGATTTTTTCCTTCGATTTTGATCACGGCAATGTCAGTCTTCGGATCTGTGCCCAAAACCTTAGCCTTGAACTCGCGCTTGTCTGTCAGGTGCACCGTAACTTCATCCGCACCGTCAACGACGTGGTTATTCGTGAGAATGATGCCGTTGGGATCGATGATAAAGCCCGAGCCCTGGCCGCGGCGCTCCGGAGTCATGCCGGGGCCGTTGAAATCACCGAAGGGGAAGGGAAAGCCGAAACGACGGAGCATTTCAAGCTGCTCGTCGGGCACGCCGTTTTGAGGACCGAGGCGTTTTGCCTTCTTTACGGTCGAAATACTGACGACAGCCTTACCGTTATCCTCGACCAGTTTTGTAAAGTCCGGAAGTCCGGAAACCTGAGAGGTCTGAGCGTGTACTTCAGGGAAGACGGATACGTTGCCGAAAGAACCGGCGGTTAAAGCTGCTGCACAAGCAATGGTCAGGACAGCCGGCTTTAGGAGCTTATTAAAAAACATGCTTCCTTTTCTCCTAAGAAATGAGCGGAAATTTGCTTTCTATATTAAATTTTGGACTTAATTAAGCCTTAATCTTCAAAGAGCTAAGGTAAAAAAGTATGTCACTTATTCATCAGACGCAGAGGGCTGATCTTCGACTGCAGCTTTACAGATGGGAAAGTCGATGCTGAAACAAACGCCCTTTCCTCCGATGCCATCGGAAATAGACGGCTTACCTCCGTGCAGTTCTGCAACGCGGCGCACAATTGCCAATCCAAGCCCGGTACCCGGAATCGTTTTCGTTCCCTCTGCTCGATAGAAACGTTCAAAAATTCTTTCCCGCTCGGCTTCGGGGATTCCGGGGCCGTTGTCACAGACTCTGATAGAGGCTTCAGCATCCTTGATCAGCGTCTCGATTTGAATTTCTCCGCCTTCAGGAGTGTAGCGAAGCGCGTTATCGCACAGGTTCGTCATCAGCAGCCGAAGGGCGTCCTCGTTGGCAACCACAACCGTCGGCGTCTCCGATACGGCCCACAAATGAATATGTTTCTGTTCGGCGATGGGACTGAGGTCTTCGGCAACCGATCGGGCCAGCTGCGTCATATCAACAGGAAGAAAAGGCCGGGAGCGGTTATCCGGGTCGAGTCTCGCCATCGTGAGGAGCTGGGTAACGAGCCGGGTTGCACGTTTCACGCCGTCCTTTAATCGCCCGAATGCTTTTGCCCTTGCCTCGTCTGTCTTAGCTCTTTCAGCGAGCTGAATTTGAAGTGTGAGCGCAGTCAGAGGCGTCCGAAGTTCGTGAGCAGCATCGGAGGCGAAACGCTGCTGGGCCTTAATGCTCTCCCCGAGCTGGCCTAAGAGATCGTTCAGTGCGTTTACTAAGGGCACAATTTCGCGCGGCATCCCTTTCATGGAAAGGGGCTGCAAAGAAGTCGGGGAACGTCTGGCAATCGCGCCGGTTGTCTTGTTAAGCGCATGAAAGCCCTGCCCGATAATGACCCATACGACAAGTCCGACCAGAAGAATCATCACAAAAAGCGGGAGGAGCACCGGTTTTGCGGTTTGAAACGCAATTTCACTGCGGATGAATCTAGGCTGAGCGGCCTCCACAATTTGACCGTAGGGATTTAAAAACGTATAGGCACGCCACGTCTTGCCGTCGAGCTGAAAGTCCGAGAATCCCACGCGGTCCATCACCGGGAGGGATTCCATCCTTCTGGATAAGGCTACTGCCCCGCTGATCGGATCGTAAATCTGTACGACCACGCCCTGCTCCCGGTTTCCAAAGCGGCGTTTGAGCTGCACCACGTCCTGGGAACGAATATTGTCAAAAGAAAGCGCAACTTCGCGCAGAGAATCGTCCAGCAGGCGGTCTACTTCCCGCTGGACTGAGTAATACATAGCCGCCCCGGTTGCAACGGTTGTCAGAGCCAGTACGATGCTTAGTGCAACGAGGAGTCGGGTCTTAATTGAGTACATTAGGTTTCGAGAACGTAGCCCACTCCGCGAACGGTTTTAATGCTGTCTTCGCTGAGTTTTTTACGAAGATTGTGAATATGAACTTCAATCGCGTTGGAGCCGATCAAAGATTCATAGTTGTAGAGTTTTTCTTCCAGCTGCGCCCTGGACAACACAATTCCCGGCCGTTCTGCCAAGGCAAAAAGAAGTGCGTATTCCTTACTGGATAACAGGACGGATTCGCCGTTAAACAGCACCTCGCGGGTTGAGGGATTAATGGTGAGACGCCCTCTGCGGATGATCGGGTCGCTTCTTCCGGCCGAGCGGCGCAGAAGTGCGCGAATTCGCGCGCTTAACTCATCTAAGTCGTACGGCTTGATGAGGTAATCATCGGCGCCGGCGTCCAATCCCTCAATGCGGTCGTTAACCGTGTCGCGGGCGGTCGTGACAAGAACCGGAGTGTGATTTTTACGGAAGCGGACTTCCTTCAGTACGGAGAGGCCGTCTTTCCCCGGCAGGCCGAGGTCAAGAATAACTAGCGAAAACGGAGTGGTATCCAGGGCAATGATTGCTGAGTTTCCGTCTTTCACCCAGTCGACGGCATAACCTTCTCCCTTAAGACCGTCAGCGACGGCTTCGCCAATCATTTCGTCGTCTTCTACTAACAGAATTCTCATCTCATTCTCCGATACCAAAATTTGCACAGTGTTTTATTCTCGAGAACTCAAAAAGCACAAGTACCGAGACTATCTCGCTATAGTTGGTGTAAAAAATCATCAGCTATTACGATACGCCATAAAGGATGGAGGCGCATATGAACGATTATCCGATTGTAACGGATGAGAACGGGGTGCCGAGGGCTCCGGTTCCCCCGAGTTTAGTGACGGTTACTCGCGTGGTTTATGCACTGCATGCACTTTCCATTTTGATCGGTGTCTTTACCGGTGCCTCTATCGCGACGGCCTTTGTCTTCGGCTGGCCTTCCATTATTGCTGTCATCATCAATTACGTTGAACGCAGCGACGTGCGCGGAACCTACTTAGACAGTCATTTCTCCTGGCAGATTCGCACGTTCTGGTACGCGCTGCTGTGGATCGTCATTGTTTGGATCCTCGGGCTTGCGCTTGCCGTATTCCTGATCGGCTTTGTTATCTGGATTGTGGGCTTTGTCGTACTCGGCATCTGGGTGTGCTACCGCATTGTCTACGGCTGGATGAGATTGTCCGACGGACGGCCGATGCCCATGTAATCCTGCATTGAAAGCGAGACAAACAGTTCAATAGAATTCCTTCAGGCCGCATCTGATCATCGGCGGCTTCGTCGCGCGAGGTGCAGAAGGATGATTCTCCAGAATGTTTTGCTCGCTTTTCCGTTATTTTTTCTGGTAGGACTGGGATTTTTTTCCGCCAAGATAAACCTTATCGATTTCAATGTCGGTAAAGGCCTGGCGAGGTATGCGTTCAATATTGCCATTCCCTGCCTTCTCTTCCAAACGATTCGAGGCGCCTCTAATTTACCGTCTCCTGACTGGAACATCGGCCTCGCTTATTTCGGCTCGTGCGCACTAGTTTTTCTTCTTACTTTTTTCCTTGACCGCCGAGCGCTGCGCCTGCGAGGCGATGAAAGTACGGTTTTCGGGATGAGCGCTATTTTCTCCAAGAACGTTCAGCTCGGTATCCCGCTGGCGATTTCTTTGCTCGGCGAAAACTGTGTCCCGTCCATTGCTTTCATTGTCTCCCTAAATGTCTTTTTACTTTGGGTTGCGGTGACCGCAGGCGTGGAGCTCTCTCGAAGCCGAGAGGCTTCCGTCTTGGGAACGTGTTTTGAGGGACTGTGGAGAACAATCAAAAATCCGGTAATCATCGGGATCATGTTCGGACTTTTGAGCTCTTGGGCAGATGTCAGTCTTCCCGCGCCGCTTGAGAAGAGTATGGGCCTGTTAGCTGCGTCAGCGACGCCGGTTGCCTTATTCTCCGTCGGGACGGGACTCAGCCGCTATAAGCTTTCTTCTCATATCTCTTTAACGGGTGCGTCAATCGTTCTAAAGCTTTTAGTACAGCCGACGACTGTTTTTCTTTTATGCGTCTTATTCGGTATTACCGGTATAGAACGGCAGGCGGCATGCCTTCTGGCGAGTCTTCCTGTGGGCGTGAACGTCTATATTATGGCGCAGGAATTCGGCGTGATAGAAGGGCCGGTTGCCAACGCTTTATTGCTGACGACCTGCCTTTCGATGCTTACTGTGCCGCTTATGACCTCCCTCTTTAACTTCATCTGAAAACAAAGAAAGCCTCGAGGCCGAGGCCTGCGAGGCTAATTAAGACAGAGGGTGTTCGGTTACGGGTGTCTGAAAAAAATCATGAAACCGGCCACGCCGATGCAGGTCCAAGCGACCAGCGGCGAGAACAAAAAGGCCAGGAGCCGATTTTTTGCTTTGAAGCCTACCCCGTAGACAAAACAGAAGCTCATTCCTAAAAGAAGAAGAACGAGCCATCCGTGCGGCACAGAGGTCATATCAGCAGCGATTGCACGCGGATAAATAATCACAAAGGCCGCCACGGATAGGGCGATCAGAAAAGAGAGAATCCTCATGCGCTGTTATTTCTCTTCGTCGGATTGTTTCGGAAAGTCAAATCCGAGGGTAGCCAAAGCAGAGAGGCAGATCATGAACAGAACCGCACAGATCCAAGCTAAGTATGTCATTGCTTACTCCGGCTGCCCGTTTGAACGGGCAGCATTGTTATTTCGAATTAATAAAGGTTCTTCGAGTTTTCCTGAATCATCTTATTCGTCAGTTTTCCGCTCATCACCTTATATGCCCAGCCCGTGTAGATAAGGACCAGAGGCAGGAAGATCAGAGTAACGATCAGCATGGTGAAAAGCGTGAGCTGAGAACTTGTGCAGTCCCAAACCGTCAAAGAGGAGATCGGGTTCGAAGAGGACGGCATCAGGAACGGGAACATCGCGACGAGGGGTGTAAAGACAGTCCCGATTTCAGCCAATGAAGAGAAGACGATGGCGACACCGGCTTTAAGCTTGCTGACGCTCAGGAAAGACACCAGAGCGCCTACGACGGCAAGAGCCGGGAAGAGCCAAAGAACCGGATAGTCGGTGAAGTTCTTAAACCAAGCACCGGCCTGTACTTCCACCGTCTTGTTGAGCGGGTTCGGAAGCATGTTGGGGTCAATCGCAGAGGTGATGACAAACCCGTCAATGCCCATGTAAACCCAGATTCCCGCAAGCAGGAACAAGACAATGAACAATAAAGAAGAGACTTGTCCGCAGACTTTGGCCCTCTGCTGAAGCGCGCCTTCGGATCTCAGTACCAGGTAGTTTGAACCCTGAGCTACGATCATGGCGATAGAGACCAAGCCGCAGAGGATGGCAAACGGGTTAAGAAGAGCCCAGAAGGAACCGGTGTAGAAGCTTCTCAGATGGTCGTCGAAATGGAACGGGACACCTTCGAGCAGATTGCCGAAAGCAACACCGCAGACGACGGGAGGTACGAAGCTGCCGATAAAGAGGAGCCAGTCCCAAGAATTTCTCCAGGTCTTGTTGGCAATCTTGCTTCTGTAGTCGAAGCCGACCGGGCGGAAGAAGAGTGCAAACAGCACGAGCAGCATGGCCCAGTAGAAACCGGAGAAAGCGGTTGCATAGATCAAAGGCCAAGCGGCAAAGATAGCGCCGCCGCCGGTAATGAACCAAACTTGGTTGCCGTCCCAATGAGGAGCGACGGAGTTGATCATGACGCGGCGTTCGTCGTCGTTTTTACCGATGAAAGGCAGAAGCGTTCCGACGCCCATATCCTGGCCGTCCATGACGGCGAAACCGGCTAACAGAACACCGATGAACAGCCACCAGATGAGTTTAAGTATTTCGTAATCGATAAACATAGTCACTGTCCTTTACTTAGCAGCTTGTTCGTGGTGATAGGCACCCGTTCCTAAGGAGCTGGGACCGATCTTTGCGAAGCGCACCATCAGCCAGGCTTCCACAATCAACAGACCGGTGTAGAGGAGCACCAAGGCGCCTAAAGAGCCCCACAGCGAACCGACAGACAGAGAAGAAACGGAGAGGTGGGTCGGGAGAATTTCCCAAATGGTCCAAGGCTGACGACCGTACTCAGCAACAAACCAACCGGCTTCGCAGGCAATCCAGGGGAGCGGTACGGCAAACAGCACGAGTTTGAGCCAAAGACGTTTTTCGGCAGCCACTCTGCGCAGGGAGTAGTAAACAGAAAGTCCGAAAATCAGCAGAAGGGCAACACCGGCTCCGGCCATGATACGGAAAGCGTAGAACATGGAATTGACGGAGTAGGGAATAGATTCATTGGCGGCCTGCTGAATCTCGGCTTCAGTGACTTTATTGGTGTCGGGCTGATACTTTTTGGTCAGTAAGCCGAATCCCAGATCTTTCTTGTGTTCTTCAAACGCTGCTTTAGCCTGGGCGTCGTTAGGATTCTTGCGAAGCTGTTCCAAAGCCTTTACAGCAACCACACCTTTCGTGATGCGTTCTTTGTTTTCGGCAATGATTTGATTCAGACCGGGGATCTGCTTATCCAAGGAGCGAGTCGACAGGATACCGGCGAGCCAGGGAACGGTAATTTCGAAGGTGTTCTTCTTAAGCTCGGGATCGGCGAACGCAACGAGAGCCATAGGAGCAGGCGCAGGTTCAGTTTCCCAAATGCCTTCCATCGCAGCGATTTTTGCAGGCTGGTCCTGAGCGACGAGGTAGCCGGATTCATCGCCTTGCTGAGCTGTGAAGATAGCAGCGACCAAACCGAAGACTGCAGCGATGCGGAAGCTACGTTTGGCAAAATCCATATCGCGGCCTTTGAGCATGTACCAGGCAGAAATTGCGAGCACAAAGGCAGCGCCGGTGCAATAGCCCGCAGAGACGGTATGGAAGAATTTGGCCTGGGCCCAAGGACTGAGGAAGACGTCAAAGAAGTTCGTCATCTCCATTCGCATGGTTTGGTAATTGAAGGTAGATCCGACCGGATTCTGCATCCAGCCGTTTGCAACCAGAATCCACAGGGCGGAAAGGTTAGAGCCCAAAGCCATGAGGAATGTGCAGAGCAGATGGGTTCCCTTCTTGAGGCGAGACCAGCCGAAGAAGAAGAGGCCGATGAAAGTGGACTCCAGGAAGAAGGCCATGAGACCTTCAATAGCCAAGGGAGCGCCGAAGATATCGCCGACGTAATGAGAATAGTATGACCAGTTAGTTCCGAACTGGAACTCCATGGTGATACCAGTGGTCACACCCAAAGCAAAGTTAATTCCGAAGAGTTTTCCCCAGAATTTCACCATGTCCTTGTAAACCTGCTTGCCCGTCACTACGTAACAAGTCTCCATTGCCACGAGGAGCATGGAGAGTCCGAGGGTGAGAGGCACGAATAAATAGTGATACATTGCCGTAGCAGCAAACTGGAGCCGCGACAGGTCAACTAATTCAGTCGAGATCATTGTTTTTGTCCTTGAACGGTATTAACAACAGAAGGAGTGTTAAGAAACCTTGCGCTGACAGCTTCAGCACTTTGGTCCGTCTTCGTTTCCGGGCCGAAGAAAAGGAAGAAAATGACAGTGATCAGAGCGATTTTGCAACCGATGACCACAGCCAGTTTGATTCCTAGCCGCTCGGAAGAGCGGTCTGAGTTTTTTACTGCCATAGAGGATGAGTTTTCCGAAAGTTTCTAAACGTAACTAATTGTAGATTCAGAATCTCTAAAGTGAGAAGCCCTGAACTAAATCAAGCAAGATATTTTTGTTTAAATCAGTTTTCTATCGTAGGGTTGGGCGCCGGCACGTCGTCTCCGTCTTCCCATGCAAAGGGCAGTATCGCCATGAATGCAAAGAAGATGAGGGCGACTGCGACAACCAGCCACTTCCACAATTTCTTTTTCTCTTTTTGTTCCATTGATTCCCCAAAAGTAATACTTTGCGGGTATTTTCGCCTGATAAAAGCTGTTTTTTGACTTCTCTGCCTAAAAAGGCCATAAAAAACTCCGGACGGTGCCGGAGTTTCATTATTTTCCTTCAGAGCGATTAGGCTTCTGCTTTTTCTGTTGTCTTTTTAGCGGCTGTTTTTCTCGCCGGAGCTTTCTTTACAGCGGTTTTCTTTGCTGCTGCTTTCTTGGGTGCAGCGGCTTTTTTAGCTTCATCCCCTGCAGAAGCAGTCCCTTCTTTTACCGAAGATTTCTTTGCGGTCGTTTTCTTAGCAGCAGTCGCCTTTTTCGTCGCAGCGGAAGCTTCTTTTGTCGTTTTGGCGCGTGTGCGCTTGACAGGCTTTTCTTCTTCAGTTGCAGCTTTTTTGACTTTAGGTCTGCTGCTCGCCGTCATTGCCGGATCCTTGAAGGTAGGCGCACGAAGAATTTCAACGGGTTCTTTCGGTTCTTCCGGAACAACTTCCACGACCGCCTCTTCTGTCACTTCCTCTTTCATCGGGATGCGCACGACGGGAGGAGGTGCCTTGGCGTCTTCTTCGTTAATTTTCCAAAGAACTAAGAGTTCTTTCTGGGTTGGAGCCTTTCCGGTTTTGAGTCTTTCTCTTCTTGCTGCAACAGAATCTCTGACGATTTTCTCAAGACTATCCAACGGGATGCGATTAAGATCGACGAACTCAATGGCGCTTCTGTCCTCGAGGACACCGGTGAGAAGAGACTTATAGTTTTCGAGGACTGTCGGTTCAGCAATGAACAGAATCATTCTCTTTTCGGTGGATTCAAGGGCAAAAAGCGGACCCTGGAGTTCATAGAAAGCCAAACCGTAACGCATGCTCTCTCTGACGCCACGCGCAGAGCGACGAATCATGCTGCAAACGCGGGCCATAGCGACACGTCTATCCGCCGGCAAATCTCTGAGATAGCCTCCTACGGTAGTTGCGGTAGGACTCATTAAATTTCCTCCAAAAACCAAAAACTTAGGCAAACTATCATTATATCCCAAAACAGGTTTTCATTCCTGCAATTGGGGGTTAAATATGGCGAAGTTTCCTAAAATTTCGATCTCAGGAGGATATATTTATTTCCAAAAGACGTATTCAGCCGAGAACGGAACTTTCAGCAGTTTGCCTGCCTCGGCCGGGGTGCACCCGCCGCTGTTGGGCATACCGCCTTCAGGTTTCAGGCGCTGAATATATTTGACGCCGTTGAAAACACCTGAGCCGGGATCGGAGACGGCTTTCATCAAGGCGTACTTATTGTCTTTCTGCGGATTGGCGGGATCGGCCCAAGCGATGATGTGAGAAGAAATAATGCGCGAACCATCCTTGTATTCAAAAGCACTCATCGGGCCGGAAAGCTCGGCAACCACCTCTCCGCTTTTGTCCCTAAGCTTGGCCTGCGGCTGCTCGAAGCGCCAGTAACTGCCTTTAGCATCGGCAGCGCAGCGGAAAATCTGAACACCGCTTCCCTCCAACGTAAGGAAAGCGTGGCCGGACGGCGGCGTCAGCTTTTCCAGAGAGGGCTGTTTGCTTGTATTCAAGGCTGTATTAATGGAACTGCAGCCGGCTAAGACCAGCGCAGAAACGGCCAAGAAGGCGAAGGATAATCTGTTTTTCACGATCTTCTCCAGTGAATAGAGTTTCACTTTAATGCAATCGATTACGGCTCTTTACCGCCGTTACCCTTATTAGGATCCGCATTTGTAACAGAAGTAAAGTGTCGTGAGGCGACGATTGCCGCAAGTGCAAGAACCAATGCGCAGATAAAGTACGGCAGGCCGCCGAGCATTGAGCCGGGACTCTGTGCTGCCGTATGAACCAAAAGAGGGGTTCCGAGGAGAGGAGCAGCCACTCCCATTAAACTGTTTACGGAAGCAATCGTTCCCATTGCTTCGCCTTGTTCGGATGCCGGCACGGAGTGGGAGACGATAGAGTTCAAGGTCGGAGGGACGGCTACTGACAAGAAATTGCACAGCATGATCAAGTAAGTCAGCGGACCGTAAGTGACAAGTCCGAAGCAGAGGTAGGCCAAGGCGCCGGAGCCGAGTCCGTAGAGGATCAGTTTTTGCTCGCCGAGTGCTTTTAAAAGCTTTTTGAGGAGGAAGCCCTGAACGACGGCGGTAACAAGTCCCATGACAACGAGCGAGAGTCCGATGTTAAACGGTGTCCAGTGGAAGCGGAAATTCGTAAAAAGTGTCCAAGTCGAATGAAGCATGGATTGAGCAAAGCCGCTGAGGGCAATAACCGCAATCAGGGCGCCGATGTATTTGAACTTTGCCAGCCGAGCCAGAGAAGAGAGCGGGTTGAGAGTTTTGAAATTAATTGCCCGATGCTCTTTTGTTTTTAAGGACTCAGGAAGAACAAAAAGTCCGTAGAGAAAATTGAGAAGGGACAGAATACCTGCAATAAAGAACGGCAGACGGACGTCGCTTTCACCGAGAATTCCGCCGAGGGCAGGACCGAGAATGAATCCTATTCCGAAGCATGCACCTAACTTACCGAAGGCTGCGGCACGGTGCGCTTTATCGGTCACATCGGAAATGTAGGCTTGAGCCACGGCAATGTTTCCCGCAAACATACCGCCCAAAATTCTTGAAAAAAGAATGACCGGCAGCGATTGAGAAAGTGCCGGGACGAGGAACATGATCCCCAGACCGAATATTCCGAGCAGAAGCACCGGTCTTCTGCCGTAACGATCGGAGAGGGCTCCCAAAGTAGGTGCAAAACAAAACTGCATCAGTCCGTAGGCTACCAGCATCGCACCCAGCCACCACGCCTGAGCAGACTGTGAACCTGCTAAATCGCCGACTAATTGCGGCAGAACAGGGATGATCAAGCCGATGCCGAGGATGTCCAAAAGGACGCAAATCAGGATGAATGGCACTCCTGCCGCGGTGTTTTTCATGTGGAACTAAGGTCTCAAATCGTTTGGTTACAGGTGGAAAAAATTACCACGTTTTTAAGATAGCTGAAAAAAATCGGTAAACTGAGGCCGTATTGGAAATTACTTCTTACAAATCTCATGAAAAGAACTATCCCTTTTTTAATCACGCTTATTAAGCAAGGATCGCTGGTAAAGCAGATCATTGCCGGATTGGTTTTGGGCATATTGGTTGCGCTTGCTTTTCCGGGATTTGCACAAGGCTGCGGAGTGTTGGGCTCCTTCTTTGTCAGCGCTTTGAAGGCGGTTGCTCCGGTCTTGGTTTTTGTCTTGGTTGCGGCTTCTATTGCGAACCAGGAGAGCACCACGAATACCGCAATGAAGGATGTGATCGTCCTCTACTTAGTCGGCACATTTTTGGCTGCTTTGGTTGCTGTATTTGCAAGTTTCCTCTTCCCGACTCAGATCGCACTGATCGACACGAAGGATGCATTGTCTGCCCCCGGCGGCATCGGCGAAGTTGTGAAGAATCTGATCTTCAACATTGTTGACAATCCGGTCAAGGCGATTGCCAACGCGAACTACATCGGTATTTTGGCTTGGTCTATCAGCTTGGGTGTTGCTCTCCGCTACGCTTCCGACGAAACCAAACGCATTGTGACGGACCTCACTGCCAGCGTTGAGTACGTCGTCCGCTTTGTGATTCGTCTTGCGCCTATCGGTGTTTTCGGACTGGTTGCCGAAGTTGTCGCGACGACGGGTTTGGCCGGTGTGATGAGTTATGTCCGCCTGCTGGCTGTGCTGATCGGCTGCATGATTTTCATTGCACTCATTGTCAACCCGATTCTGGTTTTCCTTTACACCCATAAGAATCCCTACCCTCTGGTCTGGGCCTGCTTAAGAGAAAGCGGCGTGACGGCCTTCTTCACCCGTTCCTCTGCTGCGAACATCCCTGTGAACATGAACCTCTGCCGTAAGCTTGGATTGGACGAAAAACTCTATTCCCTGTCTATTCCTATCGGCGCTACCATCAACATGGGCGGAGCTGCTGTGACGATTACCGTCCTTACCCTTTCCGCTGCTTATACGTTAGACGTCCAAGTAGATGTTCTGACGGCACTGCTTCTGTCTGTTGTTGCTGCTGTTTGCGCCTGCGGCGCATCGGGTGTTCCCGGCGGTTCTCTGCTGCTGATTCCGCTGGCCTGCGGACTCTTCGGCATTGATCAGAACGTTGCCATGCAGGTTGTGGCTGTGGGTTTTGTGATCGGCGTACTGCAGGATTCTGCCGAGACTGCATTGAACTCTTCGACGGACGTCGTCTTTACGGCAGCTGCTTCCGAGCATCATCGCCGTAAATCTCAGAGTCACGCTTAGTGATTGGTTAGACCGTTAACAAAAAACCTTCCGAACGGATTTCCCGCTCGGAAGGTTTTTTAATGGCCTTAATGTCTATGCTGCGACCCTCTTGGACAAGGAGAGAAGAGAGTCCGTTACCGCAAGCCAAGGACTAGACACATCCAGCAGCTTGCGGTCGATTGCGCGGAGCGCCGGTTCAGCCTGCTTAATCCAAGACAGGGCTTCGTTATAAGACACGGTAGAAAGGAATTCCAAAATCGCCGGTAAGAAGTGGGGAACATCTTTTTCGGAGAAATCCTGTCCGTGCTCGTGGTAAAGATCTTCAAGAAGTCTCAGGGCTTCAGCTGATTCCTGGTGCTGCTTCAGATCAAGGGTTTTATAGTCTTCTTCAAAAGAGGCCAGGTATACGTTCTGAAGGGCAGACATCGGAGCTGCCGACAAAGCCACGGTGAAGGTTTTCAGATTCTCTTTCGTATGGGGGTCTAGGTGGCGCGAGTTCTGCAAAATATGATCAATTTTGTTCAGCTCGTTCAGTGTCTGATGCCTCGGGTAGACCAATAATCTCGCAAGCGCGCTAAGTTCTGTTGTCATCTGGAAACTCGATAATGAGAAACACCCTGTGTCACATGCGAGCATGATAAAACAAAATCTAGGGAAAACCATTAAGTAGCAACCATTATTGCCCTTTTTGGCAAAAGTTCCTCAAGGCTTTGCGTCTCTCGAATCTCCGACGGATGTGATAACCTCGCGCCATGCCGAAGGAAACAATAGTTACTCAAAAGTGCCGGGACACGCTTAAGTCGGTTTTCGGCCATGAAGATTATCGCGAAGGGCAGGAGGCGATTATCCAAGCGCTCCTGGAAGGAAGAGACGTGTTGGCTCTTCTGCCTACAGGAGCGGGAAAGAGCTTATGTTTTCAGCTTCCGGCATTGGTTAAGGACGGCATGGCCGTTGTTTTCGAGCCTCTTATTTCCTTGATGAAGGATCAGGTGGACGCTCTGAAAAAGAAAAATATTGCAGCCGCCTACTTAAGCTCAAACCTGGAATGGGATGAAATTTCTTCCACGGTAGAGCTGATACGAGAAGAAAAGATCAAAATCCTTTACGTTTCTCCCGAGCGGCTTTCTAATCCTTCTTTTTGTCGCCTTCTTGAGGACAGCCGCGTTTCTTTGTTTGCTTACGATGAAGCGCATTGCGTATCGAGCTGGGGGCATGATTTTCGACCCGAGTATCGGCTTCTGAGCGCGCTAAAAGAGCGTTATCCTTCCGTTCCGCGAATTGCCCTCACCGCCACCGCGGACGCCATTAGTTCGCGAGATATCTGTGAAAAACTTCTCATTGAGCCGTACGTACATGCAGCGAGCCTGGAGAGAAAAAATCTTCGGATTACCGTTGTGCGTCGAAAACGGGGCAACGAGCAGCTTTTGGCTTTCATCAAAGAAAAGCATCCCGGAGAGAGCGGCATTGTCTACACGAGCTCCAGGGCAAAAGCAGAAACGATCTGCGCCTTCCTAGGTGCGGAAGGTATTAATTGTCTTTGTTATCACGCCGGGATGAGCCGAGAGCAAAGAGAGCTGAGTCAGAATCGGTTTCTGCATGAGAAGGATGCCGTTATTGTTGCAACAATTGCATTCGGCATGGGGATCGATAAAGCGGATGTGCGTTTCGTTGCCCATACTTCCCTGCCTAAAAGCATTGAGAATTATGTTCAGGAAATCGGAAGAGCGGGGCGAGACGGCAAAAGGGCAGAAGCGTGGCTTTGTTTTAGCGGCGGCGATGCATTCTTTCAGAAAAAACGAATTGCGGAAAGTGATGCGGAGGATTGGTATAAGAACATCTCCGAAGTGAAGCAGGACGTGATGCAGGGCTATGCCGAAAGCACGGAATGCCGCAGAAATCTCCTTCTGGCTTACTTCGGAGAGGAAACGAAGGAGGCCTGCGGCCAGTGCGATAACTGTCTTGCCTCTGAGCGAAGCTGGGATGCCTCGACAGCGGTAAAAAAATTCCTCTCTGCGGTGTGGCGGTCGTACGAGAAATCGAAGCTTTACTTGAATGTCTCCCAAGTGATAGAGATTCTGCACGGTATCGAGACGCCGTTTAATCGACAGCATGATTTTCAGGAACTCAGCACATGGAAAATCGGGACGGAGTTTTCAGAAAGTCAGCTCCGCGCGGTTTACCGCTACCTTCTTTTAAAGGAGGCGCTGGGCGTGGAATTTTCTTCCAACAACGGACTCTTCCTAACTGACAAAAGCCGTTGTTTTCTGAGTTCAACAGTTCCTGTTCTCCTTTCCGAGCATGGCTCAGGACAAAGAAAAAGCCGAAACTTTTAATTTCGGCTGATGCTGTGAACCGCTCGGGCTTTTGACGGTATTACTTATTCTCCTCTGTTGTCTTATCAGAAGAAGATGCCGGAACCGGCGGGTTTTCGGCAGAAGACTGAGTTTCAGGCTTCGGGGCATCGGCAGCGCCCGAGCGAGGTTTCTGCTTACGGGAGGCCAGAATCTTATCGAAAAGCCAGTTGGGAATGAGACGAAGAATTTTTGAGAGAACGCCCATTTCCCAAGGGATCGTAGCGTATTTCTTCCCTGCCATGATCACTTTGACAGCCTCTTTTGCGAACGCTTCGGGCTCCATGATAAAAGGCATCTTGTAAGGATTATGGGCAGTTAGAGGTGTTTTAACGAATCCCGGAGAGATCGTTACGACTTTGACGCCGTATTTCTGCATCTCGACACGGAGACTTTCGCAGTACGTAATCGCTGCCGATTTGCTGGCGCAGTAGGCTTCGCTTCCCGGAAGACCGCGAATGCCGGCGACGCTCGCAATACCGACTAGAGTCCCGCGCTTGCGCTTGATCATCGGGTCGATAAATGCATGGAAAGTGGAAGCCATTGCAAAGACATTGGTATCGAAAACTTTGTCAAAGACGTCCAAGTCTTCTCGATACTGTGTTTTTACACCGACGGATATACCAGCGCAGGCAATAGCGATGTCGACTCCGCCGCAGGCGGCGTCGAATTTACGAGCTTCTTCAATTAAACGATCGCGGTCTGTTACGTCGCAGACGATCGCTGTGTGCAGTTCAGGATTAGGAAGTTCTGCGATCAGTTCTTTGAGTTTGTCTTCGCGTCTGGCAACCAGACCAAGCGTCGCGCCGTTTGCAGCGAATTCTCTTGCCAAGGCTTGTCCGATGCCGCTTGATGCTCCCGTCAGGAAAATATTCATTTGTTACTCCGCGGCCGGACATTCTGTGTCCGGCGGATAGGTATTCTTAATGGAGTTAATGATACACAGCTTATCATCAGCGGCGAATGCCGCGGCTCAAAGAAGCTGCAGAAAAAGAAAAAGGAGGCGAACCTCCTTTGGACCGAAGCCGATTATTTCTTAGCGGCTCGTTCTTTCTCGATCAGGTAGTTCATTACCTGAATCGCACCTTCTCGAGTACCGACCATATGCGGAGCGGTGATGTATTTTCCATTGACCGCATTTGCAGGTGTTCCGTCGATTTCATAAGCCTGCCAGGTCTTAAAGGCCCGGTCATTTTTTACCTTGGTAGAGAAAGAATTGGCATTCTTGAGAAACTCTTCTTTGTTCAGACCGTTCTGTGCAAAGAAATCAGCAATGCTGTTGAGATCCGGAAACTCTTTTCTTTCCTTGATGACAGCGTTGAAAAGCATCTCGTGGTAGGGATGCAGTTTGTGCATCGCTTCTAAAGCATAGTAAGCCTTAGTGAAGTGGAAGCTCTTCGGCGTCCATGCGACGGGAATCTGACGGAAAACGACGTCGTCCGGAAGTTTTTCGCTCCAGGGAAGGACATCTTTCTCATAGGTATAGCAATGAGGACAGGTATAGGCGAAGAAAGTTAAGACTTCGATCTTCTTGGGATCCTGCGTCTGCACGGGCGTTTTCAAAACAGTGTAGTCCTGTCCTGCGACCGGATTCTCGGCAGAAGCGTATCCGACGATCGGAAGTAAAAGGCATGTGGACAATAAGATTCTTCGAAGCATAAGTTTGACCTACTAATACGAAAGAACCGGAGGGAGAGTCTCCCTTCGGTTCGGTGAATAAAAAATTATTTGATGCGTCCGACCGTCGCCGTGATGGAGTTGGCCTGGAGCTTGGACTTGACGTCGTTGGCTTCCTGGGCCGTGCCGTACGGTCCAAGACGAACGCGATAAAGGGTTTTTGCTCCGTCGGTTCTAGGAATGACTCGGGCCTCAAACCCTAAGAATCCGAGCTCGGCTCTTCTGGCCTCGGCATCAACCTGAGTGCTGAAAGCGCCGGCCTGCACCACAAAGCGCGAGCCCTGTTCGATCTGAAGCTTGGTTTCTTCAGCGGCCTGCTCGCTTGTCGGCGGCTCGACCGTCACGACTCGGCTCTTGGGTGCGTTTACAGGAGCGCCGCCGCTGGCAGAAAGCGGTTTATTCGGATCTGGAATAGTGCCGCCGGCGATCGGATTGATTTTTTCGCTGGCTTGATTAACTTTATTTACGAATGGGATCGGAGCCTTAGTGATGTACAGCGCTGCAGCTGCGCAGCAGCCGACACCGATGACTCCTCCTACGAGGAATCCGTAAAACCAGGTTCCAAATCCGCCGCCGGAATTTCTTGCCATGGAGCTTAAACCTTATTTAGTTGAGTCAGCCGGCTGATCGGCACGAGACAATCTTTCGGGCGCAGAGATGCCTAAGATTTCCAGCCCGTTGCGCAGAACTTGTCGAGTAGCGACCAGAAGGGCCAAGCGGGCGTTGCGCAGTTTTTCATCGTCGACCAACACCCTTTCGGCATTGTAGAAAGAATGGAAATCGGCGGCTAATTCCTTAAGGTAGGTAACCAGCGCCAAAGGAGAAAGATCGTCGGCGCCGTTTGCCAAAGCCGTCGGGAAGTCAGAAAGCTTGCTCATCAGTCGGAGTTCGGTCGGAGCGGTCAAAGAAGACAAGTCTTCAGAGGTCATTTCCTCGGCAGAAGGTACAGCAATACCCTTTTCCTGCGCCTGAGCAAAGACAGAGCAAATTCTGGCATGTGCGTACTGCAGGTAGTAGACCGGGTTCTCGTCGGACTGACTCAGAGCCAGATCCACATCAAAAACGAACTCTGCATCCGCTCTGCGGTTGACCATAAAGAGGCGCGCAGCATCCTTACCAACCCAATTGACCAAGTCAGAGAGCGTAACGTACGTACCGCTGCGTTTGCTCATCTTAACCGGCTGTCCGTCTTTGACGACCTGCAGCATTTTGTGGAGCATGTATTCAGGGAAAGTCTTCGGAATGTTGAAACCGAATTCTCCCGAAGCAGCCTGGATGCCGGCGCGGACGCGAGCAACGGTGCCGTGGTGATCAGAGCCCTGGATATTTAAAGCTCGGTTGAAGCCGCGTTCAAACTTGGCTAAGTGATAGGCGACATCAGGCACGAAATAAGTGTAAGAGCCGTCAGCCTTGCGCATAACGCGGTCTTTATCATCGCCGTAGTCCGTGCTCTTAAACCATAAGGCGCCGTCTTTCTCGTATGTTTTGCCGGCGTTCTGAATTGCCTGTACTGCTTTGGCAACTCTGCCGTCGGAGTAAAGAGAGCTTTCCAAGTAATAGTTGTCGAAAGCCACGCCGAGCGCCGTCAGATCTTTGTGCTGCTCTTCTCTGAGATAAGCCACGGCATAAGCTCGGATGTTATCGAGATCATCCGGGTTGCCGCTGCTTTCTACAATCTTGCCGTCAAAAGTATGAATGGGCTTTTTGGCAAGGAAGTCCTGCGCGATATCTAGAACATAAGCACCCTTGTATCCGTCTTCCGGGAACTCGAAAGGCTTGTTTTGGAGCTCGTGGCAACGGGCCTGAACACTGATCGCCAGATTATGGATCTGGTTGCCGGCGTCGTTATAGTAAAACTCACGCGTGACAGCCCAGCCCTGGCTTTTAAGCATTCGGGACAGGACGTCGCCAAGCGCACCCTGTCTTGCATGGCCAAGATGGAGAGGGCCGGTGGGATTGGCTGAGACATACTCTAGAAGGATGGATTCTCCGGTATGCGCATCGGAGCAGCCGTAAGCTGCACCTTCCTTCAAAATTTCTCGTACAACATCCTGCTTAAGAGAGGGTGCGAGTTTCAGATTAATGAAGCCCGGGCCGGCAATCTCAATGGCAGAAAACATCTCAGAGTCGGCGGTTTCTTTTCGAAGCTCTTCGACCAGTTTTTCCGCAATGACTCTCGGAGGCTGCTTCATGGCTTTTGCACATTGGAGCGCCACTGTGCAGGCAACGTCACCGTGGCTCTGCTGCTTGGGGCGTTCAAGAACAATTTTGGTGTTCTCCGGGGCACCGACGGCCGCCAGAGCATTCTTGAAGAGCTCGATGATTTTGGTTTTCTGTGAGGCAAGCATAAAAGACCTATTTCCTAATCAGAGCAGGATTATTCTGCCGTTTGTCTCTTGTCAAAATGCAGGGACGCGAAGGCAGAGTGGTTATGAATCGATTCAAAGTTTTCCGCTTCGACCGTAAAGGCAAGAATTGCCGGTTCGTCTTGACATCTGATGGCGACATCGCGAACGAGGTCTTCAACAAACTTCGGATTTTCATAAGCATGTTCCGTGACAAATTTTTCATCGGAACGTTTCAGCAGGCCCCAGACCTGGCAGGAGGCACAGCTTTCGATCATTTCAATCTGCTTTTCAATAGGGAAGTTTGTTTCAAGTTCGGCAGTGATTGAAACGTGAGAGCGCTGATTGTGTGCACCGTACTTGCTGATTTCTTTGCTGCAGGGGCAAAGGCTTGTGACCGGAGCCGTGACTTCCTGGGTTACGGTGATCTTTCCGTTCAAGCACTCGGCGGTCAGAACCACGTCGTAGTCCATTGTGCTCTGGAGGTGCGAGACGGGAGCGGATTTTTCCATAAAGAAGGGGAAGGCCAAGCGGATATAGCCGCCGTCAGATTTCAGGGAAGCAAGCATTTCCTGCATGACTTCGACCATCATCTGAGGAGCGAAAGGCTTATTGATGCCGCCGAGCAGAGTCCAGAATCTGGACATATGAGTACCCTTCTTGTCTGCGGGCAGGGAAACATACATTTCGACATCGGCCACAGTATGCTGCGCGCCGCTCTGGCTTTTTACCAGAATAGGAGTTCGGATCCCTTTGACGCCGACGCGACGAATGGGAATATTTCTTCTGTCAGCCGAAGACTGAACATCCGGAAGAACCATTAATTTATTATCTGTCATTGAAATCCTCTGTAAAACCGAATAGTTCGGCCACAATACATAGTCTGTGGAGTATACCTCTAAATATAGCGGCTGCTTTTAACACTGTGGGCTGTCAAGTCGAGAAAAACCTAGTCTTTAAAGGGTTTTCGTTAGTCAGAATCAAACCTCTGACGGCGGTTTTTCAGGAGAAAAAGAAGGGACGGGGCGGGATTGAAGCCCACAAATTTTTACAACGTCTTTCAGTTTTGATGAGTTTTGCTTTGTAGCAAATCTAATTAGTAATATATTAGGATCGTGGAGTGAAAATCCATAAAACCTCTAAGAGGTTGCCGCTAAGTTAATAAGAAGGGGAGAATTCGTGCGTTATCCTATTTCCAAACTCATTTGGGCCGGTTTGATCATCGCTCTCATTTTTTTGGGTGCTATGTTTATCCTGCCGGTAGTAGGTGCGGTTCTTATCGGTGTATTTGCACTTTCCTGCCTCATTTGGCTCAGCAGTAAAATCTTCGGCTTTTTCCAAGGCGGGAAGACTTATACCGAGGACAACCCCGGCGACTATTACGACGCGTCGGCAAGGACTTCGATTGTTCCCAAGAAGTGGAATAAGACTCAGGCGGTTGACGCTGAAGTCATCGAAGTAGAAGAAATAAAAAAAGAGAAATAACTTAAATGTCTGGCATACAACAACCGACAAAAACACCGATCTCCGAGTCTAAGATTGCCGTTTTTTGGCGAACAGCGCTCTATCTGTTCTCTGCGGGAATGATGGGGAAAGCCGCCGCCGGCTTTTCTGACGGCCTTGTTGCCGAAGCTGTCGGCGATCTCGGGCTGTCTCTCGTTTTTATCGGCATGTGCTTTAGGAGCACGGAACTGGCCATATTGGCGTACATTTCAGACCCGGCGAAAAGAGAATCCGCCATTGAAAAACTGAGGCAGAAGGAACGCGCGAAACGCCCGTGGATCAGCCATTTGATGAATGCCGGCTGGGTTTGTTTGCTGGCCGGTGTCGCGGGCCAATTGTCAAATATCTTTTAATCATGTAGGATGCGTATTTCCTCCGGAGGGGTGCCCGAGTGGCTAAAGGGGGCAGACTGTAAATCTGTTGGCTTACGCCTACGATGGTTCGAATCCATCCCCC
>PPYE01432772.1_pt1 | contig 29881 bp, 31 predicted proteins | sample 1559881 | NCBI WGS metagenome assembly PPYE01 (sample SAMN08240022, study PRJNA423297) | Human gut metagenome, whole genome shotgun sequencing project. | reverse complement strand
GCCACAGCCAGCAGGGCGCAAAGGCGGCGCCCGCCCTGCCCCAGACCGGTGACGCCGCCTTTGCGCCCTGCTGGCTGTGGCTGCTGGGCGCGGCCGCCCTGGCGGCAGGCCTGGTCCACCGGCTGCGGTTCCGCCGCCGGTAAAAAGATACGTCCAGATCACAAAAGGCCCCGTACCGTGGCGGTACGGGGCCTTTCTGGCAGGATCCATCAGTGTTTTTCGGCGGCGGATTCGGCCAGCTGCTTGCGGAAGATGGTCCGGAAGATCAGCCGGGTCAGGGGACCGGCAAACAGCAGCTGCCAGATCAGGGCCATGGGCATGTTCATGCCCCAGGTCTGCACCCAGGTGCCGAAGCTGGGGGTCTTGAACAGCAGGGTGGCGATCAGGCTCATGGTGGGGCACATGATGCAGACGATCATGGTGGAAATGGCGTAGGTGATGACCTGGGGCCGGTCGGTGGGGCGCACCACCGTGAAGGCCAGCTTGGTGGCCAGCTTTTCCACAATGAAGTATTCCAGAATCATGGCGATGGGGGCCATGATGGGCAATTCATGCAGCGCCATGCCGAAGGTGGCGTTGGTCACGCCGCCGGTGCTCAGGGCCACGTTGTATACGATCATGCCGTATACCATGATGATGGCCATAATGATGGTGTAAACGATGTTCTGCAGTCTGGTCTGGGGCATTGTTGTCTCCTTATCTCCTTTTTTTGGCATAAAAAAAGAAAAGCAGCGGGCAACCTTTCATCACTCGCTACTTTTCTTCACTACGACTACCAGTCATTAATTCTATTATTTTAGCATTTTTGGGTGCCGGTGTCAATCAGGCATCGGCCGCATCCCCGAACAACAGGGGCTCCAGAAAGGCCAGCCGCACCATGGTCAGGTCGATGAAGGCGCCGAAGGCCACCGAGATGGGAATCTGCAGCAGGTGTTCCGCCTTGAACCGGCGGCGCAGCATGAGCAGCTGCAAAAGAATCAGGAACAGGCTGAACGCCACGGTGAACTGGCCCAGCGTCAGGGGAAAATGCAGGCTGAGCACATAGGGGATGGCCGAGATGGGCGAGGTGCCCAGATCCGCCTTGGTGATCAGGCTGACCCCCAACGAGCTGATGAACAACCCCACCAGAAACACCAGATACCGTTTTGCCTTTTCCTTCATCTGCATCCTTCTCCTTTCTGTTTCGCAAGCAGCACAACCAAAAAAATGGCGCAAAAAAACAAGCAGGCAAAAACGCGCGGAACGCATTTTTCCCTGACTTGCACGCACCGAACATAAAATTGTCGATCTAAGAATGCTACTATCTCATTGTATACCCGGCTTTTCCCCCTTATCAAGGGAAAAATTGGCATCCTGCCCAAATCGGAGTTTGAAACATTGGGCAAACGGCGCATTGACGAAGAATATTCTACAACTGTAGAATAAAGACACAAAGACCTTCTACTATTGTAGAACAAACACCGAAAGGGGGCGTTCCCATGGCGGACGCAACACTGTCGCAATGGTTCCTGAATACCTTGGTCCAAGGCTGTGTGCTGGGCCTGGGGGCGCTGGCACTGCTGGCCGCCGCGCCCCGGCTGGGGCGGCGGTACGCCCCCCAGTGGTTCTGCCGGGTGTGGGCGGTGCTGGCGGTATTGCTGGTGCTGCCCCTGGGCAGTCTGCCCGCCTGGCGGCAAAAGGCCCCGGTGCAGCTCAAAACTCCCGTGGCCTGGCAGCAGCCCCTGGCAGCGCCGGTGCAGCCGGAGCCGTTGAACCGCGAAACACAGCCCGCCGCCCAAGCCCCGGCCGCGGCGGCAGGAACGGCCCAACCGGCCCAATCCCAGACGTCGCAGCCGGAGCCGGCCGCGGCCACCCTGACCCTGCCCGATCCCCTGACCCTGCTGGCCGGGGTGTGGCTGGGCGGCGGGGCGGCGTTCCTGGCCTGGCAGGGGCTGGCCTACCTGGTGTGGCGGCACAAAGCCCTGGGCCATGCCCGCCCGGCGGCGGGGTCCTGGGCCGAAGCCTGGACCCACGCCTGCGACCGGGTGCCCCTGGGACGGCCGGTAACGCTGCGGCAGACCCCCGCCGTGGGGGTGCCGGTGGCGGCGGGACTGCTGCGCCCGGTGGTGCTGGTGCCCCTGGCCGACCCGGGGCCGGTGGCCGCCCGGATGATGCTTCTCCACGAGCGCACCCACCTGCAGCGCCGGGACCTGGCGTTGAAAGGGCTGCTGCTGTTGGCCCGGGCCCTGCACTGGTACAACCCGGCGGTGATTTTGCTCTGCCGCCGGGCCGCCCGGGACCTGGAAGCCGCCTGCGATGCCCAGGTGGTGGCGGGGCATGACGCTCCCTGGCGGGGCGCTTACGGCGAAGCCCTGCTGGCCGCCGCCCGCATGGGCCGGGCCCCGGCCTTTACCACCGGGTTTGCCCCGGGCAAAAAAGACCTGAAATTCCGGTTTGCCCGGCTGTGGGACGCCGGGCCCCGGCGCCGGGGCGGGCTGGCGCTGGTGTCGGTGGGGCTGTGCGCCGCGTTGTGCGCCGGGCTCATCGCCTGCACCCCCGCCGAAACCCAGGCCCCGTCCACGGCGGAGACCTCCTCCGCCGCGCCCACCACCCGACCCGCGGCGGAACCTGCCGCGGCGGTGCCCGACCGCAGCGGTCAGGCCGAGCGGGACCCGGCCATGCTTTCCACCCTCACCGCCAGACTGACGGCCCCGGTGCCGGAAGAACTGGAATCCGTCCCCCAACGCCTGTACAACGGCACCCAGCTGGAAGACCGGGTGGACCTGGCCATGGCGGACGGGGAAGGGGGTGTGGACTTCTGGCACAGCGAGGACAAGGGCGAAACCTATACCCAGAGCGCCCTGGACCTGACCCCTCTGCTGGGGGACGGGCCCTTCCGGGTGGCCAGCTATGAGCGGCTGACCCCGGACACCGCCTTCCTGGTGATCTGCCGGGAAAGCGAACCCAACCCCGGGTCCATGAGCCAAAACAACCTGTGTATCCTGCGGCAGAACGGGGGAGACTGGCAGCTGATGAGCGAGCAGACCTGCCCGGCGGACACCGACCTGGGCGGGTGGCACACCCAGACCTTCTTCTGGCTGAACGAAAATGTGGGGTTCTGGTCCCCCCACACCGATTACGACGCGCTGAACCTGTGGCGGACCATCGACGGCGGCACCACCTGGCAGGCGCTGGACCTGTCCGGGATGGAAGAACTCCTGCCCTTTGTGGAGATTCCCGGCCTGCACACCTGCTGGGCGGGCAGCGATCCCTTGCAGCCCGCCCGGGGTAGTGTGGCGGTGCACGCCTATGCCGCCAAAGGCAATTACAGCGGCGGCCAGGAATTCTGGCTGGTGAGCAGCGATTACGGCGAGACCTGGCGGGTGCGGGCGTCCTACACCCAGGAGGGCGGCCAGCAGGCCCCCGCCTGGCTCACCCAGGAAACACCCCTGCCCCAGGAGGAAGACGCCCTGGCCGAGGAAGTGTATTCCCGGCTGCAGGATTGCCTGTACCTGAACCGGTGCACCACCGGGGACCCGGTGCTGCTGGCCTGGCAGCCCGACGGTGACGGCTGGGTACCGGCCCAACCCGGCACCCCCAACACCCTGGAGGGGGTGTATGCCAAAGCCGCCGACGGCCTGACCGCCCAAAGCGTACAGGCGGGCATCGAGAGCACCATGACCGACGCCGCCCTGGCGGAACTTTTCCCCAACTGGCAGCAGGGACCGGTGCCCATGGTCACCGAACTGGACGGCCAGCTGTATATCCGGTGTGAGCGGGCCGCTGACCCCAACGGCGACGGCTGGTGGCTGAACGGCGGATTCGGGTACCGGGGCGAAAAGAGCTACGGCAGCGGCAACGGAGCCGGAAATGGAAACGGTAACGGCAATGGAAACGGCGGCAACGGCGACACCCTGCGTCTGCGGTTATGGCAGGACGGGCTGGGCAGCTGTATGGACCTGCATCTGCGCCGGGACGGCAGCTGCTGGCGGCTGGACAGCACCGAAGAGATGCTGAACGTGCCCATGAACTGTCCTTTGTGCGGCGGCGAGCTGGAACAGCGGGCGGTGGACACGGCGGAAGGCGGGTTGGAAAAACAGCCCTGCATCCACCAGGCCTACGGGGAGGATTATCTCTACCCGCAATATACCGTGTACCAATATGTCTGCACCGATTGCGGACAATGGCAGAGCGACACCTGGAAGGAGGCCAACGGCCAACAGCGGATGATCTGCCACGGATACCAGTGAAAAGGAGCTTTGCCATGAAACAGCAACCCAAGCGTCTGCCCGACGCGGAGCTGGAAGTGATGAAGGCCCTGTGGCAGGCGGAAGAACCCCTGACCCGGGCCCAGCTGGAACAGGCGCTGGCCGACAACGGCTGGGCGGGCACCACCCTGCTGACCCTGCTTTCCCGCCTGGAGGACAAGGGCTATGTGGCCCGTCAGCGGGAAGGCCGGGGCTACCGGTACACGGCGGTGCTCACCCGGCGGGAATACCTGCCGGTGGAAAGCCGCAGCGCCCTGGGCCGGATGTTCGCGGGCAGCGCCCGCAACCTGGTGGCGGCCATGGCCGAGACCCACGACCTTACCGACGCCGACATCGACGAGCTGGCCGACTATCTGGCTCAGCTGAAAAAACGGCATCACGCCGAGTAAATCCACACAAAAACCGCCCCCGCCGTGACCTTCTCACGGCGGGGGCGGCGGTGTTTTACAGGGTCAGAGGCATAGAACAGGTGATTTCCCGGTAGTTGGGGGCGTCGGCCCAGAAATCCGACAAGGACAGCAGCCCGATGCGGGACGCGGCCCGGTCCGCCTCCACGTTCACCCCCTCGGGGGTCACGTACCCGGCGGGCTCCCAGTTCATGGCAAAGGTGCACAGCACCTGGTCCCCGGTCACGGCGGCCAGCTCGATGGGCTGCTCTACCTCTCCCGCCATATAGGAGAGGGACAAAGGGGTCAGGGCGCCGGTGTCCGGGTCCAGGGCGTAGCGGTTCACCACAATGTCGGTGGAAACGCTGGTGGCTTTGACCAGCAGCTTGCCGTCCAGCACCGGCATCCGGCTGTCCAGGTTGATCAGACACTGGTCCTGGGCGGTGCCCACCGTAAAGGGCCAGCTGACCGCCACCTGGCCGGAACTGCCGTCGGGTTTCAGCCAGCCGGCGCCGCCGCCCTCGTCCATCCACAGAATCCGGTCCCCGTCCACCCCGAAGCTGCGGGCCGGGTCGGCGTCGGTCCAGGTCATCAGGTCGGTGAAGCTGCCGTCGGTGGCGTACAGCCGCAGATACCGGGTGCCCGCGCCGGAACCGTCGGTCAGGTCATAGACCACGCAGAGGATCTGCCCGTCCACCACCCCCACCATGGTGTGGTTGGTGGTGGTGAACAGCCGCTGGGCTTCGCCGCCGGTTACCGGCACCCGGTACAGCCCGCCGGAAAGGGCGGTGTCCTGGGGATTTTCCTCGGTGACGCAGAAGTAGATGTGCTGGTCGTCGGCCATGAGCATGGTGTTCCCGATGCTCAGATACGCCTGGCTGCTGCCCTCGTACAGCGCCTGGCGATCGGACCCGTCCCGGGCGGCGGTATACAGCACCGGCCAGGCCTCCTCCCCCCCGGCCATCATCAGGATGTGGTCCCTGTCCAGAATCCGCACCCCGTAGATCATCCGGCCGTAGGGCAGGCAGGCGGTGCAGCTGTCGGAATCGTGGGTGCAGGCCGGGTCGGCGCACAGGGGACCGGCGGTCAGGGTGGCGTAGTCCACATAGCTCACCATGGAAAGGCGGGTGTCCGCCGTGATGCCCACGGCGTAAAACCCGTCCTCGTCCCCGGCGCTGAGGGTGTGCAGCCCTACGGGGGCGGACTCTGTCTGAACGGGGGCGATTGCGGCCTCCCCGCGGCCGGAAGAGGCGGTGTCGGCGGTGCCTGCAAAGGACGGGGCCGCCGTGCAGCCCGCCAGCAGGGCGGCGGCCAGGGCCAGACAGAACAGGGGATGCTTTTTCATAGGGGAACCCTCCTTGTGTTGATCTGCTTTCAGTCTGACACGGCCATGTGGCAAAGTTCTTTCAGAAATTGGCCTTGTCCTTCATGAGCATCAGGGTCAGGTAGTTCCCCGACAGCTGGCCGTAGACGGTGGCCTGCCCCTTGGCCGAGTACAGGGCCAGGGTGCTGTCGGCGGCAAAGCGGATGTCCAGGGGTGCCCAGTCGTCCAGGGCGTCCAGCCCCAGCAGGGTCATCCAGGCCCGCAGCCGGGATTCCAGATCGGCGCTGCCCGAGACGGGCAGGGTCAGGTCGGTGAGGGCCCCGGTGGCGTTCTGGCGGGTATAATACAGGCTGATGCCGTTGGCGTCCCCCTGGGGCGGGTACCACCACAGTTCGGTGCGGCGGCAGTCCCCGGTATCCCGGCAGGCGGCGGTGGCCGGGGGCTGGGCCAGCAGGGTGTCCAGGGACTGCTGTTCCCCGGCATCAATCACCCCGGCGTCGGCCAGGGCGGTCACAACCCCGGCGGCGTCGGTGCACAGGACGGCGGGGTCCTGGTCCGGCTGTTCGGGCCGTTCGTCGGCGGAAAGGGTTTCGCTGGCGCTGGCGTGGAGCTCATACAGCACCGGAATGGCCCGGGCGGCCTCGTCCAGGGCGCCGGTCAGGGTGGGGCGGGTCTGGACGGTGTTCAGGCGGCGGGCGTCGGCCAGGCGGGCCCACAGGGCCGGAACCCCCAGCAGCGCGGCGCAGACCAGCAGGGCCGCCGCCGTGGGCAGAATGCCTTTTTTCATTCCTGTCCCTCCTTCAGTGGCAGGCGCACGGTGGTGCCCTTGCCCGGTTCGCTCTCAAAGACAAGGGCGCTGCCGTGGGCCCGGGCGATCTCGGCGCACAGGCTCAGCCCCAGACCGCTGCCCCCGGCCCGGCGGGCCCGGCTCTTGTCCACCATGTAAAAAGGTTCGGTGATGCGGGAAAGCTCCCGGGCCGCCATGCCGCAGCCGGTGTCGGTGACGGTGAGTTCCCAGCCGTCCCCCTGCCGGTGACAGCCCAGGTGCACCGCCCCGTCTCCGGGGTTGGCGTTGGCGGCGTTCAGCACCAGATTGCGCACCAGGGCCCCCAGCAGAATCCGGTCGGCCAGCACCACCGCGTCGGGGTCACAGTCGGTGCAAAGGTTGGCGGGAAAATCTTCCGGCAGGCTGCGGCGCACGTCCCCGAAGACCAGCCGCACCGCCACCGGCGCCAGGGCGATGCCCCCCTGCTGCAATCCCAGCAGCTGGAGCAGCTGGCGGCTCAGGGCTTCCAGCCGTTTGGATTCGTGGTAGATGTAGTCGGCGGCCTGGCGGCGGCGTTCGGGGGGCTGTTCCCCCATGCGCAGCAGGTCGGCGTAGCCCAGGATGGAGGTCATGGGGGTCTTGAGTTCATGGGTGAAGGCCACCACAAACCGGCTCTGCCGGGCGGATTCATCCCGCAGGGCGTCCATGCGGCTTTCCACTGCGGCGGCCATAGCGTTGAAATCCTGCCCCAGGGCGTCAAACTCCGCCTGGCCGCAGGCGGGCACCCGCCGGTCGTAGGCGCCGTCGGCCATGGAGCGGGCGGCGGATTGCAGCGCCCGCAAAGGGCGGGTCATCCGGTGGGAAAACCAGGCGGCGGCGGTGCCCGCCAGCACCAGGGCGGTGAATTCCAGCAAAAGATATTGCCGCAGTTCCCGGTCCCGCTCGGCATACACCGAGGTGATGTCGTAGACGCTGACCAGCCAAAGCCCGTCCATGGTGCCCTGCAGGGGGGAGGCCAGCACCATGTACCGGCTGGTGCCGGGATAGCAGAAGGTCACCGACTGGGCCCCGCCGGCAATGGCCTGGCGCAGGGTTTCGTAGCGCACGGTGCGGGGCAGGCTGGAATACAGGGTGGTGCCCTGCTCATCCATCACCGAAAAACAGAAGGACTGGGCCCCCACCGAGCTTTGCAGCTCCCCGGCGTAGCTCCGGATCGTCCGGGCGGCGGTGACGGTGCTGTGGGCGCCGTCGGCCCGCAGGGCCTGTTCCAGGGCGCTGCGCTCCCGCTGGTGAAAGGCGGTGTTCTGGGTCTGGGACCGCAGAAGGGCGGCCTGCAGGTTCTGGTCGATGGTCCAGGCCCCGCCGATGGACAGGGTCAGGCAGAGCAGCAGCAGAATGCCCAGGGTCAGTTTGCGGGAAAAGGTCATGGCGTTTTCTCCTCCTCCAGCATGTAGCCGATGCGGGGCACCGTGCGGATGTGGTTTTCCCACCCCAGCTTGCGCCGCAGGCGGGACATGTGGATGTCCAGGGTGCGGTTGGACGGGTCGGCGTCCATGCCCCACACCAGTTCCAGCAGGGCGCTGCGGTAGAGGGTGATGCCCCGGTTGTGGAGCAAGGCCAGCAGCAGGTCGAATTCATGGGGTGTCAGGGGCACCGGCACCCCGTTTTTGGCGGCGGTGCGGGCTTCCGGGTCCACCACCACATCCCAGGCGCGCAGCCTTGTGTCCCGCCGGCCGGCGTGGCGCAGCACCCCTTCCACCCGGGCCAGCAGTTCGGGGGCGGCAAAGGGCTTGACGATGTAGTCGTAGGCCCCCAGCCGCAGTCCCCGCACCCGGTCGTCCACGGCGGTGCGGGCGGTGAGAAAGATCACCGGGGTGCCGGTGGGACGGATGTAGTCCATGAGCTCGAAGCCGTCCACGTCGGGCAGCATCACGTCCAGCAGGATCAGGTCAAAGCGCTGGCTCTCGATGAGGTCGGCGGCCTGGCTGCCGCTGTGGGCCTGCACGCAGGGCAGCCCGATCTGGGACAGGGTAATGGAGATGAGTTCCGCGATGGGGGCTTCGTCGTCCACTACAAGCACCGGGTACATGGGCATTCCTCCTTGTCGGGGCATCTGGATTCAGTATGGGCCGGACATGTTGCGGGATTCTTTCGGCCGGACAGCAAAAAAGAGAGAACCGGCCCGGGCGGGTCGGTTTCCTCTTTGGCATAGGGTTCAGCAGATGCGGGGCAGCTGGGCGCCGGTGAGCTTGCCCAGAATCCGGCTGCCGCCCAAAGGGGTGTGCAGCACCACCTTGCCGGGGCGGCTGTCGCCCACCGTGCCGATGCGGCAGGCACCTTCGCCCCCGGGCAGGGTCCGCAGGGCTGCCAGCACGGCGTCGGCAGATTCGGGGGCCACCACCGCCAGCATCCGCCCTTCACAGGCGGCGTACAGCGGGTCCAGTCCCAGCAGGTCACAGGCGGCCGCCACCGGGGCGTCCACCGGGATGGCATCCTCCTCCAGGTCGATGCACAGCCCGCTGCCCTCCACAAACTCGTTCAGGGTGGTGGCCACACCGCCCCGGGTGGGGTCCCGCAGAATGTGGACCTCTCCGGCCCCCAGGGCGGCGGCGCTCAGCTCATGCAAAGGGCGGCAGTCGCTGCGCAGGTCGCCTGCCATGGGCAGGTCCCCCCGGGCCATCATGACGGCGGCGCCATGGCAGCCCACGCTGCCGCTGATGAGCACCGCGTCCCCGGGACGCAGGGCCTGGCGGCCCAGCCCCGGCACCCGCAGCACCCCGATGCCCGCGGTGTTGATGTACAGCCCGTCGGCGTTGCCCCGCTCCACCACCTTGGTGTCCCCGGTGACGATCTGCACCCCCGCTTCTTTGGCGGTGCGGGCGATGGAATCCACCACGGTGCGCAGGTCGGCCAGGGGCAGACCTTCCTCCAGAATCAGGGAAAGGCTCAGGTACAGCGGCTTGCCCCCGGCCATGCACAGGTCGTTGACGGTGCCGCACACCGCCAGCTTGCCGATGTCCCCGCCCGGAAACTTCCAGGGGGTGACCACAAAACTGTCGGTGGAAAACACCGGCTTGCCGCCCAGGTCGGGCAGGACGGCCCCGTCCCCCAGGTCGTTGAGGGCGGCGTTGCCGAAGGCGGGCAGCAGAATTTCATCAATAAGCTGGGCGGTGCGCAGGCCGCCGCTGCCGTAATCCATGGTAATGATCGGTTCCATCGGTTTCATCTCCTAACAGGGTTCAGTCGGCGGGACGGTATTTCCAGGCGGCGGCACAGGCGCCCTCGCTAGAAACCATGCACGGCCCCACCGGGTCCTCCGGACGGCAGACCTTGCCGAAAAGGGGACATTGTTCGGGGTGCAGCATCCCCCGGATGACCTGCCCGCACCGGCAGCCCGGGGGCTCGGTGCCCGCCCGGCGCACAAGGCCGAACCGGGCGGCGGCGTCCCAGGGGGCGTATTCCGGCCGCAGGGCCAGGCCGCTTTGGGGAATTTCCCCCAGGCCCCGCCACAGGCTGTCGGCGGGCTGAAAGACCTTGTCCACGGCGGCCCGGGCGGCGGCGTTGCCGCCCGGCGAAACCAGGCGGGAATACTCGTTTTCCAAATCGGGGGTGCCGTCGCAGACCATGCAGACCAGCCGCCAGACGGCGTACAGCATGTCCCCGGCGTCAAAGCCGCTGACCACGGCGGGCAGGCCGTAGTCCCGGGGCAGAAATCCGAAAGCATCCGCCCCGGTGACCACCGCCACATGCCCGGGACAGAGCAGGGCGTTCACCCCGCAGTCGGGGGCGTCCAGCAGCGACCGCAAAGCCGGTTCGGTGCGCTTGAGCAGGCAGTACACCGAAAAGTTTTTCACCCCGGTTTCGGCGGCGTCCAGCACGCAGGCGGCGGTGCCGGGGGCGGTGGTCTCAAACCCCACCCCCAGGAACACCACCTGCCGGTCCGGGTTGGCTCGGGCCAATTCCACCCCGTCGGCGGCGGAATAGACGGTGCGCACATCCGCCCCGGCGGCCCGGCGGCGCAAAAGGGTATCCCCCCGCACGCTGCCCGGCACCCGCAGCAGGTCGCCGTAGGTGGCAATGATCACACCCGGCCGGGCGGACAGTTCCAGCGCGGCGTCCAGCTCCCCGGCGGGGGTCACGCACACCGGGCACCCCGGGCCGGAGATGAGTTCCACCCCCGGGGCCAGCAGGCTGCGCAGCCCCGCCTTGGCAATGGCCATGGTGTGGGTGCCGCAGATCTCCATGATCCGCACGGGGGCGCGGTTTTCGGTGCGGCGGCGGATGTCTGCCACCAGCCGGGCCGCCCCCTCGGGGTTGCGGAAGGCGTTCAGCCAGGCATCACAGGGCATGGATGGCCTCCTCAATGCAGGCCAGGTTCTCGGCGGCCTGCTCGGGGGTGAGCTTTTCGATGGCAAAGCCCGCGTGGACCATCACATAGTCCCCCACGGCGATGCCGGGCAGAAAATCCACCCGCAGATTCTGGGTCAGCCCGGCGGCTTCCCCCACGGCGTGTTTGCCGTCGCCTTCCAGCGAAACAATCTTCAAAGGAACTGCAAGACACATGCAGCAACCCTCCCGTCATACAAAATCAACTGTCAAGGCCCGCGGCGCCGATGGCCAGCTGGCCCAGGGCCAGCCCTTCGTCGGAAGGGGAGACCCGCTTGTGGGTGTACACCCGGTAACCCGCCCCCTCCAGCCGGGCGGTAACCCCGTCCAGCAGGGCCCGGTTCAGGAATACCCCGCCCGAAAGCACTACCGGCAGCTTATCCGGGTTCAGTGCCCGGCACTGGTCCAGGGCCATGGCGCACAGCGCCTGCTGGAACCCGGCGGCCAGGGCGGCGGGGTCGGTCCCTGCGGCTTTGCCGGTGCACAGCGCCCGAATCAGGGGCCGGGTGTCGAAAAACCGCACCCCGGCGTCCTCGTAAAAGGCGGGGGTGTACAGGGCGGCGGGGGCGGCGCCCTCGGCCAGGGCTTCCAGCAGGGCCGGGGCCTGGCCGTCGTACCCGGCACTTATCCGGCCGGTGAGCAGGGCATACACCCCGTCAAACAGCCGCCCCATGCCGGAGGACCGGGGGCAGCGGTAGCCGCTGTTCAGCAGGGCGGCCACCCCTTCCCGGCGGGGAAAGTCCGGGGCCAGGTCGGCACAGCCCGCGTCGGTGGCCAGGGCCAGGGCGGTGCGGCCGATCTGTACGGCGCACACATCGCCCCCCGGCAGGGCCACGGGGCGCAGCGAGCCCACCCGGCGGCAGGTGCGGAAATCCCCCATCAGACATTCCCCGCCCCAGATGGTCCCGTCCTCCCCCAGGCCGGTGCCGTCCCAGACCAGGCCGAACACCGGCCCGGTCAGCCGGTTGTCCGCCATGCAGGCGGCCATGTGGGCCCAGTGGTGCTGGACCTGCCGCAGGGGCAGACCCCGCTGCCGGGCCAGCTCTTCGGCCAGGCGGGTAGAGGCGTAGTCGGGGTGTAAATCGCACACCAGGGTCTGGGGCACAAGTCCGAACAGGTCCAGGGTGGAGTGCAGGGCGGTGCGGTAGTGGTCCAGCGTCTCGGCGTTTTTCAGATCGCCGATGTACTGGCTCACAAAGGCGTGGCGGCCCCGCCCGGCGGCAAAGGAACCTTTCTGTTCCGCCCCCAGGGCCAGCACCCCGGTGGCGTCCCGGTCCAGCAACAGGGGCTGGGGGGCGTAGCCCCGGCTGCGGCGGAAAAATACGGGCGCGCCCCGCCAGACCATGGCCAGGGAGTCGTCGCACCGGTTGGCGATGGGCCGGTCGTGCAACAGAAACCCGTCCGCCACCCCGTGCAGCACGGCCACGGCCTCCTCATTGTCGATGAGCACCGGGCAGCCCGGGCGGTTGGCGCTGGTCATCACCGCCAGGTCGGGGCCGCCGGCCTGGCCGTCCAGCAGCAGGATATGCAGCGGGGTGTAGGGCAGCATGACCCCCAGCCGGGTGGTGGCGCTGAGCCAGGATTGTCCGGCGGGGGCCTTTTTGGAAAGGAGCAGGATGGGCCGCCGGGGGCTTTGGAGCAGGGCGGCCTCTTCTTCCGAAAAGCGGCAGAACCGCCCGGCGGCCTCCGGGTCCCGGGCCATGAGGGCCAGGGGCTTTTCCGGCCGGTGTTTGCGGCGTCGCAGCCGGGCCACGGCGTCGGGGTCGTCCGCCCGGCAGGCCAGGTGGATGCCCCCGGTGCCCTTCACCGCCACAATCTGCCCGGCGGCCAGGGCCTGCTGGGCCAGGGCGATGGGGTCCCCGGGCAGGGGACGGCCCTCGGCATCCAGGTAGATGGCCCGGGGCCCGCACACCGGGCAGCAGTTGGGCTGGGCATGGTAGCGGCGGCTGGTGATGTCGGTGTATTCGGCTTCACAGTCGGGACACATGGCAAACCCGGCCATGGTGGTGGCGGGGCGGTCGTAGGGCAGGCGGCGGATGATGGAAAACCGGGGCCCGCAGTCGGTACAGTTGATGAAGGGATACCGGTACCGCCGGCCTTGGGGGTCGTTCATCTCGGCCAGGCAGGCGGGGCAGGGGGCCAGGTCGGGGGATACCAGGGTGGCCGCCGCCCCTTCCCGGCTGGGCAGGATGGCAAAGTCTCTTTCCCCGGTGGGGGGCACCGGCTGGACCTGCACTTCCTCCATCACCGCCAACGGCGGCGGTGCGGTGCGCAGGATGTTTTGAAAGTCGTCCAGGGCGGCTTTGGGGCCTTCCAGCTCCAGCTCCAGCCCGGCGGCGGTGTTGCGGGCCCAGCCGCTCAGGCCCAGGCGGGTGGCCTGCCGGTGGACAAAGGGGCGGAACCCCACCCCCTGCACGATCCCTTCAATGAGAAAATGCAGCCGGGTCATGCCTGAGGGGCCAGGGCGGCGCGCACCTTGTCCGCAATGTGGGCGGCCAGGGCGTCCAGGCCGTCGCCGGTGCGGCTGGATACCTGGAACAGCGGGCCTTCTGGGTTCACGCCCTTGTAGTCCGCCGCCACCCGGTCCACATCAAAGTCAAAATAGGGGAGCATATCGCACTTGTTCAGCACCAGGCAGGAAGTGTCGGTGAACATCAGGGGGTACTTGGCCACCTTGTCGTCCCCTTCGGGGATGCTCAGCACGGTGATGCGGAAATTCTCCCCGATGTCGAACTCCGCCGGGCAGACCAGGTTGCCGATGTTCTCCACAAACAGCACGTCCACGCTGTCCAGGTCAAAGTCCGGCAGGATGTGCTGGATGCTCATGGCCTCGATGTGGCAGGCGCCGTCGGTGTTCAGCTGCACCGCCGGAATCTGCAGCGCCGCAATCTTTTCGGCGTCGATCTGGCCGGTGATGTCCCCCTCAATGACCCCGATGGCAAACTGTTCCCGCAGCCGGGCAATGAGGGCGGTGATCAGGCTGGTCTTGCCCGCCCCCGGGCTGCCCATGACGTTGATCAGGCAGACCTTGTGGTCTTTCAGGGTGCGGCGCACCTCGGCGCTCACGTCCTCGTTCCATTCCATGACCTGATGCAGCACTTTGATTTCCATTACTCGTCAACCTCCAGACTTTCCACCATGAATTCCTTGCCCGAAAGCCGCTTCAACCGCAGGCTGCCGCAGTAGGGGCAGGCGATGTGGGCGCGGTCAATTTCCCCTTCCCGCCCGCAATCCCGGCACAGTACCTTCAGGGGCACCGTGGTCACCTTGATTTTGGCCCCCTGGGCAGGGGTGCCTTTGGCCAGCACGTCCAGGTACATCTGCACGCATTCCGGCACCACGCCGGAAAAAGGCCCCATGCGCAGGCGAATTTCGCGGATATGCGTTGCTTTCTGGTCCCGGGCGGCCTGCAGAGCAATGTCCAGAATGCTCTGGGTGATGGCAAGCTCATGCATCGGGAAAATGCCCCCTTCCGGCAGGAATTTTGCAGGACAAAACGGCGGATGAATCCGCCGCGCTCCTTTATTGTAACACCATCCGACACAAAAATCCATACGGAAGGATGGTCTTGTAAATCGGAAAAAAGAGGACTATAATGAAACTAATTTGTCAAAAAATCTGTATGATTGTCCGGGAAAATTCCCCGAGGAGGCTGTTTTTATGGCAATCATTCCAATTTTGATCGGGTGGCCTGCCCTGATGGCGTTGGTGATTCCCTGCATCCGCGATACCCGCCTGCGCGGCCGCGTGGTGTACGGGGGCGCCGCCGTGATCATGGTGCTGGCCGCCTTTTTGCTGGGCGCCTGGCTGCAGGGCGGCGGCGGAATTGTCAGTCTGTGCGGCGAAGTGCCCCTGATTGACCACCTGATGCTGGCCGGCGAGTTCGCCCTCATGGTCCTCATCGTCTATCTGAGCATCAAGTACAAAAAGTACCCGGTGGTGCTGCTTTCGGTGGGGCAGACCTGCCTGATGGCCTGGTCGGAACTGACCTGCCCGGTGGAATCCCCCACCCACATCCAGCTGGACTGCCTGTCCATGCTCATGCTGATCATCGTGGCCTTTGTGGGCGGGCTGATCTGCATCTACGCCGTGGGCTACATGCAGGCCTACCACCAGCACCACAAGGACTACCAGGACCGCAGCGGGTTCTTCTTCTCCATGCTGTTCTTCTTCCTGGCGGCCATGAACGGGCTGGTTCTGTCCGAAAACCTCGTCTGGATGTACTTCTTCTGGGAGATCACCTCGGTCATCTCCTTTCTGCTCATCGGCTACACCCGCACCGAAGAGGCCGTCAACAACAGCTTCCGCGCTTTGTGGATGAACCTGTTGGGCGGCTTTGGCTTTGCCATCGCCATTGTGGTGGCGGCCCACACCCTGCACACCGTGCAGCTGGGGGAACTGGTCGCAGCCAAGGTCACCATCCCGGTGGTGCTGCTGGCCTTTGCGGGCCTGACCAAGTCGGCCCAGCTGCCCTTCTCCAGCTGGCTGCTGGGCGCCATGGTGGCGCCCACCCCCTCCAGCGCGCTGCTGCACAGCGCCACCATGGTCAAGGCGGGCGTCTACCTGCTCATCCGGCTGGCCCCCGCCATGGCGGGCAACATGACCGGCATGACCGTGGCTTTCATCGGCGGCTTTACCTTCATTGCCGCCAGCATGATGGCCATTGCCCAGAATGACGGCAAAAAGGTGCTGGCTTTCTCCACCGTGTCAAACCTGGGTCTGATCGTGGCCTGTGCGGGCATCGGCGCCGAGGAGACCATCTGGGCCGCCGTGCTGCTGATGATCTTCCATTCGGTGAGCAAGTCCATGCTGTTCCAGGCGGTGGGCTCCATCGAGAACACCCTGGGCTCCCGCGACATCGAGGACATGCACGGTCTTCTGCTGCGCCTGCCCCGGCTGACCTACATCATGGGCATCGGCATTGCGGGCATGTACCTGGCGCCCTTCGGCATGCTGATCTCCAAGTGGGTGGCCCTGAAAGCCTTTGTGGATGCGGAAAACTACCTGCTGGTCATCTTCCTGGCCTACGGCAGCGCCACCACTATGCTCTACTGGACCAAGTGGCTGTGCAAGCTGGTGTCTTTGCACCACACCAAGGTGAAGGTCACCGACGCCACCCATCCCGACCAGTATCTGTCCATGTACATCCATGCGGCGGCCACCCTGGGGCTGTGCCTGCTCTTCCCGCTGGTGTCCTCCCGGGTGGTCACCCCCATCATTGAGGAACTGTACGGCACCGCCCACGAGGTGCTGTCCATGAGCGTGCTGACTACCATGGCCATCATGCTGGTCAGCGTGCTGTTTGTGCCCTCCCTGATGTTTTTGCTCACCCGGTCCGCCCACCGGCACTATGTGCCCATCTACATGGGCGGCATCAACGAAGGGGACAATACCTACTTCACCAACAGTTTCGGGGAACCGGAACATCTGTATCTGAGCAACTGGTACATGCGGTTTGAATTCGGCCGCCGCCGCCTCATGCGGCCGGGCGTCATCATCTCCGCCGGGGTGCTCATTGTCATGCTCTGCGTGATCATAGGAGGTGCGGTATAATGCCGGTTGTTTCTGTTTTGGGGTATCTGCTGCTGGCGCCCCTGGTGGGCGGCCTGCTGGACGGCCTGGACCGGCGCATCAGCGCCCGGATGCAGGGGCGTCAGGGCCCGCCCATGATGCAGCCCTTCTACGACATCAAAAAACTGTTTTCCAAGCAGATGATCGCCGTCAACAGCGTGCAGATGCTGCTCAACCTGAGCTATCTGGTGTTTCTGGCCGTGGCCGGGTCCATGCTTTTTGCCGGGGCGGACATCCTCATGTGCCTGTTCATCCTGTCCACCGCCGATATGTTCCTGGTCATGGCGGCCTCCAGCGATTCTTCCCCCTTCGCCACCCTGGGCGCCGGGCGGGAGATGATCCAGATGATGGCCTACGAACCCCTGACCCTGCTCATGGCCGTGGGCTTCTACCTGGCCACCGGCAGCTTCCATGTGGGGGACATCATCCGCATGCCCCACAGCGCGGTGCTGGTCATGCCGGGATTTCTGCTGGGATTCATGTTCATCACCGCCATCAAGCTGCGCAAATCGCCCTTTGATCTGTCCACCAGCCACCATGCCCACCAGGAGATGGTCAAGGGCATCACCACCGAGATGGCCGGCCCCACCCTGGCCGTGATGAACATTGCCGAATACTACGAGATGGTGCTCATGCTGGGCATCGTGGCTTTGTTCTTCCTCAACGAACACTGGTGGAGCTGGCCCATTGCCATCGTGGCCTGCCTGGTGGTGTTTTTGCTGGAAATTCTGTGGGACAACGTGTCCGCCCGGGTGAAGTGGCGCACCCTGCTGGACGGCTGCTGGGTGGTCACCCTGCTCACCGGCGGACTCAACGGTCTGATTCTCATGCTGGTTCGCTGAATAAAGGGGGAAAACACAATGAAAAAACTGGCAAAGTCCCCCTGGCTGCTGCATTACGATGCCAGCAGCTGCAACGGGTGTGACATTGAGGTGCTGGCCTGCACCACGCCCAAATACGATATCGAACGCTTCGGCATCATCAACACCGGCGACCCCTTCCAGGCGGATATCCTGCTGATCACCGGCGGGGTGAACGCCCAGTGCGAAAGCGTGGTCAAGCAGCTGTACGAACAGATGCCCAACCCCAAGGTTGTGGTGGCGGTGGGCATCTGCGCCTGCACCGGCGGCGTGTTCAAGGACTGCTACAACATCAAGGGCGGCATTGACACGGTGATCCCGGTGGATGTGTACGTGCCCGGCTGTGCCGCCCGGCCCCAGGCCATCATCGACGGCGTGGTGAAAGCGCTGGAGATCCTGGAACAAAAGCGGGAAAATTACCATGAAAACGAGAAAAATGAGGAGGGCTGAGGATGGAAGCTGCCAACACGATTGAACCCATTACCCCGGAACAGTTCATGCCCCAGGTGATCCGGTTCAAGATGGACGGCTGGCGGGTGGTGCAGATCTGCGCCGCGCGCCTGCCCGACGGGTATGAACTGAGCTACTCCTTCGCCAAGGGGTACGACATGCGCACCCTGCGCCTGACCATCGGCACCGACGACACGGTGCCCAGCATCACCCAGGTATATCCCGGGGCCTTCCTGCAGGAAAACGAGGCCGCCGAGCTCTTCGGGGTGAAGGTGGAGAGCATCCAGGGCGATTATCACGACAAGCTGTACCGCATTGCGCGGCCCACGCCGTTCAAGGAAAAGGGGTAAGAGTATGGCAAAACGAAGCATTGTGCCCTTTGGTCCCCAGCATCCCGTCCTGCCCGAACCCATCCACCTGGACCTGGTTCTGGAGGACGAAGTGGTGGTGGAAGCGGTGCCCAGCATCGGCTTTGTCCACCGCGGTCTGGAAAAACTGGTGGAGACCAAGGACTTCAAGGAGTACGTCTATATTGCGGAGCGGGTCTGCGGCATCTGCAGCTTCGGCCACGGGCTGGGCTACTGCCAGACCCTGGAACAGATCATGAACCTGGAGGTGCCCCCCCGGGCGCGGTATCTGCGCACCATCTGGATGGAGATGAGCCGGGTACACTCCCACCTTTTGTGGCTGGGCCTGCTGGCCGACGCCATGGGCTTTGAAAGCCTGTTCATGGAAAGCTGGAAGCTGCGGGAACAGATTCTGGACATGTTCGACGCCACCACCGGCGGCCGGGTGATCTTCTCGGTGAACTGCATCGGCGGGGTGCTCAAGGACATGGACGAGACCATGCTCAAGAACATCGTGGACACCTGCAACGAGATGGAGAAGGAGCTCAAGCCCATCGCCGACGCCTTCTTGCGGGACTACACCACCGGTTCCCGTCTGCACGGGCTGGGGGTGCTGACCCCCGAACAGGCCACCCTTATGGGCGCGGTGGGACCCATGCTGCGGGCCAGCGGCATCGCCTACGACGCCCGCAAACTGGGCTACGCCGCCTACGGCGACCTGGACCTGGAACCCATCACCGCCACCGACGGCGATTCCTACGCCCGGTGCGAGGTGCGTATCAAGGAGATCAGCCAGTCCTTCGACCTCATCCGCCAGGCGGCGGCCAAAATTCCCGCCGGGCCCATCGCCGTGCCGGTGAAGGGCTTCCCCAAAGGCGAGTACTTCACCCGCATCGAGCAGCCCCGGGGCGAGGCCATCTACTATGTGAAGGCCAACGGCACCAAGTTCATCGACCGGTTCCGTCTGCGCACCCCCACCACCAGCAACATTCCGCCCATGCTGAACATGCTCAAGGGCTGCCAGCTGGCCGACGTGCCTCTGCTGATCCTGACCATCGACCCCTGCATCAGCTGTACCGAGAGGTGAAACCAAGATGAGTTCGTTGAAATTTATCCCTTTTGCGGGGGTGGCGCTGAAAAACCTGTTCCGCAAACCGGTCACCACCAGCTATCCCTTTGCCCCCGCCCAGTATCCCGAGCGGATGCGCGGACATATCGAAATCGACATTGAATCCTGCATCAGCTGCGGCATGTGCGCCCGCAGCTGCCCGCCCGGCGCCCTCACGGTGGACCGGGCCGCCGGCACATGGACCATCCAGCGGTTTGACTGTGTCCAGTGCGGCAACTGCGTCAATGTCTGCCCCAAAAAGTGCCTGAAGATGGTCCCGGGCTACACCACCCCCGACTGCACCAAGCACAGCGATACCTACACCCGCACCACTCCGCTGCCCAAACCGGCGCCCCGCCCGGCGGCCAAGCCCGCCGCCGCTGCCCCCGCGGCGCCCCAGGCCCCGGCGGCAAAAACCGAGTAAAGAGCCCTGGACCGCGCCCTGCCGGGCGCGGTTTTTTGTGCCCTTGCGTATTGTGGAAAACAGGGGCTTGTGGTAGAATAAGCTGGATTGTAAGAGAAATTCCGCCTTGGGCGGAATTTGTGGGAAAGAAGCCAGGAGGCAAAGAGAGACAATGACATTGAAGGAACTAGCCATCGGCAAAGCCGCCACCATTGTGACGGTGGGCGGGGAAGGGGCCCTGCGCCAGCACCTGCTGGACATGGGACTGATTCCCGGCGCCCGGGTGAGCATGGTGAAGTTTGCGCCCATGGGGGACCCCGTGGAGGTGCGCATCAACAGCTATGAACTGACCCTGCGGCTGGCCGATGCGGAAAAGATCGAGATCAGGGACGTGGCCGACGCCGAGAAGGCCGCCGCGGTGGTGCGCAAGCGGGGGCTGCCCCTGCCTCACCCGGGCCTGGGCGAAAGCGGCAAATACCACAGCAAGGCGGACGAAAACCCCCTGCCGGAGGGAACCATCCTCACCTTTGCCCTGGCGGGCAACCAGAACTGCGGCAAAACCACCCTGTTCAACCAGCTCACCGGCTCCAACCAGCATGTGGGCAACTTCCCCGGGGTCACGGTGGACCGCAAGGACGGCCCCATCCGGGGCCACGCGGGCACCAGCGTCACCGACCTGCCGGGCATTTACTCCATGTCCCCCTATTCCAGCGAGGAGATCGTCACCCGGAATTTTCTGCTGGATGAGCATCCCCGGGGCATCATCAACATTGTGGACGCCACCAACATCGAGCGCAACCTCTATCTGACCATGCAGCTCATGGAGCTGGATATCCCCATGGTGCTGGCCCTGAACATGATGGACGAGGTGCGGGAAAACGGCGGTTCCATCCGGGTCAACGAGATGGAATCCGCCCTGGGCATCCCGGTGGTGCCCATCTCCGCCGCCAAGAATGAGGGCATCGACGAGCTGGTCTCCCATGCCCTGCACGTGACCAAGTACCAGGAACGCCCGGGCCGGCAGGACTTCTGCGACGTGAACGACCACGGCGGCGCGGTGCACCGCTGCCTGCACAGCATCATGCACCTGATCGAGGACCATGCCGAGGCGGAAAAGATCCCCCTGCGGTTTGCGGCCACCAAGATTGCCGAGGGCGACCAGCTGATCCTGGACCAGCTGAAACTCAGCGACAACGAAAAGCAGATGCTGGAATCCATCATCCGCCAGATGGAGACCGAGCGCGGCCTGGACCGGGCCGCCGCCATCGCGGACATGCGCTTCACCTTTATTGAAAAGGTCTGCGCCGGCACGGTGGTCAAGCCCCACGAGAGCAAGGAACACCTGCGCAGCGTGCAGATGGACAAGATCCTCACCGGGCGCTACACCGCCATTCCCTGCTTCATCGGCATCATGGCCCTGGTGTTCTTCCTCACCTTCAACGTCATCGGCGCGGCGCTGTCCGCCGTGCTGGACTGGGCCATCACCGCCCTGACCAGCGCCGTGGACGCGGGCATGACCGCCCTGCATGTGAACGAGGTGCTCCACTCTCTGGTCATCGACGGCATCTTCAACGGCGTGGGCAGCGTGCTCAGCTTTTTGCCCATCATCGTCACCCTCTTCTTCTTCCTCTCCCTGCTGGAGGACAGCGGCTATATGGCCCGGGTGGCCTTCGTCATGGACAAGCTGCTGCGCAAGATCGGCCTTTCGGGCCGCAGCATCGTGCCCATGCTCATCGGCTTCGGCTGCACCGTGCCCGGCGTCATGGCCAGCCGCACCCTGCCTTCCGAGCGGGACCGCAAGATGACCATCCTGCTCACCCCCTACATGAGCTGTTCCGCCAAGCTGCCCATCTACGGCTTCTTTGCGGCCAACTTCTTCCCCGGCAAGGCGGGTATTGTCATGTTTGCGCTGTACTTCGGCGGTATCGCCGTGGGCATCCTCATGGCCATCCTGCTGCGGGGGTCCCTCTTCCACGGCGAGGCGGTGCCCTTCGTCATGGAACTGCCCAACTACCGTCTGCCCGGCGCCAAGAACGTGAGCCAGCTGCTGTGGGAAAAGGCCAAGGACTTTCTGCAGCGCGCCTTCACCGTCATCTTTGTGGCCACCATCGTCATCTGGTTCCTGCAGACCTTTGACACCCATCTGGCCGTGGTGGTGGATTCCCAGCAGAGCATCCTGGCGGTGATCGCCGGCTGGATCGCCCCCGTCTTTGCCCCCCTGGGCTTCGGCGACTGGCGCATCTCCACCGCCCTCATCTCCGGCTTTATGGCCAAGGAAAGCGTGGTTTCCACCCTGTCGGTGCTCTTCGGCTCCACCCAGGAGCTGCTGGCCACCATCACCCCCCTGGCAGCCGCCAGCCTGCTGGCCTTCTGCCTGCTGTACACCCCCTGCGTGGCGGCCATTGCCGCCATCAAGCGGGAACTGGGCACCAAGTGGGCCGCGGCTGTGGTGGTCACCCAGTGCGTGGTGGCCTGGCTGGCGGCCGGTGCGGTCCGCCTGGTGGGCCTGCTCTTCGGCCTTGTGTGATATCCGTTTTTCCGGCGTCCGCCTGTTCGGCGGGCGCTTTTTTGTTGGCCGGGGCTTGACAAGCGGAAAAAAGGGACTATAATAACACATAAAGAAATTTTGATGTGAAAGCGAGGGATGGTCATGCAGCGGGATTTTCAGGCCGAAGCCAAGGTGTTCAAGGCTCTGTGCGACCCCAAGCGGCTGGCCATCCTGCAGCAGCTGCGCAGCGGGGAAAAATGTGCCTGTGTCTTGCAGGAACCCCTGGACCTGACCCAGCCGGGGCTTTCCTACCACATGAAGATCCTGTGCGAATCCGGACTGGTGGAAAGCACCCAGGTGGGCAAGTGGACCCACTACCGCCTGAGCGAAACCGGGCGGCAGCGGGCGCTGGACCTGCTGGCGGAACTGACCCGCCCCAACAGCGAGGGGGAGCATTCCGGCGGCTGCAGCTGCGGCCGATAAAAAGAGCGCCGTGGAACGCGGCGCCTTTTTTGGGAGCATCACATCAAAACTTTTTTATCTGTGGCCCTGCCACACAAGACAAGGAGTGACCCGAATATGGCCATCTGGCAATGGATCCAGAACGAGCTGCTGGGGATGCAGTGGCTCAACCGCCTCATCGGCAGCGCATTGGCGGCCCTGGGGGTGGACGGCTCCACCCGCCTGGGGGGAAGCCTGCAATTTTTCCTGTATGACGTGATCAAGATCACCATCCTGCTCTGTGTGCTGATTTTTGCGATCTCCTACATCCAGAGCTACTTCCCGCCCGAGCGGGGCCGCCGGATTCTGGGGCGGCTGCACGGGCTGGGGGCCAACACCGCCGCGGCGCTGCTGGGCACCGTCACCCCCTTCTGCTCCTGCTCCTCCATCCCGCTGTTCATCGGGTTCACCGGGGCGGGGCTGCCCCTGGGCGTCACCTTCTCCTTCCTGATCTCCTCCCCCATGGTGGACCTGGGCAGTCTGGTGCTGCTCATGAGCATCTTCGGCGCCAAGGTGGCCGTGGTGTATGTGGTGCTGGGGCTGGTCATCGCGGTGGTGGGCGGCACCCTCATTGAAAAACTCCGCCTGGAAGACCAGGTGGAGGACTTCGTCCGCCACGCCGCCCGCCCGGCGGAGCTGGACCTGCCCGAACTGCGGGTGCGGGACCGGCTGGCCTACGCCCGCAACCAGGCGGTGGGCACCCTGCGCAAGATTTTCCCCTACATCCTCATCGGCGTGGGGGTGGGGGCTTTCATCCACAACTGGATCCCCGAAAGCTGGGTCACCGCCGTGCTGGGCAGCCACAACCCCCTGGGCGTGGTGCTGGCAGTGCTGGTGGGCGTGCCCATGTACGCCGATATCTTCGGCACCATCCCGGTGACCGAGGCCCTGCTGGGCAAGGGCGCCCAGCTGGGCACCGTCCTTTCCTTCATGATGGCGGTTACCACCCTGTCCCTGCCTTCCCTGATCATGCTGCGCAAGGCGGTCAAACCTAAGCTGCTGGTCGTGTTTGTGGCGGTGTGCGTGGTGGGCATCGTCCTGGTGGGCTACCTGTTTAATACACTTCAGATATTTTTGCTGTAATAGTACAAGGAGGAATTTATCATGGCATTTCTGTTTGGCAAGAAAAAATCCGAACCCACTTCCTGCGGCTGCGCTTCCGGCTGCAGCACCCCCGCTGCGGACAACACCGGGGCCGCGATCCTGATTCTGGGCGGTGGCTGTGCCAACTGCCAGGCCCTGGAACGGGCGGTGCGCGCCGCCATGGAGGAACTGAACATCCGGGAAGAGATGGGCCAGGTCACCGACTTCGCCCAGATTGCCGCCTACGGGGTGCTGACCACCCCGGCCCTGGTGGTGGACGGCCAGGTGCTCAGCGCCGGGCAGGTGCTCAGCGTGGAGCAGGCCAAGGCTCTGCTGACGAAAGTGAGGGGCTGAGATGGCGCACAAACCCGTGGTGGCCTTTGTCTGCGTGCACAATTCCTGCCGCAGCCAGATGGCCGAAGCCCTGGGCCGGCATCTGGCGGCCGACGTGTTCACCAGCTGTTCCGCCGGCACCGAGACGGTGCCCCGCATCAACCCCGACGCGGTGCGCCTGATGGGGGAGATCTACGGCATTGATATGCAGGGCCAGTACAGCAAGACCCTGGACAAGCTGCCCCCGGTGGATGTGCTCATCACCATGGGGTGCAACGTCCAGTGCCCGGCGCTGCCCTGCAAACGGCGGGAGGACTGGGGCCTGGAAGACCCCACCGGCAAGGGCGACGAGGAATTCCGCCAGGTCATTGCGACGATTGAACAGAAGGTGCTGGCCTTGCGGGACAGCCTGCAAAACGGGGGATAAGGCTCAGCTCACCGGCTCGCTCTTGAACAGCCCCTGCTCCACCAGGCCCAGAAAGTCCGCCAGCAGGTAGGCCATCTGGGCGTCCCCGTAGGACACCGGGCCCATCACCACCACCTTGGTGCCGTTGTCGTAGCTCTCGATGGAGTACAGCCCGCCCAGGTTCAGCCAGTCCGCAAACTTGCGGAAGATCTCCGCATCCCCCGCCGACACCGGCCCGATGACCAGGGTCTGTCTGGCGGCGGTGGGCAGGGCGGGACGCTGCACCGGGCCTTCCCCCGGACCGTAGGTGTACACCGCGGCGGAAGCGGTGTTGAAGTCTCCGTCCAGCCACACCAGCGGGTTGCGCCGCACCCCGTCCCAGATCACCTCAAAGTGCAGGTGGGGGCCGCTCACGTTGCCGGTCTGCCCGCTGTACCCGATGAGCTGGCCTTCCCCCACGTTGGTGCCGGCAGCCACCGCCAGGCTGGACAGGTGGGCGTACCGGGTCTGCAAAGTCTTGCCCTGGGCGGCCGCGTGGCGGATGCGCAGCGCCGTGCCGTAACTCTGGTTGCCGGTGGTGGTGCGCCCGTCCCACACCTGGGTCCAGTCCACCGTGCCGTTTTCCGCCGCGTAGACCGGGGTGCCCACCGCCGCCCGCATATCAATGGCGCCGTGGTAGCTGCCGTCGTTGTAGTAGTATCCGGCTGTCAGGGTGTGCTGGGCCAAAGGCCAGCTGAGCAGCACGGTGCCGTTGGAAAGTCTCATGGGACCATCGCCTCCTTGCCCCCACCATACGCGGGGCGGGGCAAAGATGTGCATAAACCGACAAAAACGCCCCGGCTGGCCGCAAGGCCTGCCGGGGCGTTTGTCCCTGTGTTCAGGAAAGGGTGAGGTCGCCGTCCTTGATCCAGCCGGCCTTGCGCAGGGGCATGGCCACCAGCGGGGTGAGCACGGCGGGCAGCACGAGGCAGATGAGCACCAGCCCCACCCAGTCAAAGGCGGACACCGCCGGGCGCAGGCCCGCGGCCGCATCGGCCACCCAGCCGGTGTACACCCCGATGGGCCCCACCAGCCCGCAGGTGCCCATGCCGCTGGACACAGCGGGGCCGTTCTGCTCCAGCCGGAACAGGCAGGTGGCCAGGGGACCGGTGATGGCCGAAACCACCGTGGGGGGAATCCACACCCGGGGATTGCGCAGGATGTTGGGCATCTGGAGCATACTGGTGCCCAGGCCCTGGCTCACAAGGCCGCCCACGCCGTTTTCCTTCCAGCTCATCACCGCAAAGCCCACCATCTGGGCGCAGCAGCCCGCCACGGCGGCGCCGCCGGCCAGGCCGGTCAGGCTCAGGGCGGCGCAGATGGCCGCCGAGGAGATGGGTAGGGTCAGGGCCACGCCCACCAGCACCGACACGATGATGCCCATGAGCAGGGGCTGCAGCTCGGTGGCCCACATGATCACGCTGCCCACCGCCGAGGCCGCCGCCCCGATGGCCGGGGCAAACAGCACCGAGAGCCCCACCCCCGCCAGGATGGTCACCGCCGGGGTGACCAGGATGTCGATGCGGGTCTCCTTGCTGACCAGCTTGCCCAGTTCCGCCGCCACGATGGCGATGAGGTAGACGGCCAGGGGGCCGCCCGCCCCGCCCAGGGTGTTGGCGGCGCCGCCCACCGCGATCAGGCTGAACAGCACCAGCTGGGGCGCCTTCAGGGCGTAGCCGATGGACGCCGCCATGGCCGGGCCCGCCACCGCCGTGGCATAGGTGCCCGCATCCACCAGAAAGGCCAGTCCGGTCTGTTCGCCCAGCGTCTTGATGATGGTGCCGATGAGCAGACTGGCGAACAGGCCCTGGGCCATGGCGCCCATGGCGTCGATACCGTAGCGGTGCGCCGAGAAGATTACGTCCTTGCGCTTGCAGAATTCCTTGAAACTTACCACAAAAATTCCTCCTGCTTTTGAGCATTTTTGCCAAAACGAAAGAGTTGAAAGCATTGTAGCACGGGGCAGGGGGGATTGCAAGAACCTTGCGAAAAAACAGCGGTTGCGGTACAATGAATCACGGAACCCAATGTATAAAGGAGTATGATCCCTCATGATCGAAACTTTTACCACCCGCATCACCCCGTACGGGCTGGACCGCCGGGTGTTCATCCGCCTGCCGGACGACTGGAAGACCGCCGGAAAGAAGTATCCGGTGATCTACATGTTCGACGGCCACAACCTCTTTTTTGACGAGACGGCCACCTACGGCACCTGCTGGGGCCTGAAGGAATACTACGACGCCCACCCGGACTACATTGTGGTGGGTGTGGAGTGCAACCACGAAGGCAACAAGCGGCTGGAAGAATACTGCCCCTATGACAGCGATTGGTTCGGGGGCATCCGGGGCACCGGCAAGGTGTATCTGGACTGGCTGTGCGGCGAGTTCAAGCCCTTTGTGGACAAGACCTGGCCCACCCTGCCCGACCGCGCCCACACCGCCATTGCGGGCAGCAGCATGGGCGGGCTGATGAGCCTGTATGCCGCCGTGGCCCACAACGAGGTATTCTCCAAGGCGGGGTGCCTGTCGCCGTCGGTGCGGCTGTGCATGGACCCGCTGCTGGCCGACCTGAAAAAGGCCCGGCTGCGGGGGTACACCAACGTTTACTTCAGCTGGGGCGAAAAGGAGACCAAGGACCAGCACGGTCTGGCCCAGTACACCGAGAACGCCCTGATGGTGACCCGGGCGCTGCGCAAGGCCGGGGCGTCCGTCTACGACTACCTGCAGATGGACGGGGCCCACTGCGAGGCCGACTGGGCCAAGCAGGTGCCCCTGTATATGCATGTGCTTTTCGGAGAACCCTGTGAGGAGGACCAGGCATGAGCAGCCGCGCCAAACGCAAGCAGGCCGCCCGGGCAGCGGCCCCCCAACCCCGGACCGATGCCTCCGCCCCCGCCCGGCCGGAGGTGCCCGCCGCCGCCCGGTGGATGGCGGCGCTGTGCTACCTGAATATCCTGATTCTCATCCCCGCCTGCAGCCGCTGGCGGCACCATGACTTTGTGCGGTTCCATCTGAACCAGGGCCTGGTGCTGCTGGCCATGATCGTGGTGTTTGCGGCCATGGGATTTGTGCCCTACTGCTACGAATTCTCGGTCAGCTGCAGCCTGCTGGTGGAGGTTATGTCCATTGTGGGCCTGGTCACCGCCCTGCGCCGCAAAACCGACCCCTTGCCGGTCATCCGCAATGTGACCCGCAATTTTCATCCGTTCTGAACCAATCTCAAAGGAGTGACAAGTATGAGCAAAGCTGTGATCTTTTTTGCCCCCGGCCTGGAAGAGTGCGAGGGCCTGCTGTGTGTGGACATCCTGCGCCGCGCCGGGGTGGATGTGACCATCGCCGCCGTGGGCGGGGAGAAGGTCGTCCGGTCCGCCCGTCAGGTGAACGTGGTGGCCGATGCCCTGGCCGAGGAGCTGGATTATTCCCAGTTTGACGCCGCCATTCTGCCCGGCGGCATTCCGGGGGTGCACAACCTGAAAGCCAGCGACACCGTCAAGGAAGCCTGCACCCGCATGGCCGCCGACGGTAAGATCGTGTCTGCTATCTGCGCCGCCCCCACCGTGCTGGCCGCCTTCGGCCTGCTGCAGGGCAAGCGCGCCACCGTCTACCCCGGCATGGATGAGGCCCTCACCGCCGGCGGCGCCGAGTACACCGGCCTGCCCCTGTCGGTGGACGGCAACATCATCACCGGCGAGGCTCTGGGCGCCGCCATCCCCTTTGCTTTGGCCCTGGCGTCCCGCCTGGCCGGCCCGGACGCTTCCGCCACCGTCAAGAACGCCATCGTCTACCGCTATTGATGGCCCTTTAAACGCATGAAAAACCGCCCGCCGGGGCTTCACAACCCGGCGGGCGGTTTTTGCGTTTCTCAGCTGTTCTGATCGATGATGGCCAGCTCTTCCTCGGTGAAATCGGGGCTTTGCAGCACTTTCAGGTCGTCCAGAACCTGTTCCGGACGGCTGGCGCCCACCAGCACGCTGGTCACGGCGCCGTCTTTCAGAATCCATTTCAGCGCCATGGTGGCCAGGCTTTCGCCCCGGCGGGCGGCCAGGTCGTTCAGGGCGGTGATCTGGGCCAGGCGTTCGGGGGTCAGGGCGTTGTCCTTCAGGAACCGTCCGTCGGTGCGCATGCGGCTGTCCTCCGGAATGCCGTGCAGATACCGGTCGGTGAGCAGGCCCTGGGCCAGGGGGCTGAAGGCGATGATGCCCTTGCCCAGGCGCACGGCGGTGTCCTTCAGGCCGTTTTTCTCGATGGTGCGGTCAAAGATGGAATAGCGGTTCTGGTTGATCACAAAGGGGCAGTGCAGGTCGGTCAGGATGGCGGCAGCCTTGGCCATGGTGGGGCCGTCGTAGTTGGAAAGCCCGGCGTACAGCGCTTTGCCGCTCTTGACCGCCTGGTCCAGGGCACCCATGGTCTCTTCCAGCGGGGTATCGGGGTCCATGCGGTGGTGGTAGAAGATGTCCACGTAGTCCAGGCCCATCCGCTGCAGGCTCTGGTCCAGGCTGGTCAGCAGGTATTTCCGGCTGCCGAAATCCCCGTAGGGGCCCGGCCACATGCCGTAGCCCGCCTTGGTGGAGATGAGCAGCTCGTGACGGTGGGCGCCCAGCTCTTCCCGCAGGATGCGGCCGAAGTTGCGCTCGGCAGCGCCGGGTTCGGGACCGTAGTTGTTGGCCAGGTCAAAGCTGACGATGCCGTGGTCGAAGGCGGTCAGGCAGATGGCCTTCATGTTGTCGTACCGGGCGGTGTCGCCGAAATTGTGCCACAGGCCCAGGGAGAGGGTGGGCAGCTTCAGGCCGCTGTGGCCGCAGCGGTTATAGACCATGGAATCGTAACGATCAGGTGCAGGGGTATGCATGGGATAATCCTCCTTTTCGGGGAACCGCCGACTTCAGCGGTCCAGAATATGGGTGGCAAAAGGTGCCAGGGTCAGGGTAACTTCCCCTTCGGGCAGAAGCACCGCGGTGTGGCGGGTCTGGTCGGTGTTGTTGATGACCACCAGCTTGCCCGTTTCGGGGAACCAGGCGCACTCGGTGCCCGGGTCGGTGGTCAGGTAGGCGGTGCGCAGCGGCATCCCCTTGGCCCACAGCATCAGGTTGAGCAGCAGGCGGGCGTTCTCCGGGCTGTAGGCAAACCCGGCCAGGTAGATGCCCCGCCCCTGGCCGAAGGCGTGGGTGGCAATGGACGGACAGC
>PPYE01357301.1_pt1 | contig 29892 bp, 20 predicted proteins | sample 1559881 | NCBI WGS metagenome assembly PPYE01 (sample SAMN08240022, study PRJNA423297) | Human gut metagenome, whole genome shotgun sequencing project. | reverse complement strand
CCAAGGGAGGACTTTTCTCTTATTTGAGGGCTTATTTGACCCATATAACGCCATACAAATTGTTTACAAGGCTCTTTTTCGTAGAAAAACAAAAACTCGTTGTACATCCACACAAGAACGTACAACGAGCTTTTTGTTATTTATATCGGGAGTTTTGACACGCCCTCAACCAAGTAAATGGTGCTATCTATTCAGTGGGTGCACTTATTGCTCGGTTGGTGCGATTATTGCTCGGTTGGTGCACTTGAGACAAGTGCACCCCCTGAAGGCACCGCGACTTCTGTTGTTAAACAAGACCTACGCCTACTTGATTACGAGCATCGTGAGGCGTTCCTCGGCGAACATATCCTGCGCCACACGCTGCAGGTCGGCTGCCGTGAGCGCGTCGATGCGCTCGCAGAGTGCCGTCACGTCCTTCTTCCAACCATAGTGCAGATAGCTCTTGGCGAAGTCGAGTGCAAACGACTCGCGCGAGTCGCAGGCGATGCCTATCTGTCCGCGTATCTGCCGTTTGGCAGCACGCAGCTGCGCGTCGCTCAGCGGACGCTGCATCACCTTGTCCAGCTCGCGGCGTATGAGACGCAGACAGCGCTTCACGTTCTTCGGGTCGCAACCGAAGTATACCGCCCACAGACCCGTGTCGCTATAGCTCTGCGCCATGCTCTCAACGGTGTAGACGAGAGCGTTGCGCTCGCGCAGCGACACGTTCAGGCGTGCCGTCATGCCAGGTCCGCCGAGGATATTGTTGAGCAGATAGAGCGCAATGCGGCGTTCGTCGTGAACGTCGTAGGCGCGAGTGCCAAGCATCACATGAGCCAGGTGTGTGTCCATGTGGTGCTCTATGTGCTGCGCCACGTAGGGCGGAAGAACAGCAGCGGCGGTATCCTTACCGCCGCCACATCCTGCCGACTCGTCACACAACGCTTGCTGTTGCGGCGGCAAGGATACCGCCGCTACGTTAGAAACCACGTTAGAAGCAGCATTAGCGCGCTCAAGCAGTCGCACGAGCTTGCGGAAGTCGACGTCGCCGTAAGCAAAGAACACGCTGTTCTCGGGTCGGTAGTAGCGTCGCGTGAAGCGCAGCGCGTCAGCCGTAGTGTAACGGCGCAGCTTCTCTGCCGTGCCCAGTATGTTATGTCCGAGCGGATGTCCGCCGAAGACGGCATTCTCGAAGAGGTCGTACACGAGTTCGGCGGGCGAGTCGTTGTAGCTCTCTATCTCGTCTACGATCACCTCCACCTCCTTGTCTATCTCCGCCTGCGGATAGGTGCTGTGAAAAACGATGTCGGTGAGCAGGTCGACGGCGCGGTCGATGTTCTCCTTCAGTACGGCGGCGTGATACACCGTCTCCTCCTTGTTGGTGAAGGCGTTGAGGTCGCCGCCCACGCTCTCCAGGTGGCCCAGTATCTGCATCGAGCTGCGGCGCTCCGTGCCCTTGAAAGTGATATGCTCGCAGAAGTGCGCCATTCCCTCCTCGCGTCCGAGTTCCTCGTCGCGTGTGCCGGCGCCTACAGCGTAGCCGCAATATACCACGGGTTGAGCCGACGGAAGGTGTATTATGCGCAATCCGTTAGCAAGAGTATACGTATTATAGTTCATATTCATTGATTTTAACATACAAAATTACAATTTTTGGTAAATTCCGCCAAATTTGTATTAACTTTGTTGTCAGAACTTTAAACCGCAGAAAACAAACAACAAAATAATTATGAAACATCTGCTATTAACACTGGCTGTGGCAGGCTTGACTCCGTGCCTCGTCAACGCAGCCGAACCGAAAGAAAGAGTAGCCGAACCGACATTCACGGAATGGCACGACCTCTCGGTTAACAACGTCAACAGATTCGCTACACGCACATCTTTCTTCGCTTACGAGAACCGCGAGGCTGCGCTGAAAGGCAACCGCGACAAATCAAGCAACTTCCTTTCTATCGAAGGCGACTGGCGCTTCCAGTGGGTGGAGAACGCCGACCAGCGTCCTACCGACTTCTTCCGCACCGACTATAACGACGCTGCGTGGAAAAACATGCGCGTGCCGGGCATCTGGGAGTTGAACGGATACGGCGACCCTGAGTACGTGAACATAGGCTTCGCATGGCGTGGACACTTCAAGAACAATCCGCCGATGGTGCCGACAAAGGACAACCACGTAGGCTCTTACCGCCGCACAATACGCATCCCAGACTCATGGGACGGACGCCAGGTGATAGCTCACTTCGGATCGGTTACGTCGAACATGTATCTCTGGGTGAACGGCCACTTCGTGGGCTACGGCGAGGACTCGAAGTCGGCAATGGAGTTCGACATCACTCCTTTCCTTAAGAAGGGCGACAACCTCATCGCTTTCCAGACTTTCCGCTGGTGCGACGGCTCTTACAGCGAGGACCAGGACTTCTGGCGCCTCTCGGGTGTAGCTCGCGACTGCTTCCTCTACTCGCGCTCGCAGACCGCACACATCGACGACGTGCGCGTGACGCCAGACCTCGACGCCGAATACAAGAACGGATCGCTCGCCGTTGCGCTCAAGGCTAAGGGCAACGCCAAATTCATCATCGACCTCATCGCTCCGAACGGCGACGTTGTGAGCCGCAAGATAATCAACTCTTCGAAGGTGAAGAAGCAGAAGGGACACGACGTGGCTTTGGTGAACGCTACCGTGAAGTTCGACGTGGAGAACCCGCTGAAGTGGACCGCCGAGACTCCGAATCTGTATAAGGTAGTAGTGACCGTGCAGCAGCAGAACAAGGACGTAGAGTCGGTTCCGGTGCGCACTGGTTTCCGCAAGGTGGAGATAAAGAACAAGCAGCTGCTCGTGAACGGACAGCCGATTCTCATCAAGGGCGCCAACCGCCACGAGATAGACCCCGACGGCGGATATGTCATCTCACGCGAACGCATGGTTGAGGACGTGAAGCTGATGAAGCAGTTCAACGTGAACGCCGTGCGCACATGCCACTACCCCGACGACCCGTACTTCTACGAGCTTTGCGACGAATACGGTATATATGTATGCGCTGAGACCAACCAGGAGAGTCACGGCTTCTTCTACGACAGCGACGCTATCACAACAACCGACCTCTTCGCCAAGCAGATAATGGAGCGCAACATGCACAACGTGCACAACCAGTTCAACCATCCGTCGGTAATCTACTGGTCGATGGGCAACGAGACTGCCGACTCGAAGAACTTCGCTGCCGTGAAGAAATGGATTAACGAGTTCGACCCGTCGCGTCCGGTTCACTACGAGCGCGCTATCCTCGGACCTAACACCGATTTCTACGCCGAGATGTACATCACGCCTGAGGCTGCAGAGCGCTATGCTAAGGACCCTGCAAGCACCAAACCGATGATTCATTGCGAGTACGCTCACGCTATGGGAAACTCTTGCGGCGTAATGCAGGACTACTGGGACCTCATACGCAAGTATCCTATCTATCAGGGCGGTTTCATCTGGGACTTCGTAGACCAGGGTCTGCGCGGCAAGGACGCTAAGGGCAACATGATATACAACTACGGCGGCGACTTCAACTCTTACGACCCGTCTGACAACAACTTCAACTGCAACGGATTCATCTCGCCCGACCGCAAGCCGAATCCTGAGGCTTACGAGGTGGGCTATTGGTATCAGAACATCTGGGTGAAACCGGCTGATCTTGCTCTGAAGAAGTTCAACGTGTTCAACGAAAACTTCTTCCGTCCGCTCGACAACGTGTCGCTCTCTTGGGCTATCGTGGCTGACGGCATCGAGCGTCAGAACGGCACAATCGCCGACCTCGCCGAGATAAAGGCGCAGAGCTCTGCCGACTTCGTGCTGCCGTACAATATCGACAAACTCAAGGAGGCAAATGACGTGATGCTGAACGTAGAGTTCCGTCTGAAGAACGACGAGGGCTTGCAGAAGGCTGGCGACATCGTGGCTTATCAGCAGTTCGCATTGCGCGAAGCTAAGGGCACAGACCTCGCTCTGACGGAGAACGAGCAGAAGGCGCTGAAGGCTGTGAAGCTCACCGACAAGAAGAAGGAACCGCTGCTCACGCTGCAGGCCCAGAACTTCACGCTCGCTTTCGACCGTGCTACGGGCTTCATCACACGTTACGAGGTGGGCGGCAATTCGCTCCTCGGCGAGGGCGGTTCGCTCAAGCCTAACTTCTGGCGTGCCGTAACCGACAACGACATGGGCGCTCAGTCGCAGAAAAACTTCGCTGCTTGGCGCACTCCGAAGATGAAACTTCGCTCGCTCACGGTTGATAAAAAACTGAAGACTGTAGTAGCTGTGTATAACATGCCTGCTGTGAAGTCTACACTCACACTCACATACCAGGTAGAGGCTAACGGCACACTCGTAGTTACTCAGGATCTGAAGACCACTCCGGACGCAAAGGTGTCGGAGATGCTCCGCTTCGGTATGGTAATGAACCAGCCTTACGACATGGATCAGGTGCAGTGGAACGGACGCGGACCGGTAGAGAACTACTCCGACCGCAAGATTTCGCAGAACGTAGGTATATATCATGCTACTGCCGACGACCTCTTCTACCCGTACGTACGTCCGCAGGAGACCGGAACGATGAGCGACCTGCGCTGGTGGAACCAGACCAACAAGAACGGCGTGGGCTTCCGCGTAGAGAGCGACAAGCTCTTCTCGGCTTCTGCCCTCCACTACGACCTGCTCACTCTCGATGAGGGCAAAGAGAAAAAACAGCGCCACTCGCAGTCGGTAGAGAAGTCGAAGTATACCAACCTCTTCATCGACCTCGTACAGTCGGGTGTCGGCGGTGTTGACAGCTGGGGTGGCGACGGACGCGCTCGCAAGGGTCACCGCGTAGAGTATAAGGACTATACTTTCAGCTTCCGAATCGCGCCGAAAACGCTGTATTAAGATATAGATAACAACGAATTAACCCGATTAAACGGATTCTTTCAAGCCAAGAGAAGAATCTGTTTAATCGGGTTAATTATTAAAAAACAAATCACTATGAATCTGAAACAAGCTACTATACTCGCGGCTGCCGCAACATTGGGCTGCACTCCTGCACACGCCGAACAGCAGAAGCGCCCCAACATACTCGTGTTTCTCGTAGACGACATGGGATGGCAGGACACATCCGTGGCGTTCTGGGACCACCGCACACGATATAACGACATGTACGAAACGCCGAACATGGAGCGGCTCGCAAGCGAGGGAATGATGTTCACGCAAGCGTATGCCTGCCCTATCAGTTCGCCTACGCGATGCAGTCTGATGACGGGCATGAACATGGCGCGCCACCGTGTGACGAACTGGACGCTGGAGCGCGACAAGACCACCGACCATGAGAGCGACGTGGTGACACTGCCCGACTGGAACTACAACGGCATAGCGCAGGTGGACGCCCTGAACAACACCGCCGTGGCGAAGTCGTTCGTGCAGATACTGAAGGACAGCGGCTATCACACCATACATTGCGGCAAGGCGCATTGGGGAGCGAAGGACACGCCGGGCGAAAACCCGTGCCACTTCGGTTTCGACGTGAACATAACGGGCACGGCGGCGGGCGGAGTGGCTACGTATCTGAGTGAACGCAACTACGGACACGACCGCGACGGCAAGCCCAACTCGCGTATGTCGACTCCCGGACTGGAGAAGTATTGGGGAACGGGCACCTTCCTCACCGAAGCACTGACGCAGGAGGCGATAGGCGCACTCGAAAAGGCGAAGAAGTACAAACAGCCTTTCTATCTATATATGTCGCACTACGCCGTGCACATTCCTATCGACAAGGACATGCGCTTCTTCCCGAAGTACGTGCGTAAGGGTCTTTCGGACAAGGACGCTGCTTACGCCTCGCTTGTAGAGGGCATGGACAAGAGTTTGGGCGACATAATGAACTGGCTGCAGCGCAACGGCGAGGCAGAGAACACCATCATCATCTTCCTCGGCGACAACGGCGGACTGGCGTGCAGCCCTGAGTTCCGCGAGGGCGAACCATTCACGCAGAACGCGCCGCTGCAGAGCGGAAAGGGCTCGCTCTACGAGGGCGGCATACGTGTGCCGTTCATCGTGAAGTGGGGCGACACCGTAAAGCCCGGAACGCGCAACGCAAGCAGCATAATAGTAGAGGATCTATACCCCACTATCCTCGACATGGCGGGCGTAAAGCAGTATGATGTACCGCAGACCATCGACGGCGTCAGCATCGTGCCCACGCTGAAGGGCAAAGCGGACAGCCGCATAGCCAACAGAAGCCTTATCTGGAACTTCCCTAACGTGTGGGACGGCTACGGACCGGGCATCAATCTGAACTGCGCCATACGCCGCGGCGACTGGAAACTGATATACTATTACGCCACCGGTCGCAAGGAATTGTTCAACATTGCGCAGGACATCAGCGAGAGCCGCAATCTTGCCGAGCAGTATCCGGCGAAGGTGAAACAGCTTTCGGCAGAACTGGGCAAGAAGCTGCGCAGCATGAACGCACAACGCCCGTCGTTCAAGACAACGAGCGCTGCATGTAAATGGCCTGATGAGTAAACAAAAGTAGCGGAGGTCTCCGGCCTCCGCAGCACCAAGTCGAACTAATCGTAAGACTATCTGCTGCGGAGGCCAGAGACCTCCGCTACAATCAATATTACTCTTTTTATTTTTTATCTGTCTTCTCTTCCTTCTTCTCCGTTCCTTCGTCCTTCTTCTCCGGATGAAGTATATTCTTCACAGTTTCGCCGATGGGCAGCTGGTCGAGAACGCCAAGACTTGGCGCTACGGTTTTCACGAGCGAGTTGAGGAAGTTGCCGGTTGCTCCGTCGCCACCGTCGAACACCGTGACGTTGCCGAGTTGCATCTTCTCGAACGCCTTCACCTGCTCGCCTGCAATCTCCTTCCACTGGTCCACCATCTTGTACTGGATAGCGATGGCGGGGTTGAGTTCGGCGGCTTTCACCATTGCCTGGAAGCCGTCAGCCTCAGCCAGAAGCGACATCTTCTTACCCTCTGCCTCGGCTTCGAGACGCATGCGTATCGCCTTTGCCTCAGCCTCAGCCTGCGCCAGCGTAGCCTTTGCCTTCGCTTCAGCCTCGCGTATCACCTTCTCTGCCACGGCGTCTGCCTGCAAGATAGCCTCCTGCTTGGCAACTTCTGCTGGCACAATCTTCTCTGCCTTCAGCGACGACTCCACCTTCAGAGCCTTCGCCTCCTCCACTTCCTTCTGCGCCTTCTCGCGTGCGGTCTGCACGGCAGCCTCCGAACGCGCAGCAGCTTCGCCAGCCTCCTTGTCGGCGTTTGCCTGAGTAACCGAGAGTTGGGCATTTGAAAGCGCTATTTCTTTCTGCGCCTCGTTGCGACCGATAGCGGCTTTCTTTTTCGCCTCCGCCTGCTTAATCTCCATATCCGAGTTAAGCTCTGCGATGCGACTCTCCTTCGCCGTGTTCGCCTGCTCCACATTGATGTTCATTTCGGCCTCAGCGCGAGCCACCTGCGACTCCTTGTCGGCGTTTGCGAGCGCCACCTGCGACACACGCTCCTTGTCGGTCTGCGCAACGGATATCTCCTGCTCCTTGCGTGTGGAGGCGATAGCAACCTCCTGGTCCTTGCGAGTCTCGGCAACGCGTGTCTCACGCTCCTTAATCTGGTTCGCAATCTTTATCGCGCCGAGCTTCTCCTGCTCCTCAATGTTAGCCTGAGCCTCGTTCTGCGCCTTCGACTCTGCCTCCTTACCGAGGTTGACGATATAGTTGGCGGCGTCGCGGATGTCGCTGATGTTGATGTTCATCAGATACAGACCGAACTTGCGCAGCTCGGTGTCGATATTATCCTTCACCTTGGCGAGGAACTTGTCGCGGTCGGAGTTGAGTTCCTCGATGGTCATGTCGGCGATAACGAGACGCATCTGTCCATAAACCACATCGGTGATGAGGTTCTGCTTGTCGTCCATCGAGAGTCCGAGCATACGCTCAGCGGCGTTCTGCATCACTTCGGGGTCGGTGCTGATGGCAACGGTGATGGTCGTGGGCACGTCTACGCGGATGTTCTGCGCAGAGATGGCGCCCGTGAGCTTGCAGTCTATCTGCATCGGCTTCATCGAGAGGAAGTCGTAGCCCTGGATGATAGGCCACACGAAGGCAGCTCCGCCGTGGTAGAGTTTCGCCGACTTCGATCCGCCGGTCTTACCGTAAACGACGAGCACCTCGTCTGACTTGCACTTGCGGTAGCGCGAAAGAACACCAATGATGCCGAGCAGCACGACTACGACGAGCAAGCCGGCGAGAAGGAAAATGTTTGATTCCATAGCATTTTTTTAGTTATTAGTTTTTAATTATTAATTATTAATTTTTAGGCTGCGTCAATGAGGAGATAAGCATTTGTCACCACCTCACCACCACACCATCTCAACACCTCACTATCTCACTCAATATAATACTTATTGTCGCGGTACTCCTTTATCGTCACCACCTGGTCGGTCTTATAGTCGGTGTGTCCCGACTCCGACACCACATCGAGCTCGCGCTCCGCGCCGTCGCGCTTCACGAACACCGTATAGCGTCCGTCGCCGACATTGATATATACCCTGCCCGCACGCCCAACGATATTCTGCGGACGCTCCGGCTTGCGCAGATTCTGTAGTCTGTACGCCAGCACGTACGAGTAGAACAGCACGAGCATGAACACCGCGCCCACCAACACAGCCAAGGCATACATCTGCCACGTGTCGCCGTCAAACAGCACACGCGTCCAGCCGAAGCCGATGAGAAAGTGGACGAGTCCCTTGAACGAGAACAGACTGCCAAGGTCGAAATCGGCATTGGCGTCGCCGTCCACGTCCATGTCCAAGTCGCCAAAGAACACGGAGATTACAAACTGAAGGAGGAAAATGCCGGTGGCTACCAGCGCGGTTAGCATAAAGATTTCGTGTGAGGTCATGTGGTTGGGGTTGTTAGGTTGATATGTTGAAGTGGTGAGGTTTTAGGTTGAGGTGGTGAGGTGGTGAGATGTTGAGGTTTTAGGTTGAGATGGTGAGGTGGTGAGATGTTGAGATTTGTTTTGATGATGAAGTGGTGGTGTGTGATGAAGTGTTGTTATGGTGATATATACAAATGTCAACACATCAACATCTCACCACTACAACATCATTTCAACATCTCACCATAACAACACATTTCTCAACACATCAACATCTCACCACCACAACATCATTTCAACATCTCACCACCACAACACCTTACTCCTCCTTCTTCGGGAGCAGCAAGTTGAGCAGTACAGCGAGGAGGAACACAACAGCAACGCAGTTCTCTGCGAACACCGTGCGCACAATCTCGGGGAATATCTTGAACATTTCGGTAGCCTGCGTGAAGCCGAGGCCCACGCTGAGCGAGAGACTCACGATAACCATGTTGCGCTGCGAGAAACCAGTGCGTGCCATCATGCCGAAACCAGCATAAAGAATGCTGCCGAACATCATGATGGTGCAGCCGCCGAGCACAGCCTGCGGAATAGTAGTGAGCGCATGACCCACAACGGGGAACACACCGCCGATAATCATCACCAAAGCACCGATGCCAATCGTGAAGCGGTTCACAACGCCCGACATAGCTGCCAAGCCTACGTTCTTACTGAACGACGTGATTGGCGTACAACCGAACAAGCCCGACACACTACTTACGAAGCCGTCGCAACTGATGGCTGCGCCCATCTCCTTTGTCTCAGGGTCGCGGTTCAGAGCGCCGTTGCACAGCGCCGACGTATCGCCGATAGTCTCCGTAGCCGACACAAGATAAACAGCCACAACCGAGAGTATCGCACCGATGTTGAACTCCGGCGTGAACGGCATAAGACGCGGCATAGACACTACAGCCAAGCCCGAAAGACCGCTGAAGTCGACCATTCCCATAAAACAAGCAAGGATGTAGCCCACGATAAGGCCCACAAGAACAGAAAGCGAACGAAGGAATCCCTTTGCGAAAACCTGGCAAAGGAGACAAGCGAGCAGCGTAACAGAACCCACAATCCAGTTGTTCAAGCTGCCAAAATCAGGCGAACCCATGCCGCCCGCAAACGAATTGGCTCCAATAGGCAGGAGCGAGAAACCGATAGCCGTAACTACCGTAGCCGACACGACGTGCGGAATGAGCTTTATCCAATACTTCACGAACAAGCCGAGCACGCCCTCAACAAGTCCGCCCACGATAACCGCACCGATAAGCGTACCCATGCCGTATGCGCCGGCGATGCTGATGGCGAGCGAGAGGAACGTGAACGAGATGCCCATGACGATAGGCAGACGCGAACCGATGCGCCACACGGGGAACAGCTGCACAAGCGTACCAATGCCGGCTATCACCATACAGTTCTGTATGAGCGCGGCACTGAGCGCGCTGTCAAGTCCGACAACGCTTGCCAGAATCATGATTGGGGTGATGTTGCTGACAAACATCGCCAGCACGTGCTGCAAACCGAACGGGAGAGCCTTTCCCAACGGCACTCTACCGTCAAGCTGATAGAGATTCTCAATTGATTTTTTCATTGTGTGTATATAAACGTTTATTATAGATCAAAAAATCGCAGAAACTTGTTTTTGATGTGCAAATATAGCGATTTATATTCAAAAACATACACACAACACTCACTATTATTACTACTTTTACTGATTCTCTCGGTTAATCAGATTCACAACGACCTTCACCATCACATCCTTCTTCTCGGTTCTACTCTCGGCAATCATCAGCGTGAGCGCCACAAGTGTGTTGTCGGCAATGCGCTTGTGTCCGTCCTCGGCGTAAAGCACACGGTTGTTGTTGAGGAACCAGAGGAAGAGCATCGCAGCAATGCGCTTGTTGCCGTCGCTGAACGAGTGGTTCTTCACCACAAGATACAGAAGTCTACCATTTGATCTTGAGTCTTTCCTTCTACTCTACCATAATTCTTGGGTGTCGCAAATTTTGCGACTACCGGTTCGCCCTCCAATTCTTCATGAAGAGCATTGTTTATATGTTTAGACACAGTCTTGTAATCACGACCAAACAGCTCTGCCATTTGTTGTCTATTCAGCCACACTGTCTCGTTCTCCAGCTTCACATTAAGCTGCACGCTACCGTCTTGCGAGCGGTATATTTCTATTGAATTGTTCATATTTGTTTTCTTTTTATCGCGTTTAAATCAATCATCAAAAGCCACTAATGATTTCCTATATCTATCCTTGTAAAGGTTGTTCCATCTTGAAAAGTATACTGAACAAGTCCATACTTCTTACTCCAAGCATAGCTCACAAGTGAATTGGTGGTGTTTTTATCAGTCGTTCGGAACAACATAATATCATTGATTCTGACTCCATTTATTTTGAGGCACAATGTTTTCAATTGCACTTCATTCAGCCAGCTACTATCTAAGAGTACAGAAGAGAAACATATTGATTTATCATTGAACAGTTTCCATATTTCCAGTATGCCCCCATCTCTACGATTCATAAATCCATATCGTACATGACCATGAGCTGTGTATTCTTTATTACTTGTATTGTAGTGTCCCCAATTAATGGGATTTAAGCTATTACGAATACAAACCTCTAATACTGTGAGAGTGTCTGTATCCGCATATTGAGATTTAAAATACATCCTTTCACCTTCATGCCTATTTGCTATCCATTCCAGTTCGTCGTCACTCATATGCGTAATTCGATGATAAACGCATGTGTTGACAAAACATATAATGAAGAGGATGCAGAGTGACCATTTCAACATCTTTTTCATGGTTCTGGAAGTTTATGTTTCAAGAAATCATCTATAGTGTGAGTTGGTTTTATCCCAGTTGGAATTCCTATTGTCTTTCCTGGTAGAGAAAGACCTATCTTTTCTTGAAGATTATTCAGTATATCTCCACCGATTCTTATATTTCCAAAACCAATCTTAATTCCTATTGCACGATAATTCACAACGTCAGGAGTTTTGTTTAGACCCTCAAATTGCTTAGTCAACCCACTAACGGCTGCAGGATTAAAGGTTATTGCAGCTCTTCCTGTAGCCATACTTGAAGCGATAGCTTCTCCACCACCAAGGGAGTGTCCAACAAATGTTAGTTCGTTATCGCCTAATTCATTGGATAATGTTTTTGCGTTTTTTATAGCAGTATTATACTGTAGGGCGACACCTGCAAGTTGCGCTATGTCTTCAATAACATCTTCAAAAGAGTTTGTACCTGCGTAAACATAGGCATATTCTGTAGCACCATCTACTGTGCGTTGAAATAGTGCTGACTCCAAACCATTTTGATAAAAACGGGTATAGTTCATCTTAATAGATGTTGGAAAGGGAGATATTTTCCAACCTGCAGATTTCAATTGGTCTCTGTATTTTCCAACATCTCCTCCATAGACATACGCAGCCATTAGTGCAGCTTCAGAAGCCTTTGGTCTTTCTCCATCAGGATCAATAAAATTTACTGGATTATTGAAACTATAGGCATAGGGTGAAAGCCAAGACCACGCATTTGCACTGATTGCAAAGATTGACAGAGCAAATAAAGCCAATGTTCTTTTAATTCTTCTCATATTAATTATACTTTATGATTAAAACATTCTATCTTACATCTTAACACATACAAAAAGAAGACTACAATCACAATCCTCTCTCTGCCAGTCGCTACGATCGATGTTTCTGTTGCCGAAGGCTTCGATAAATGTAGTCCACAGTTTTTACTTACTTTGATATTGTGTCGGACAATTTATCTGCCTTTATTGGGAATGCAATGACATTATGTGGATATGAAATTCGTTTTATGCTATATGGTGCTTCTAATCCGGGGCAGTATTCGTTTATTTCCCGATTACTGAAAACCCTAATGTCATCGATGGCGTTTTTACAATTCCAACAGTCGGGCGTTAATGCCTTCTCACTATAAAATACGATCGTGAAAGTTTTGCCTAGTTCCAAGTATTTGACAAAGCAGTATTTTGGCGCAGAAGGATGCCACCATTCCCCTATCATATTGGGGTCGGCACCGATGTCAAAAATAGAGAAGTCTCCTCTGCGCTTCATCAGGTATCGTCTGATAGCTTTCTTGCGGTCATGACCATAGTCATTGCTATCAAGCCAAATCCACAAAGCTTCACTGTCAGTATTGTCAATTGTAACTATAAATTGAACTATTTCGCAGCTGTCATTTGCCACAACCACAGTATCAATCTTTTGGTCGAACGCCAAGGCTGACTGTGAGGCTGTCAGTACAAATAGTAACAGTATTTCTATTGTTCTCATGCTTATTTGAATAATACTAAATATACATGTTATGAAGTTTCTAATAAATGTCATTGGGGTTTCTTTTGATTTATCTTACCTTGCTTTGTATAATTATTTTACACCCTTTTGTTCCCACAAAAATATCAACTAAAAGGAGAATGCCCGATACCAACATTAAATCTTTTTGAATAAACAACTGGTAAATATGTACATAGACTGCAAACAGTACAATTACCAAGAAGGAAAGATTAATTGTTTTACTATTAAGAAATTTACATCTGAAATTGTATGTTAGAATAAAAATGAGTCCGATTATAAAAGAACAAGAACATCCAATAAGCACGAAATCATTATATAGAGAATCCTCAATCGTCTCTGGTTTCTTCATATTGAGCATATTAAAAACAGAGGCAAAAAACTGACAGATAGTAGCAATGCTTACTAATGTGTTTATGATATGTCTCATTTTGATAAAAATTAATTTATTACTTTCATTTTGCAATTACCAACCTGCGCTCCGCCCAGTCGCCTCTATCGAGGTTGCGGTAGCCAATAGCTTCGCTGATGTGCTGCACCTCCACGCATTCTGAGCCGTCAAGGTCGGCGATGGTGCGCGCCACCTTGAGTATGCGGTTATAGGCGCGGGCGGAGAGCGAGAACTTCTCCATGGCGGTACGCAGGAGAGCGATGGAGGCTTCGTCGGGCTCGGCGAACTGGTGAATCATGCGCTCGGTCATCTGCGCGTTGCAGTGTACGCCCTTGAAGTCTTTGTAGCGGGCGGTCTGTATGTCGCGTGCCTTGATGACGCGCTCACGGATGGCGGCACTCGGCTCGCCGGGTTGCGCTTTCGAGATATCCTTGAACGGCACGGGCGTTATCTCGCACTGGATGTCGATGCGGTCGAGCAGCGGACCGGATATCTTGCTCATGTAACGCTGTATCTGTCCGGGCGTGCAGCAGCACTTGTGCGTCGGGTCGTTGTAATAGCCGCAGGGACAGGGGTTCATCGAGGCGATGAACATGAACGAGCAGGGGAACTCAACGGTATATTTCGAGCGCGAGATGGTTATCTTATGGTCTTCGAGCGGCTGGCGCAGCACTTCGAGCGTCTGCTTGTTGAATTCGGGCAGCTCGTCGGCGAACAACACGCCGTTATGTGCCAGCGATATCTCGCCCGGCTGCGGGTTTATTCCGCCGCCTACGAGCGCCACTTCGGATATGGTGTGGTGGGGCGAGCGGAACGGGCGCTGTGAGATGAGCGACGTGCCGCGCTTCAGCTTTCCGGCTACGCTGTGTATCTGTGTCGTCTCCAGACTCTCCGAGAGCGACAGCGGCGGCAGAATAGAGGGCAGGCGCTTTGCCATCATCGACTTGCCCGAACCCGGAGGGCCTACCATGATAAGGTTGTGGCCGCCTGCCGCCGCCACTTCCAGCGCACGCTTCACGCTCTCCTGACCGCGCACGTCGGCGAAGTCGAGGTCGAAGCGGCTCTGCTGTTCGTAGAACTCGCGGCGTGTGTCGACGAACGTCGGCTCGTACACCTCACGCCCCGTGAGCAGCTTTATCACGTCCATGATGTTCTCCATGCCGTACACCTCCAGATTGTTCACCACTGCCGCCTCGCGCTCGTTCTGCTTCGGCACAATCAGTCCCTTGAACTTCTCGGCTCTTGCCCGGATGGCTATCGGCAGCGCTCCCTTCACGGGCTGCAGCGTACCGTCGAGGCTCAGTTCGCCCACGAGCATATAGTCGGCGAGCACGTCGCTCGTCACGGCTCCGCTCGCAGTGAGTATAGCCATGGCGAGCGGCAGGTCGAACGAGCTGCCCTCCTTGCGCAGGTCGGCAGGCGCGAGGTTGATAGTGATGTCTGCGTGCGGAAACTTATATCCGTTCACCTGCAGCGCCGACGCAATGCGGTCGCGTCCTTCGCGCACAGCGGTGTCGCCGAGTCCGGTCATGCGATACATCACGCCGGGCACGATATTCACTTCAACGGTTACGGTGGTTACGTCGAGGCCGTTAACGGCTGCGGAATAAGTCTTTACGAGCATAGTTCTATCTGGGTTTTAACAGGTTAATAGTGCGCAGCACTTTCACAAATCGGAAGTGCCTATTGACTACAAATTTAGTTGTTTCGTTTGTTTTATCCAAGTGTATGGCGTTTTTTCTGCCAAAAATATACTAACTTTGTACAAAACAGATTATCCGATACAATATGGAAGAAGATTTCGACATACGTCAGGAGCAGGGGCGCAAGGGCGAGAAGGACTTTGAGAACGCTCTGCGCCCACTGCGGTTCGGCGATTTTAGCGGACAGCAGAAGGTGGTGGAGAACCTCGAAGTGTTCGTCGAGGCGGCGAAGTACCGCGGCGAACCGCTCGACCATACGCTGCTGCACGGCCCCCCAGGACTGGGCAAGACAACGCTTAGCAATATCATAGCCAACGAACTGGGCGTGGGCTTCAAGATTACGAGCGGACCGGTGCTCGACAAGCCGGGCGACCTCGCCGGCATCCTCACATCGCTGGAGCCGCGCGACGTGCTGTTCATCGACGAGATTCATCGTCTCTCGCCGGTCGTAGAGGAGTATCTCTACTCGGCGATGGAGGACTACCGCATCGACATCATGATCGACAAGGGTCCGTCGGCGCGGTCTATACAGATCGACCTCAACCCGTTCACGCTCGTGGGTGCCACAACGCGCAGCGGACTGCTCACGGCTCCGCTCCGTGCGCGCTTCGGCATCAACCTCCACCTGGAGTACTACGGACCGGAGATGCTGCAGAAGATTATCAAGCGTTCGGCGATGATTCTGAAGGTGCCTATCGACGACGATGCGGCTATAGAGATTGCACGCCGCTCGCGTGGCACGCCGCGTATTGCGAACGCTCTGCTGCGCCGCGTGCGTGACTTCGCCCAGGTGAAGGGCAACGGACGCATCGACCGCGACATTGCGCGCCTATCGCTCTCGGCGCTCAACATCGACCAGTATGGTTTGGACGAGATCGACAACAAGATACTGCTCACCATCATCGACAAGTTCCGCGGCGGACCGGTCGGCGTGTCTACCATAGCCACAGCCATCGGCGAGGACACGGGCACCGTTGAGGAGGTGTACGAGCCGTATCTCATCATGGAGGGTTTCATAAAGCGCACGCAGCGCGGACGTATGGTGACGCCCCTCGCCTACCAGCACCTCGGACGACCGATGATTGGCAGCAACGCTGTGGAGCCGGGACTGTTCGACTAACTCGAGTTTATAATTGAGAGTTGAAAGTTGAGAGTTATGATTACCTTGAAAACGTACAAGAAGGCACAGCCTGCAGTACATATCATAACTCTCAACTTTCAATTCTCAACTCTCAACTGGAATGGCATACTTTTTGCCAAGACGATATTTGCACGATTTGACCGCTCATATTTCGCGAAAAATCAAAAACAAAATCCTTAGTCGATTTTTCGCGAGTTTTGAGCGTGCAGCCGTAAGCGTTTGTCCTACAGTATATTGTAGCGTTTTCTCTAAAAGTGTGCAATTTTCGCCTTAGCAAAACACAACTTATCGTGAGACTTTACAGTGTAAAAGCATAGGTTTTACCAGGTAAAAGCATAGGTTTTACCGGGTAAAGTCTCAAGAGTTACCATGTAAAGTCTCACGAAAAGTTTGTAAAACCTATCGTTTTACACTGAAAAGTCTCAATTTTTATGATTTTTCGGCTGCGCCGACCGATGAAATGGCGCATTTTCGAGAATGCGAATCTCCAGAATGAGATTTTTCGCGGAGGTGACTTGTATTATATTTGCTTCTAAAAATAAAGAAGTAAAAGAGTAAAAAGTAAAAAAAACGCAGATTTTTTACCTTTTTACTCTTTTACCTTTTTACCTTAACACTCTACATTCAAAACTCACAACTCATTTCTGTGCAGCTCTGCGAGCAGCTTCACGCTCTGGCTGTGCAGGTCGATATGTCGCTGCAGCTTCTCGTAGATGCTGTTTATCTCTACGTAGTAAGCCAGGGCGGTTATCTCGCCTTGCTGCAGCGCCTTCCTGAAGAGCGTAAGCGACTCCTGTAGCAGCTTCACGTCGCTGTGGTCTATCACCTGCTGCAAGCCCTGCAACTGCTCGTAGCTGGTGCGCAGCGAGGCGTCGGCGTCGTGCTGCGCCTGCTGCACCTGCAGCTCGGCACTCTGACGGCGCTCGCGTGCCGCCTTTACGTTGCTGCTGTTGCTGTAGAGCGGGAAGCTCACGCCTACCATGAAGCCGTTGATGGCTTCGCGCTGCTCGGTATTGCGGCGGTAGCCGAAGGAGATGCTGGGCAGCCACTCGCTCTTCTGCACCTTAAGGTTCATGTCGGCGGCGCGCAGGGCGGTCTGCGCCACTGCCACGTCGGCATCCGACGCTATGGCGAGGGCGCGATACTGCTCGAAGTCGACTATCGGCTCGTAGTGGGGTAGCTCGGTTGAGGATACGTCGATGGGCTTGCCGCCGTTGAGCTGCTGCAGCTGCTGCAGCAGGGCGGTGCGCTCGCCTTCTGCCTCGCCAACGAGGGTGCGCACCTCCATGCAGTCAATCTTCACCTTGTTCAGCTCAAGGGCGTTGGCGTCGCCTGCCTCCATACGCTTCTCGTACATCTGCAGCAGCGTCTCGCTGTTGGCAAGACGCTCGCGCAGCATGGCGAGACTCTGGTTGAGGCGTATCACGTCGATGCAGACGAGCTGTGCCTGCAAGAGTATGTCGCGGCGCTGCTTGGCGAGCAGCTGGTCGCCTACGGTCTGCTGCATCTGCGCCTGCTTGCTGCGGGCGGCATACTTCGTAGGGAAGTCAATCTCCTGACTCACCACAAGTTCGCTCTCGGCAACGCCGGAGTAGCCCTTCGTGAAGAACGGACTGTACTCTACCGACGGACCGCCGAGGGTGTTCGTGGCTTTTATGTCGAGCACATCGGCACGCATGTCGTGCGCCGTTGACTGCAGGGTGAGGTTGTTAGCAGCTATCTGCTTGAGCACGTCGCCAACGGTGTCGGCGAGGGCGGCGCTACACGCGCTGAGTGCCACGGCTGTGGCGATTAGATATCTTCTCATATATTATCGGTACTATGAATGCGTTGAGTAATGTAGAACTGATGAGTCCGCCGAGTATCACCTTCGCCATCGGCGACTGTATCTCGTTGCCGGGCAGGTCGCCGCCCAGGGCGAGCGGCACGAGGGCGAGGGCTGAGGTGAGGGCTGTCATGAGTATCGGGTTAAGACGCGAGAGCGAGCCTTCGACGATGGCTTCGCGCACGCTCTTGCCTTCCTCGGTGCGCAGACGCTTGTACTCGGTGATGAGCAGCATGCCGTTGCGCGTGGCGATGCCGAAGAGCGAGATGAAACCGATGACAGCGGGTATGCTTACCTCGCCGGTGGTGAGCACGATGGCGAAGATGCCGCCGATGAGTGCCAGCGGGAGGTTGAGCAGTATGACGCCGGCTTCAAGGGCGTTGCGGAACTGCATGAAGAGCAGGAAGAAGATGACGACGATGGCGAGCATGCAGGTGAGGTAGAGCACGCGGCTGGCGCTCTCCTGACTCTCAAACTGTCCGCCGTACTCTACGTGGTAGCCTTCGGGCAGCTGCACGTTCTCGCCTACTGCCTGCTTGATGTCGGCTACTACGTCGCTCAAGGCTCTGCCGCTGGTGTTGGCGGAGATGACTATCTTGCGCTGCACGTTCTCGCGGTTGATGGTGTTGGGTCCGGCGCTCGATATGATGTCGGCAACGTCGCACAGAGGCACCTTACGGCCGTCCTGCGTGTCGATGATGAGGTTGCTTATCTCGTCGGAGTCGGCGGCTTTCACCACGAGGTTGAAGGATCTGCCGGCTTCGTACACCTGAGAGACGGTCTCGCCGGCGAGATTCACGGCGAGGAACTCGTTGAACTCGGGCAGCGTGATGCCGTTGCGCACGAGCAGTTCGCGACGCGGCACAATCTTCAGTTCGGGGCGCTCTATCTGCTGCTCCACGTTGAGGTCGGCTATGCCTTCTATGTCCTGGCAGGCGTTCTTTATCTGATTGCCGATGGTGAACATACGGTTGAGGTCGGTGCCGAAGAGCTTGATGGCTATGCTGGCTTGTGTGCCCGAGAGCATGGCGTCGATGCGGTGGGAGATGGGCTGACCTATCTCTATGTTGGCTCCGGCGAGAACGGAGAGGCGCTTGCGCACGTCGTTGAGCACTTCTTCGTGGCTGCGGTCTTTAAGCTCGAACGGGGCTTCTATCTCGCTCACGTTCACGCCGAGGGCGTGTTCGTCGAGCTCAGCACGACCGGTCTTGCGTGCCACGGTCTTTATCTCGGGCACCTGCAGCAGCAGTCGCTCGGCACGTGCGCCGATGGAGTCGCTTTCTTCGAGCGAGATGCCGGGCAGCGATGAGATATTGATGGTGAACGAGCCTTCGTTGAACTTGGGCAGGAAGCTGCTGCCTAAGCAGAAGAACACGCCCACGGCGACAACGAACAACGCTGCGGTGCCGACAATGACCTTGCGGGTGTTGGCGAGCACCCACAGCAGGGCGCGCTCGTAATACTTCTTAAGCCATACGGCTACGAAGGCTTCCTTCGGCAGCTCGCCCTTGCTCTTGCCGAGCAGGTAGCTGCAGAGCACGGGGGTGAGCGTGAGGGCTACGAGGGTTGAGGCGAAGAGGGCTGTGACGAAGGCTATGCCCAGAGGTATGAGCATGCGGCCTTCCATGCCGCTGAGGAAGAAGAGCGGCGCAAAGCTCACCACGATAATCAGCGTGGAGTTGAGGATAGGCATGCGCACCTCACGCGAAGCGTTGAACACGAGTTCGATGATAGGCACACGCTCTGCCTCGGGCAGCGCGCGGTTCTGGCGTATGTGCTTGTAGACGTTCTCTACGTCGACGATGGCGTCGTCTACGAGCGAGCCTATGGCTATGGCAAGTCCGCCGAGGGTCATGGTGTTGATGCTTATGCCGAGGGCGTTGAGCACTATCATCGCCACGAGGAACGAGATTGGTATCGTGACGAGCGAGATGACCGTGGTGCGCACGTTGGCGAGGAATATCATAAGGATGATAACCACGAAGATGGCGCCCTCGATAAGCGACTTCTGCACGTTGTCGATGCTGCTCTCGATGAAGTCTGACTGACGGAAGATGTCGGTAGAGATATGCACGTCGGCGGGCAGGGACTGCTTGAGGTCGGCGAGTGCGAGGTCGAGATGCTTGGTGAGGTCGATGGTGCTCGTATTGGGCTGCTTCGTAACGGTGAGGAGTACGGCTGACTGGGCGCGCTCGCTGGCTACGCCGAGCTTGGGCGACTGGTTGCCTATCTTTATGTCGGCTACGTCGGCAAGGGTGACTACGCTCTCGCCGTTCTTCTTCACGATGCACGTGCCGAGCTTCTCGACATCGTTAGTGGAGGTGATGCCGCGGATGATGTACTCGTTGCCGTACTTGTACTGCACGCCGCCGTTGGTGTTGGTGTTCATGCCGCGGGTGCATGCCATGATGTCGGTGAGCGACACGCCGAAGTGCTTCATGCGACCAGGGCTGACGAGTATCTGATACTCCTTGATGTCGCCGCCGTGAACGCTCACCTGAGCCACGCCGCCGGTGGAGAGCAGACGCGGACGTATCACCCAGTCGGCGTACGTGCGCAGGTCTTGCTGTGAGGTGTGCTTGCTGGTGAGGCTCACGATGAGCACTTCGCCGAGTATCGACGACTGCGGACCGAGCACCGGAGCACTCACTCCGGCTGGCATCTGCTCGCCTACAGCGGCGAGTTTCTCGCTCACTATCTGGCGGGCGAGGTAGATGTCGGTGCCCCAGTCGAACTCAACCCACACAACGGAGAAGCCGTTGGTAGACTGCGAACGCACGCGGCGCACACCGGTACTGCCGTTGACGGCGGTTTCTATAGGGAACGTGACGAGCTGCTCCACCTCTTCGGTTGCCATGCCGCCGGCTTCGGTCATGATGACCACGGTGGGGGCATTGAGGTCGGGGAACACGTCCACATCGGTCTGGCTGGTGGAGTAAAGGCCGCCAATGACGAGCAGCACCGACGCCACCAACACGAGTATTCTGTTCTCAAGCGAGAAGCGTATTATCTTGTTCAGCATAGCTTATTAATGATTATGGTTATGCGCCGGGATGGCGTTTGCAGCCGAAGCCAATCGTACTTGCACGGCGCCCTTTGCCACAACACGGTCGCCCTGCTTAACACCGGTGAGTATCTCTACACGCTCGCCGTCGCTCTCGCCGAGCGTCACCTCCTGCTTGCGGTAGCCTTCGGCGTCTATCTGTACGTAGACGAAATGGATGCCCTGCTCCTCGGTGAGGGCAGTGAGGGGCAGCGTGATGACGTTCGGGCGGTCTTGGGTTATGAGGTATATCTCGGCGTAAGAGCCCTCCACGACGTCACCGGTGTTGTTGAACTCGAAGATGACGGGCAGGTAGGAGTTGTTCACCTCTGCCGAACGTCCGTACGACTGTATGTGTCCGCCCATCTCGGCGATGTCGTAGAGACGGTGGCTGTAGCTCGTGCGGAACTTGGCGCCGCGTATCTTGTTGAGTTCGTTGAAGCGGCGCTCGGGTATCTCGGCACGCAGATAGAGGTGTTTGTTCTGTATGATGATGGCGAGCGGCTGACCGGCTTCTACGTAGTCGCCGCCGTTGACGAGACACTGCTTGACGTAGCCGCCGCGCGGCGCCGTAACCACTACTCCACCCTCGCTGCGCGTGCGCTTCATGCCGTTATAGGTGAGCTTGGCTGCTTCGTATTCGGCTTTTGCCACGGCGAGGTCCTTCTCGCTTATTATCTTGTCCTTGATGAGTATCTTGGCACGTGTGTAGTCGCGCTCTGCACGCTCGTAGTCGATGCGAGCACGCTGCACGGGGTCGCCCTCTGCGGTTTGCATGCCGGCTGAGGTGATAGAGAAGAGCGTGGTGCCGACAGACACCTTCAAGCCTTCGCTCACGTGGTTCTTGTACTGCACGCGTCCGCTGATGGTTGCAACGACGGTGGTCTCGTCGCACGAGGCTGACATCACTTTGCCACTGGTGTGTATAACGCCGTGGAAGGTGCCTGGCTTCACTTCCTCTACCTTCACGCCGGCTGCACGGGCTTTCTCCGCAGAGAGTATTATCTCGTCGGTGTGGGCGCCCTTTGCCTCGCCACCGTGTTCTGCTTCTTCGGCAGCGTGGTCGTGATGCTCGGTTTCCTCGGCGTGGTCGTGGTCATGATCGTGGTCGAGATGGTCGTGCGACTGGCCTCCGCAAGCGGCAATGCCCGCCACGAAGACTGCTGATAATAAGTAATAGGATAATCTTCTAAGCATATTTTGTTTGTTGTTAATTACTAAGAGAAAAATAATCGTTAACAAAGTTCGGAAAAAGATTCTGCAACCTTGTTGCAAATATTTCAAAGGGAGCAACTTAAGGGGGTGCAGTGCTATCCTCAAGGGGGTGCAGCTGTCTCAGCTGCACCAACCAAGCCAACAAAGCTATCATCAGGGGGTGCAGCTGTCTCAGCTGCACCAACCAAGCTATGGTATATACGCAAAGAGGGCATGGCGGAATGCCATGCCCTCTTATGAATTTATTGGATGGTGCAACGTTAGCTCGGTTGGTGCACTTCTTGCTCTGGCAAGCGGCAAAGCCGAGCGGAGACAAGTGCACCCCCTGAGTGCGCCCCCTAAAATGTTACTTAACGAGTACCTTCTTAACCTTGCCGTCAGCAGAGCGAACGATGTTCAGACCCTTCTGGAGCTTAGAAAGCTTAACGCCGTCAACAGAGAATACCTCGAACTCGCCCTCAGCAACTGTTGTTGCGTTGATGCCAGTCTCAGGATCCTTCGTCCAGTCCTTGTCAACTACCTTAACGTAGTTGTATGTAGCACGCGACTTGTCGTTAGCGCCCTCACCAGTACCCATCTTAACGGTCGAGAGATCGAAGAGCTCGCTCATTTCGCTTGCAGCGATCTTAACCTCGCCGTTTACAACGAAGCCCTTAGCCTTAGAAACCTCTACCAGGAACGGAACTGTCTCAGCGAACTTGTCAGTGTTGTGGTTGCCACCATCGTTCTGGAAGTAACCCTGGAGCATCTGGTCTGCGCTTGTGCGATACAAGTTGAGAGTGTTATTCCAAGCTGTCGGAACAGCACCAAGACCGATGACGTGCTCGCAAGAACCAGTACATGTAGACGGGTCGATAGACATAACGATCTTCTGAGTATCCCAATCTACCGGAATCTCCCACTCGAAGCCATTGCCGTCAGCTACGTAGTTCTCCTTGCAGAACGGTTCTGCAGCAGGTGTCTTAACCTCGTAGTTGAACTCGCCACCGTAGTTCTTCTCGCCAGCCTTCATGGTGAATGTCATCATGAATTCGTCGGCTGCGTTATAAGAGATAGAGAACTCGGCTGTTGCAGATGCAGCACCGAGGAATGTAGCAGTAGCCTCGTCAGCAGTAGCGTTGAGAACCATTGCTGGCTCATCTGGAGTTACTTCACCCTCACCCTCTTCTGCGAGCGGCTCCTGACCACCTGGTTCTGTTGTAGGAAGTGTACCAGTGAATACGAGGTCCTGAGTCTTCTCGTTGAGTGTTACGTCCTTAAGAGTGAGCGTGAACTCGCCGGAAGATGTAGGCTGGAACTCTACGGTAGCCTTGTCAGCCTTGAAGAGGTCTGTCTCAGGAGCTGAAGCGTCATAGATGTGGAGGTTGCTTGTGTAAACCTCCATACCTACTTCTTCCTCGTAGTTGAACTCGCCCATATAGCTGAAGTTTTCGCTCTCGATAGAGAAGCCCATCGTAATCTCTTCAGCCGAAACCTCTGTGATCTCGAATGTTGCGTTCATCTCCTCGCCGAAGAAGTTTGTTGTAGCGCCGTCAGACTTAGCCATGATTGTGCGCGGCGCCTTAGAATCTGTCTCTTCAGCGATTGCCTTACCTACGAATACGAGGTCGGATGTTTGGTTGAGGAGAGATACGTCCTTAAGAGTGATCTTGTAGGTATCGTCAGAGTACATGGTGACGTTCACCTGAGCTTCTGCTTCATCTACAACCGGCTCTTCTCCATCCATAATCATGAGGTTGCTTGTGTAGGTCTTGTCAGATACCACTGTAGCAGCGTCAGGATTTGTACCGATTACGTAGTTGTATTCAGCGCCCTTGGCTACCATGTAGAGCTTCTCTGTAGCGTCCACTGTATAAACAAGAGCAGTTACGTCGTAGTCTTCATCTTCGATATTGAGAGTGCCAGTGTAGGTAGTGCGGTTCTTCTCTGTATCAACAGTCTTGGTGAAACCAGAAGCTGTGTACTCTGCACCTTCCTGACCAACAACAGCAAGTGTCATGCTGATTGTCTCGTCTGTCATCTCCTTGATAGTAACCTGAGCCTGACCTGCAACCTCTGACATATCGCCAACAACCATAGAGATAGCGTCTGTGAAGCTCTTCTCTTCCTTAACGGTTACCTCAGGCTTTGTCGTCTCTGTCCAGTCGAGAGAAACCACCTTGATGTAGTTGTAGAGAGCACCAGCAACCTTGTCTGCTGCACCAACAACGATTTCTGACTGGTTGGTGAGATGAGCAATCATAGATGCAGCAATCACAACATTACCCTGGCATTTTACACCACCGTCCTTAGAGATTTCAAAACGAACGGGGTCTTCACCCTTAGTAATCTGACCAGTGTTAGCGTTGTTATCCTGGCCAGGAGCATAGCCCTGAACAGTAGAGCCGTTGGTATTGTAGAAGATGATACCATCGTTGTTCCAACCCGGAGTGTTGCCCTTCTTTGTAACACCAAGGAAACCCTTGTCAGAACCAGTGCTTGCAAGGTTTACAGAAACGACGAGCTTCTGTGTGTTCCAGTCGATAGTTGCATCGTGGCTCCAAGAAACGCCTTCTGTGCTCTGCCAGTTCTCAACAATAGCAGGCTTCTCCTCGCCGCCAGTCTCGCCACCGCCGGTAGAACCGCCGCCAGTAGACTCGAAGCCTTCGTCTGTGCCGAATGTATACTCAAAAGCATAGCCTACAACAGCGTTAAGAGCCAACTTACCCTTGAAAAGAGCGTAAGCCTTTGTCTCGTTGAACTTAACGAGGAGAGACTCGCCTTTAAGAGCGAAACCACCAGCAGGAAGAGTTCCATTGGCAGAAACATCAGGGTTGCTAACTTGGATTGTTGTCAAACCGTCAGCGTCTGTTGTGCCTTCTACTCCGTCGCAGCTGATGTCACCCCAGTTTTCAAAACCATAAGTGCTGAAATCGCAGCCACATGCGGTCACATTGTATGTGCCGTCTACGCGCTTTTCAACGGTGAGAGTACCTTCCGGCAAAGCCTTGTCATGAGAACTGCCCGAAGTCAGCTTGAAAGTAAGCTGATCGGTGTAGTCCGTAGCGAATGCCATCATGGTAACCATCAACATCGAAAGAAGAGATAAGACTTTCTTCATACTAAATCCTTTCTTTTTTGTTAATAAATTGTTATTAAATTAAGTGAACTATAATATTCTATATTTTAGTATGTATGCAGCATAGGGTTATCCGAATGCCGGAAATGTTTACAATTTGTCTGTTCTTAGTCGTACTTTACATGCAAAGGTAGAAATAATTATCGTTTACGCAATAAAAATAACGTTAAAATACTTATGTTTACGACATATTAATACAAAAAAATCCCGACTCCGTTGAGCAATCTGTACGCCGTCAACAGTGAAGAGCTGTGCCTCGCCGTTAGCAACCTCAGCGTTGATTGTGCTGATGCCGTCGGTAACCGGCTCTACAACCTCGAGAGTAGCATCGTAGATACCACCACCGTTGTTGAGGATATAGTTACCAGAAGCTACGCTACCACCTGCGTCGATGTTATCCCAGTCTACCTTGAAGCGGATGCGGTATGTACCCGGTGTGGTAGGAGCTGTGAATGCAGGCATCGGGTTAACGTTGCAGCTGCTTGCTACAGCCTCGCCCTTAGAGTTCTGATCCTTATAGTAGCTGTAAGATACTACCTCTGTGCCAGTCTGGTCAGCGCCGTCGGCGTTGAATGAGAACTGCTTGTTGTTGTCGAGGTCGATGTATACGTAACCGTGCATCCACTCGCCAACGTAACCGATAGAAGGTGTTACCTCTGAGCCTGCCTCAACGGTGAACTTATCTGCTGTGAGGTCCTCATAACCGTTCATTGTCTTGCCGAACTCGATAGTCTGCTTGTCCTTGCCAGTCTGCTGGAGAGAAACAGATGTAGAGTAGCGTGATTCGTGGTTCTGCTTAGCGTCCTTGTCGAAGTTGATAGCGTAGTCTTCAACCGGTGGCTCTGGAGTCTCAACCTTCTCACCGAATACGATGTCAGCCCAGCCGTAAGCAGAGCCGAAGAATACACCGAACTTAACAACAGTCTTGCCTGCGTCCTCGTCCTGAGATCCCTCGAAGTTGCGGATATCAGACTCGTCGCCTACGAATACGCCGAGAGCGTTGTTCTCTACAGTGCGTACCCATGTACCATTTGTTGCTTCAGTAGTGAGAACGGTTGTGTAGTCCTCAGGGTTCAAAGAAGCCTTTACGTCAGAGATTGCGAAGTCGCCAATAGTGTTACCGTTGATTACAACGTCCTTGAATGTCAACTTAGCAGTTGAAGCAGAAACCATTGTGATGTCGAGCTTTGCGTTCTCGATGTTAACCGGATCAGAGTCGCCGAACTTAACGTTAGCCCAGTCGGTAACTGTCTCGGTTGTCGGGATGAAGATTTCCTTGCCGAAGCCGAGCTCATAAGTGTAGTCGGACATGCCACCGAGTACAACTGTGAATTTAGCAGCAAGCTGACCGTTTTCTACCTCGCCGCTCATTGTTACGTCGGCAGCATAGTTTGACCAGTCTCCGCCGGCAGCGATTACGCCAGCAGCATTCTTTGCTGTAAGCTTCAGTACGCCGTCTACTTCCTCGCCGTTAGCCTCGAATACGATCTTGCCTACTGTGCCACCGTTTGTAAGGTCCATATCAGAGAACTCAGGAAGAGTAACCTCGTACTTGCCCTCGCCCTTAGCGAGAACTGTTACCTCTGCGTTTTCGTAAACCTTGTGGTCGGCGTCGCGAACGATAGTGAGGTCGTTGTTGTAAACAACTGCCTCCGGAGTGTCAGGAGTTGTTGTCTCTGTCCAGTCGAGAGAAACAACCTTGATGTAGTTGTAGAATGCCTTGCTGAACTTAGGAGACTCACCGCTACCGATGAGGATAGTGTTGCTTGCGAAGAGCTCGTCAAGAACCTCAGGAGACATCTTAACCTCACCGTTAACCTTCAGACCCTCAGCCTTAGAGATTTCGAACTTAGCGAGGCAGTCAGCAACGTCCATGCGACCGGTGTTGTTGTTACCAGCGCCGTCCTTTGCGAAGAAACCAGACATCTGCTTTACAGACTGCTGGCAGTACCAGTGCATTGTGCGGTATGTGCTTGTCTGGAATGCAGCGAAGCTCTCGCCAGTAGTCATAGCAAGGATATCCTTGTCGTCACCACCGTTAGAGAAGTCGATAGAAGCAACGATCTTCTGCTTGTCCCAGTTGATAGTAGCTGTCTTAGAGAAGCCAGTGCCGTCAGCCTGGTAGTTCTCCCAGAGTGTTACGTCCTCAGGCTCAGCCGGAGCTACGTAGTCGGGATCTTCACCGAATGCGAGAGTTGTTCCGTCAGTTGGGATGAGAGTCATGTAAAGCTTCTCTTCCTCATCCTTTGTGTAGCGGAGAGCCTTAACAGCGAAGTTTGTGCCCTGGAAGTTAGTTGTACCAGTGTATGTGATGCGCTCCTTCTCGTCTGTACCCTTTACGAGGTCTGTAGACTCAACGTTCATTTCAGAGAAGGCGAGAGACATGCTGATAGTGTTGTCAGACATCTCCTTGAGAGTAACGGTAGCGTCGCCCATTGCGCTCGGAGTACCGTCAGCGAGTGAATAGAGCTTGTCGGCATACTGCTTCTCGAAGGTTACAGTTACCTCAGGCTCTGTCGGCTCTGTCCAGTCCTTGTCAACTACCTTAACGTAGTTGTATGTAGCACGTGACTTGTCGTTATTGCCTTCACCAGTACCCATATTAACTGTTGAGAGAGCGAAGAGAGCACTCATTTCGCTTGCAGGAATCTTCACCACGTCATTAACAACAAAGCCCTTAGCCTTTGACACCTCAACCTTAATTGGATTGGTCTCATCGAACGGATTGGTGTTGTTGTTGCTGCCACCAGGTACATTGAAGTATCCCTGAAGGGTGCCGTTAGGCTTGCGATATAAGTGGAGAGTATTATCCCAAGCTGTTGCAACTTCACCAAGACCAATAATATCTTCGCAAGCACCAGTACATGTAGATGGGTCGATAGACATTACTATCTTCTGTGTATCCCAATCTACTGGGATGCTCCAGTTGAAGTTAGTGCCATCGCCTACGAAGTTAACCTTCTCGAAAGCTGCAGGCTTCTCGTCGCCGCCGCCAGTAGAACCGCCGCCCTCGAAGCCTTCGTCAACGCCAAATGTGTACTCAACAGTGATATTGGTGAAGAAGTTAGGGTTGTAAGTTCCCTTAAATGTAGCATAAGCCTTATCACCCTTAAATTTAACGAAGAGTTTTGCATTCGTCAATTCTGCGTTATCGCTTCCGCGAAGAGCGTAAGGAGTTACATCAATAGTTGTTACACCATTTGCGTCGGTTGTTGCTTCAACACCTTCACAAATAATTTCGCCCCAATTGTCCATTTCAAGTGAAGACAAATCACAACCAGTGGCAGTAACTGTATATTTGCCACCAGCATAATCCTCGATTTTGAGAGTACCATTAGCATAGCTCGGGCCATTAAAGAAACCTGTTTTTTGTGGTTACTTTATAGTCTAACTGACCGATAAAGTCCGTAGCAAATGCCGTTACGGCAATCATCAACATCGAAAGAAGAGATAAGATTTTTTTCATAATAAATCCTTTTCTTTGTTTGTTAATAAATTGTTATTGAATTAAGTTAATTAAAAATTTCTGTTTTAGTAATAATCGGTTTTGCGCGATTTCTTTAGTTTGTTTATTCGGTCTTCTTAGGTCTTTAGATTATGGTTTCTTAGATTGTAGTACGGCGCTTTTTCAGCGCACGTTGTAAGGTGCGCAACGCCTTTCGGCACTACACACTCCATCTTCGGTGCAAATTTAGTAAAAATTTGGATAGTGGCAAAGTATTTTCCACTTTTTTATGTCTTTGAGGGTGAATAGGTTGGCTTAAAGGGCGCATCGATTGAGCTTTACACCTTATTATTATATTTAAGAGCGGATTGAGTATATTCTATTAAAAACTTCTGTAGGTGAAAATATCTACCATATCTCCCAGCAACGGCGCAACATGCACATTATGAACGGAATAAGGGCTGGCAGATTCTCCTCTGAGCGGATTATCTGCCAGCCTATCTCCCAGCCATATAAAGCTTGAATGGGTGGACAACGGTATTTGCTTGAGTAAGTAAACAACGGATTTATCGGATTTGGACTGCCTTCAAGGGGGTGCACTTGTCTCAAGTGCACCAACCGAGCAAGAAGTGCAACAATGGAGCAAGAAGTGCAACAACAGAATAGAAGTGCACCATTTACTTGGTTGGTGCACTTGAGACAAGTGCACCCCCTGAGAGAACACCAATCAAGAACCTCCCACGGATTTCACAGATGCGCACAGATATTTCTTGCT
>PPYE01776501.1_pt1 | contig 29901 bp, 27 predicted proteins | sample 1559881 | NCBI WGS metagenome assembly PPYE01 (sample SAMN08240022, study PRJNA423297) | Human gut metagenome, whole genome shotgun sequencing project. | reverse complement strand
TCCTGATTCTGTTGCATGCTGTAAAGCTGAAACAGCGTATTGATAGGCATTACTTGTATGCCTGTGCAGGCGTAATGCTTTTGTGCATCCAGTATTTGAAATACCTTGTCCGGCATTCCGTCTGTTCGGGCATCCCGATAGCAGACAGGGTTGCCCAGTAAATTTCCTTTTTTGTCAATCAGGCCGAAGTCTACTCCCCATGTATCTATGCCGATTCCTTTGACATGATATCCCTTTTGTACAGCAAGTTTCAGTCCGGTTTTCATATCTTCGAACAGGGCGGGAAAGTCCCAGTAAACATGATTCCCGAGTTTAACCTGCCGGTTGGTAAAGCGGTGTATTTCTTCTAATTCCAGCTTTCCCTGGAGAAGGGAGCCGGCGATGACCCGACCGCTTCCTCCTCCAAAGTCTACTGCTAAATATGTGTTTCTTGTGGTATCTTTCATGGTATTCCCGGATACTTATTTGGTTTTCTTTCCTAATACGTATATTTCCAGGTCTTCTATTTCTTCCGGTGTCAGTACGGAGTAATCACCGCCGGACTGAACTATGATGCGGCAAGCCATTTCGAAGAAGGTAGCCCGTTCGTAAACTTGGTCGAAGTCTTTTCCGCATACTACTTGTCCGTGATTGGTCAGTAAGACGGAATTATGTTTCAGCATTGCTTCTACTACTGCTTTGGCTAATTCGGGAGATCCCGGCCGGTAGTAAGGAATCACGGGAATTTCCGACCCGACATGACAAGGTATTTCTGCCGTTACGTTGAAATTTGTCGGTTTGTTTTTCATGCAAGAGATGGCAGTGGCATATTCCGACTGGAAATGGAGTACTACATTTACATCCGGCCGTTCGCGGAGAACGCCAAGATGGAATGTGCTTTCCATAGATGGTTTTACGCCATTCGTCGGTGTACCGCTGGCTATATTACAGATAGAAACTTTTTCTTTGGCAAGGGTAGGGACCCATGAACCTGTACCCGAAATCAGTGCTTCTTCTCCGATTCTCCAGGAAAGATTACCGCTGCTGCAAAGCATTAATTTTGCGTCTCCGTAGCGGTGTGCCTGTGCCAGAAACAGTTCGATGTGTTCGTCAGTTATCATAGTGTTTTTATTTAAGCCGTCATATAGTGGAAGCTTGTGTTTGAAGACTGCTTCCACTATGATACGGCAAAGTTAAATTATTAAATCAAATAGGACGAAAGATTCTTGTTTATTTATAGATAGGACCGTAAGTTGTACAAGCTCTGTAATCTGCTCCTTCTTTGTCCATACCGAATGCGTTCCATGCAGCCGGACGGAAAATTTCGTTTTCATCTACATTGTGCATGCAAACAGGGATACGAAGCATAGAGGCAAGCGTAATCAGGTCTTGTCCGATGTGACCGTAGCTGATGGCTCCGTGGTTAGCGCCCCAGTTGTTCATTACAGAATATACATCCTTGAAAGCGGATTTATCACACAGACGAGGAACGAACCACGTAGTCGGCCATGTCGGGTCGGTACGCATATTCAGTTTCTGATGGATTTCCGGATCAATCTCAACGGTCCATCCTTCTGCGATTTGCAGGACAGGGCCCAAGCCTTTGATCAGGTTCAGACGCATCATAGTAACAGGCATTCCACCTTTTGAAAGAAAGTTGGACGAGAAGCCGCCGCCACGGAAGTAATCGCGGTCTGCCGGATACCAGGTCGTTGCTTTGAGGCAGTTTTCTACGTCTGCGTCAGTCAGATTCCATGGTTCTTTCATGACAGGATTTCCTTCTGCGTCTAATGACTGGCCGGAACCGTCGAGTGTTGTTGCACCGGAGTTGATCAGGTGGATGATACCGTTGGCTGCCAAGCCGGTCAGTTCTTTACCGGTTACACGTTTCACGGCTTCAGGGCTCCAATACGTACGTACATCAGAGAATATTTGTGCACGATTGGTCAGCAAGTGTCCGAACAGCATTGCTACACCGTTACAAGCATCGTTTTCGGTAGCCACTACGAATGCTTCACGAATACCGTTCCAGTCGAAAGAAGTGTTGAGCAATGCTTCCGGATAGTCACCGTTAGGATAAAAGTCTGTCCATTGGCGTTGTCCCTGGAAGCCGGCAGCGATAGCATTGTGTCCCAAAGCTTCTTCCTTGAATCCCATTTCTTTCAGTTTCGGGTTTCCGGTCATCAGGTCACGCATGATGATCATCATCTTCACGACAAATTCCCAGTCAGCATCTTTTTGTTCGCGCTTTTTGCGTTTCTCCGGGCGGTTCTTGAAGTCTTCTCCTTCATTTACTTTGCAGTATTTTTCAGTCCATGCCATTGCTTTGGCATATTCTTCGTGGTCATAGATACCTTCTTCCATGCGGCGGATGATTTCCGTCAGGTCAATTGACTCATTGCGCATTCCCAGATATTCCTGGAAGAAGTCGGGGTTGACAATAGAGCCGGCGATACCCATTGATACACTACCCATTGACAGATAAGATTTGCCTCTCATCGTTGCTACTGCCTGTGCGGCACGTGCAAAACGAAGAATTTTTTCCGCTACGTCTTCAGGAATTGTATTATCGTCGAGGTCTTGCACATCGCGTCCGTAAATACCGAATGCAGGGAGTCCTTTTTGTGCGTGTCCTGCCAATACGGCTGCAAGGTATACTGCTCCCGGACGCTCGGTTCCGTTGAAGCCCCAGACAGCTTTCGGGTAATGAGGATTCATATCCATTGTCTCCGCACCATAGCACCAGCAGGAGGTAACAGTGATAGTAGACCCAACGCCTTCTCTTTCGAATTTCTCTGCGCAAGCAGCGCTTTCGGCTACACGTCCGATAGTATTGTCTGCAATAACACATTCTACAGGACTTCCGTCACCGTTCTTCAGGTTGCTGCTGATTAACTCGGCTACTGCTTTGGCAAGATTCATTGTCTTTTCTTCAAGGCTTTCACGAACGCCGCCCTGGCGACCGTCGATAGTGGGACGAATCCCGATTTTCGGATACTTTTTCATGGTTTCTAAATTTTTATTTGGTGATTGAATTCTGTGCTGAACTGTGCTGTCAATACGGCAAAAAAATTACAGGGACTTTCGGAGTCTTACTTCAGTAGGCAGGTACTTTTGTATCGGGACATTGTTCAGGACAAAGTTTGCCGCTTCATTTCCCATCATCTCCCAATCAATACTCAATGAAGTAATTCCTTCGTCGATCACTTCGTAGGAAGGAATATCATTGTATGCCAACAGACCGAAATCTCTTCCGCATTTCAGTCCTTCCAGTCTTCCTTGTTTCACAACCTTTACTACATCTTGTTGCTTGATGGCTATGTAGACTACTCCTTTGCGTACGGTCAGATTCTCGATATCTTCCTGAATTTCGCATAAAAATCCTTGTTCCTCACAAAAACGGGTAAAATACTCTTTACTGCTTTGGGGATGCTTCAGATTTTTAGAGAATAACAGAACAAGTTGTGGGTAGTGCCGTAGTTTCTCCTTCAGCATGAGTAATGCCTGATAGAAAGCTTCATCAAAATCCTGACAGATATAAGAATACTTTTCTTTCTCGAATTTACCGAAGTCAAGAAGCAATAATTTTGTTGGATGAATCTTATTGAGAACCATACTGAATTTCTCATTATCGAAATTCATCACTATGTATTTATTATATTTTCCGACAGATTCGCGGATAATGGTATTGAAAAGCCGTTCATTATATTGATGAAACAGCAAGTCTACTTTGTAATTAATAGGCAGATGTTTGACGAAACTATTGTAAAGGGCTTCTTTAAAAGGAGTGTACTGGTCGAGCAGGAGCAGGACATTGGTCACCTGACTGGTTACATAATATCCTTTTCCCGGAGTGGAATCGATCAGTCCCCGTTCGCGCAAATCAAGAAAGGCCTTGAAAACGGTATCGCGTGATACTCCATATTCTGCACTTAACTGATTGATGGAAGGCAAAGAATCTCCTTCACGAAATTTTTTCATGGAAATCGCCTGGCTTAATGTATCCGCTAATTGCGTAACTTTGCTGGACTGTTGACCGAATGTTTTCTTTTTATCAGTTCGTCTCATACTGTTATAAGATAAATGACTGTGCTGAGCTATGCTGTTGCAAAGAAAAGAAATTTATTCAGAAGTAGAGAACTATTTTAATATGTTCTATAGCAGGAAATAAAAAAAATCCCCTTCGGCGAACCGAAGAGGATTTATAGCTTTTTCCAAATGTCTTGTTAGGAACCTGCCGAAATTTATTCAGCAGCAGCTTCTGTTGCAGCAGCTTCTTCAGCCGGAGCTTCAGTTGCTTCTTCTGCAGGTGCTTCAGCAGCAGCTTTTTCAGCAGCTTCAGCAGCTTTCTTTTCAGCGAGTGCTTTTGCTTTCACTTCGTTGATCTTCTTTTCTGCTTCCAGACGTGCTTTAGCTTCAGCTTTCTTTTCTTCGTCTTGTTTAGATTTCAAAGCAGCCAGACCTGACTGTTTGTTGTTCTTCCAAGCTTCGAATTTAGCTTCTGCTTCTGCTTCTCCGAATGCGCCTTTTGCAACACCGCCAAGAAGATGTTTCTTCATGTAAACACCTTCACGAGAAAGGATATTACGTACAGTGTCACTTGGTTGTGCACCTTTCAGTACCCATGCCAATGCAGCGTCGAAATTCAAATCTACTGTAGCAGGATTGGTGTTCGGGTTGTAAGTACCAATCTTCTCAATAAATTTACCATCACGTGGTGCTCTGCTGTCTGCAATTACAATTGAATAAAACGCGTAACTTTTACGTCCGTGTCTTTGCAATCTGATTCTAGTTGCCATTTTTAATAATTGTTTTTAATTAATGATTTGAATTATGCTACTAACTCGTAATAGCGGGCGCAAAGATACAGCTTTTCTTTTGATTGACAAATATTTCCTTTCTTTTTCTTATGAATACCTCCTCGGATATCGGAACAGGATAGCGAGCAGGGCACAGATCCCCATCGTAAACGGATAATAGAGATTGCCGATGATACTGATAGGAGAGATGTTGGCTAACCCTGCAGCAATCAGCATTTGTGCTCCATAGGGTATGATACCTTGTATCAGACAGGAGAATGTATCCAGAATACTGGCTGTTTTTCTCCGGTCGAGATGGAATCTCTTTGCAATATCCTTTGCAATAGGTCCTGTGGTGATGATGGCAATCGTATTGTTGGCAGTGCATAGGTTGGCGATACTTACCAGAGCGGCGATGCTCAGTTCCGCACCACGCTTGCTGTTGACATGACGGGTCAGTTTTTTGATGATGAAATTGATACCTCCGTTATAACGGATTGTTTCGAGCATACCGCCTGCCAGTAATGTGATAATGATCAATTCACCCATGCCTGTGATACCCGTACCCATTGCCCCAAACCAATCGAATACGCCAAAACTTCCGGTAGCTATGCCGATGATACCGCTGGTCAGGATACCAATTATTAATACCAGCATCACGTTCATTCCGGCAATGGCTGTTCCCAGTACTATTATATAAGGTATGACTTTTATCCATTCAATAGTCTGTACTTGTGCGGGCGCAGTGATGGATAGTCCTTGAAAAATGTAGATTCCCAGTACGATAATCGCTGCCGGAACCACAATCATAGAATTTACCCGAAACTTATCACGCATCACGCATTCCTGAGTTTTGGTTGAGGCAATGGTCGTATCGGATATAAACGACAGGTTATCTCCAAAGAAAGAACCTCCGACAACGACTGCTACCATAAACGGAAGGGCGATTTCTGTCTTTTCGGCCAGGCCGACAGCAACGGGAGTAAGGGCTACAATTGTCCCTACGCTGGTTCCGATGGATAATGAGATAAAACAGGCGGCAATGAATATCCCGGCCAATAGCAGATTATCAGGGAGGATATGCAGTGTCAGATTGACGGTTGCATCAATAGCTCCCATCTGCTTGGCGCTTTGTGCGAAAGCTCCGGCAAGGATGAATATCCATATCATCAGAAGGATATTCTTGTTGGCGGCTCCTACGGAGAACTGGTAGATACGCTGGTCGAGCTTCAATCCTCGCGTAATGGCAATTGCGTAACAGGAAGACACGAGGAAAGCCACAGTGATGGGTACTTTATAAAAGTCATTAACAAGAATGGAAGTTACCAGATAAAGGCAGAGAAAGACGAGTAACGGACTCAATGCCCACCAGCTGCCATGACGTTCTTTATGTATTTTTTCTTCAGTCATAAATTGATATTGTGGTATATATTCGAACTGCAAAGATAGTAAGGAAACACATAAGTACGATAAAAGGCTCAGATTTTCATCTTTTCTTTTTCCGTTTCATCTTTTCTTTTTCCGCTTCGGAAATTAAATTCCCGTTCTTTTTTTTCTTTCCGCTACTTTCGTGCCGTTGACAACGTAACTAATGTAGAATAGAATGACAACGACTAATTTTTCATTGTGTATTTTTTGTCTTTGCCTGCTCACATCGTGTAGTAAGGGTGAGAAGAAAACAAACGAGCCTGTACGGGTAAAAGTGGCGGAAGTAGAAATGCTGGTTCCTTCTGCCGAGCGTGAATTTTCGTTTATTGCCAAACCATTCAAGGAGACCGAACTCTCTTTTCGGGTGGGCGGACCGATTGACCGTTTCGAAGTGTATGCGGGTAATTACTATCATCGGGGAGATATCATAGCTGAAATCGATTCCCGTGATTTTCGTATTCGTAAGGAACGTGCGGAAGCTGTTTATCATCAGGCAAAAGCAGAATTTGAGCGAATCAAAGTGTTGTATGAGAAAAACAACCTGTCCGCCAGTGCCTATGAAAAAGCACGTGCAGACTATACTTCTGCCAAAACTGCTTATGAAACAGCCGTAAATGAACTTGAAGATACGAAACTTATTGCTCCTTTTGACGGATATATAGGGGAAGTCTACATTGAAAAATATCAGGATGTGAAAGCGACTCAGTCTGTTGTCTCTTTTATCGATATCACTCAGTTGAAGATAGAAGCGTATGTTACTCAGGAGATCGCATTTCAAGCGAAGGAAATCAAGGAAGTGGGTATTCGTTTTGATGTTCGTCCCGAAGCAGTATATCCGGCTAAAGTGATAGAGGTTTCAAAGAGTACGACGCGCAATAATCTTTCTTTCCTGATGACGGCATTGCTGCCCAACAAACAAGGAGAATGGCCGGCCGGTATCTCAGGAAAAATGTTGTTGGACCTTCCTGCTACATCATCTGTTCCTATGGTGACTGTTCCGCAAACGGCTCTTAATCATCGTCCCACTGAAGGAGACTATGTATGGATGGTGGATCAAACGACAGGACAAGTCGTGAAGAGAAAAGTCGTTTTAGGCGAATTGCTTTCCAATGGAAAAGTAGAAGTGAAAGGCGGATTGCAGGCAGGAGATAAAGTAGCGGTAAGCAAATTACGTTTTCTTTCGGACGGAATGCCTGTCGATATCATTTCTCAGAAAGAAAAAAGGACGGTTGCCGCTCAAAAGTAAGTAGAAGAATATGAAGTTGGTAAAATATTTCTTGCAGAAGAAGTCGGTGACTGTTCTGCTGTTGATATTAGTGCTGGGAGGAGGATTGTTTTCTTATATCAAGATGGGAAAACTGGAAGATGCCCCGTTTACTATTAAGCAAGCATTGGTGATGACTCCATATCCGGGTGCTTCCCCTTCCGAAGTACAATCTCAGGTGACGGATGTATTGGAGGAATCGATACAGTCATTAGGCGAATTATATTATCTGAAAACTGAAAATCGGGCAGGCTTATCCAAGATCACGGTGTATGTAAAGAAAGAAATCCGGGCGGATGAGATGCAGCAGTTGTGGGATAAACTTCGTCGGAAGGTCAATGATGTACAGTCGAAACTTCCTGCAGGAGCCGGTCCTTCAGTGGTGAATGATGATTTCGGTGATGTGCTGGGTGTTTTCTATGGTCTGACGGGTGAAGGATATTCATATCGGGAACTGGAAAATCAGGCGAAGCTTATCAAGAATGTACTGCTCAGGGTGAAGGATGTGGCAAAAGTGGAGATTTATGGTGTACAGTCTCCAACGATTGACGTCATTCTTAATCCTTCCGTTATGGCACGGAGTGGAATCACGACTACGGATATTTCACGTGCCTTCGATGCACAGAACAGGGTAGTGGATGCCGGAGGAATTGATGCCGGCGTAAACAGAATACGGATTGAATCTACCGGTAATTTTTATTCTCTGGATGATATTCGGAATATGACTATCGTATCACGTACAGGAGAGCATTTCCGGCTGGCTGATATTGCAGAGATTGAAGAGAGTTATCAGACGCCTCCAAGTAACAAAATGCGGATTGACGGGAAACCTGCGGTAGGTATTGCTATTTCTACGATACCCACAGGAAATGTTGTCGATATGGCAGAGGCGGTAAAACAGGAGATTGACCATTTTGCAGAGACCATGCCCGAAGGTTTTGAGCTGCAGACGATTTATGATCAGGGTTATGAATCGGCAGTGGCCAATCAGGGATTTATTCTGAACCTGATTATATCTGTTGTAACGGTAGTAGCTATTCTGTTGTTTTTTATAGGATTCAAGAATGGTATTCTGATTGGCAGCGGATTGGTGTTTTCCATCTTTGCGACTTTGATTGTGATGCTTTCACAGGGAATTGCCTTGCAACGTATGTCACTTGCTGCCATTATCATAGCTATGGGAATGTTGGTAGATAATGCCATTGTGGTCTCCGATTCGGCATTGGTCAATATGCAGCGGGGAATGCGGAAACGGGTAGCCATATTGCGGGCTTGTTCTTCAACTTCGTTGCCCTTATTGGCGGCGACAGTCATTGCGATTCTAACTTTTTTACCTATATATTATTCGCCGCATATTACCGGCGAGTTATTGTCATCCTTAGTTGTAGTTATCGGCGTTTCGCTGATGTTCAGTTGGGTCTTTGCGCTGACGCAGACTCCTTTCTTTATTCAGGAGTTTGTCCGTCGGCCAAGACCCAACGAACTTAAGGCGGCTCTTTTTGCAGGCAAGTATTATGATAAATTTCGTTCTGCATTGAGATGGGTGATTCGTCACCGGTATGCAACGATTGGGTGTATGGTCATTATGCTGGTATTGTCGGCATGGAGTTTCAAGTTCATTCCGAAGGTCTTTGTCCCCGCATTGGATAAGCAGTATTTTACATTGGATATGTGGCTGCCCGAAGGGACACGGATTGAAGAAACAGATAAGATGGTGATGGATATGGCAGAGTATATCCGCGGACAGGAAGAAACGGAAATGGTATCTACTTATGTAGGACGGACTCCGCCGCGTTATTACTTGTCAAACGTTTCCTTTGGACCTCAATCCAACTATGCACAAATTTTGGTGAAATGCAAGACTTCGAAACTTTCCCGTCAGCTGCATGCCCGTTTGCAGGACTCTGTTTCGTTGAAGTTTCCCGAACCGTTGATTAAAGTAAATAAATTCGAGCTAAGTCCGTTAACGGAAGCGGTGATCGAGGCTCGTTTCCTCGGACCGGACCCTGCTGTACTTGATTCTTTGGTAGGGCAGGCCATTGAGATTATGCGACAAAATCCTAAAGTTGCGGATGCCCGGAACGAATGGGGGAATATGTCGATGGTTATCCGTCCGGTATATGATCCGGTGAAGGCCGGAGCATTAGGAATTACAAAAGCTTCGATGATGGAATCGGTAAAATCAATTAATGATGGTTTGCCTGTCGGTGTCTATCGGGATAATGAGAAAAAAGTTCCTGTTCTTTTGAAATCGGGTAATGTGGATATAGCGGACACCCATTCTTTGGGAGACTTTTCGATATGGAATGGAGAAAGGTCGGCTCCGCTTTCGCAGGTAACAGAACGGATAGAGACAACCTGGGAGTTTCCCCAGGTGAGAACTTATAACCGTCAGCTGTCAATGGCTGCAATGTGTGGCGTGAAACCGGGGCATACGATGGCGGAAGTACATGGAGAAATCCGGAAAGAAATAGAGAACATCCAGCTTCCTGAAGGATATACTTTCTTTTGGGATGCCCAGTATAAAGATCAGGGTGAGGCGATGCAGGCCATTGCTAAATATTTCCCATTGGCATTCCTTGCATTAGTGGTTATCCTGGTAGGGCTGTTCGGTAATTTCCGTGAACCGATTATTATTCTTTGTGTCTTGCCTTTGTCTTTGATAGGTATTGCGGTGGGGATGCTCTTGACCGGTTTTGACTTCGGTTTCTTTCCGATAGCCGGTTGGCTGGGGTTGCTTGGAATGATAATCAAGAATGTGATTGTACTGATTGATGAAATCAATGTGCAGCATCGTAGTGGAATTGATCTGTATACCTCTATTGTTGAGGCTACGGTTTCCCGAACCCGTCCGGTATTGATGGCGGCAACCACTACCATCTTCGGTATGGTCCCTCTATTGTTTGATGTCGCTTTCGGCGGAATGGCTGCGACTATTATTTTCGGACTGACGTTTGCCACGGGATTGACCTTGTTTGTCACGCCTGCATTATATTCAATGTTTTATAAAGTAAAAGGAAAATAAAGATGAAAATAAGGATATATAGCTTGTTGTTATGTGGTTTTGCTTTAGGGTCTTTGTCTGCTTTAGCCCAGCAAAGTCCTCTTCTTGAAAAGTACCGGACTATGGCATTGGATTACAATCACGACTTGAAAGCGGCTGAGAAGAATATAGCTGCCAGTATGGAAGTGGAAAAATCGGCACGGGCAGATTTGAAACCGAAACTTTCCGGAACAGCTAACTTTCAGTATACGGAGAATCCGTTGGAATTGACTCTGGATGTCCCTTCTTTAGGATTATCAAGAACAGTGGAAGGGAAACAACTGAACTATGGTGGTTCTCTTTCCATTCTGCAACCGGTCTATACAGGCGGACGAGTACTGGAATCCATCCGTATGGCACAACATCAGCAATCATTTGCTGCCAATCAGGCAAAGGCATTGAATGATGCTGTTTGCTATCAAACGGATATTCAATACTGGAGTGCCGTAGCCCGGCAGGAGATTGTGACTGTTGCCGAAGATTTTCGTAACTCAATAGCCGCTTTGGTTAAAACAATTAAAGAAAGGGTAGAGGTGGGGCTGGTTGATCCGCAGGATTTACTGATGGCGGAAGTAAAACTGAACGAAGCGGAGTACCAGTTGCTCCAGGCACAAAGTAATTTTGAAACAGGGCGGATGGCATTGAATTCTATGATTGGTGTCCGGCTGGAACATCATACGGAACTGGATTCACAGATACCGGTGGTGGTTGTCGATGATTCTACATGGTTGTCTACCGGTATGGCACGTCCTGAAATTCAGATGGCTTATGACCGGATTCGTATGGCCGAGAGTACGAAAAAGTTGAATGATTCGCAGTTCAAACCTCAGTTTTATGTGGGAATAGACGGGAGTTACTCTTCTCCCGGATATAATTTCAAGAAAGATCTGGATCCCAATTATGCTGTTTATGCAAAAGTCTCAGTACCTATTTTTGAGTGGGGAAAGCGTAAAAGTGAGAAACGTGCTTCTTCTTTTCGGGTAGGTATGGCAGAAGATAATCTGAATAAAGTGATGGATCAGGTTGAACTGGAAATAGGTGTGGCACGTAAAGCCCTGTCACAAGCAATGGAACGGGTTCGTTTGAGCGAAAGTTCACTGGCGAAGGCAGAAGAGAATGAAGCGAAAGCAATAGAACGTTATAATGAAGGAAAAGTGTCAGTGGTGGAAGTGATTGACGCGCAAACCTATCGGCAGACATCGCAGGTGAATTATGTACAAGCCAAAGCTGCGGCACAAGGATACTATTCGGAGTTAATAAAAGCGCTCCACGGATATGATTGTCGATAAAAAGCACTAACTTTGTATGAAAAGAGCCAACTGTATGAATGTAAAGTTGAACACCTTATTGTATATAGCGCTGTTTTCAGGATTGGGTATATTCTCTTTCCTGTTACTGATAAATTATGCAACCTTCTCTGATCGGGTTGCCGATATGCTACATTCAGTCAGTACACTGGGGTTCTTCATACTGGCTTTTAATGTGCTGGGATATACTACCATCAGGCTGAGTTCATGGATTGATAATCAGTATGCGTTGAATTTGCATCGGCGTTGGAAGCTGGTTTCAGTCTATATTATCGTAATGGGGATGTTTCTTTTGCTGAACTACGGTTTAATGGTAACTGCCAAGTTGTTGGCAGGAGCTTCTTATCCGTTTACGTTTCCCAACGGAGGCTGGCGGATTCTTATAACTGTATGGCTGGTAGAGCTCGTCATCCTTGGATTGTTGCTGGCCAATCGTTCCATGCGTAATACGTTAAGATTACAACAGAAAGCGGCTGCCTTGCAAAAAGAGAATAATACGGCACGCTATACAGCTCTACAGAATCAGTTGAATCCTCATTTCTTGTTTAACAGTCTGAATACCTTGATTTCTGAGATTCGCTACAATCCGGCTAATGCGGAATTGTTCACCCAGCATCTTTCGGATGTGTATCGCTATATTCTTCAGTGTCAGAATCAAAGGCTGACAACACTGCGGGAGGAAATGGATTTTCTGAACTCTTATATTTTTCTGCATAGGGTTCGTTTGGGCGATTGCATTCATATTGACAACCGTATTCCGAAGACTTGTATGGAGGCTCAGTTGCCTCCGCTTACTATTCAATTGTTAGCGGAGAATGTAATCAAGCATAATGTCATTCATACGGGAAAACCGATGACTATCAAACTTCTTTATATGGAAAAGGAACGGGAACTGATCGTCAGAAACCGGATACAAACTAAAAAAACAGTGGTAACTTCCGGAATGGGACTTAAGAACCTTTCTGCCCGATATATGCTGTTGTGCAACCGTGACATTGTGGTAGAAAATGACCGGAAAGAGTTTACCGTAAAAATACCTTTGCTCTATGAATAAGATAAAAGCAGCCATCATAGAAGATGAAATTCCGGCAGCCCGTCTGCTGAGGGATACGTTATTGTCTCTTCGTCCCGATTGGGAGGTACAGTTATTGCCCGGTAATATTGAAGAGGCAGTAGAGTGGTTCGGGCAGCATCTTCATCCGGATATCCTGTTTCTGGATATTCAGCTAACGGATGGCAATTCTTTTCTTTTTATAGAACAGGCGCATCCGGAGAGTATGATTGTATTTACTACTGCTTATGACGAATATGCTGTGCGTGCTTTCTCAGTGAATAGCATTGACTATCTTTTGAAGCCGATTCATGAAGACCGCCTGATGCAGACCATTCAACGTTTTGAAGGATTGACAAAGAACTACATCCATGATTTCAATCAGGAAAGCCGGATGCTGGAAATATTGCAGCAACTTTCTGCTGCGCAGGAGACTTCTGTCTCTGTGCAGAAAAAGTATCGTACTCGTTTCCTTATTTCTAGTGGCGAGAAACTATTCACCTTACAGGTGAGTGATATCGCTTACTTTTATTCGGAAAATAAGCTCACCTTTGCCGTAACCCATAAGAATCGTGAGTATCTCATTGATCTGGCACTAGACCGATTGAGTGAACAACTCGATCCGGATCACTTTTTCCGGACGAATCGTCAGACATTAGTCTGTATTGATGCCATTCAGCGTATTGAATCCTATTTCTTAGGAAAGGCAATCGTTCATGTACAACCACCTTTCAAAGATAAGATAATGATAAGTAAAGACAAGATGGCTTCATTCAGAATGTGGCTGAATTATTAGCTGTTTTGTTATCTTCCAAAAGGGAATTGATTTCCCCTATAGCAATACAATACGTTTTTGCATGATATCTGTCAGTTGCGCCTTCAACTGACGGGCATTGATAGGTTTCGGCATATACCCGTCAAAACCACTTTCCATCACCCGTTGCTCGTCTGAAGCATATGCAAAAGCCGTAATGGCGATAATCGGTACTTTGGCAGAGTACTTGCGGATTTCTTTGGTTGCTTCATATCCATCCAGGACAGGCATATTGATATCCATTAATATAATTTGTGGATTATGCTCCTTGAACATGTTTACAGCTTCCTGACCATCCCAGGCATGAAGCAGATGATAATCATATTTTAGAATAGATTCGAACAACTTATAATTGCTTTCATTATCTTCAGCAATCAAAATTACCAGCTTATCCTTTTCTATGGCAATAGGTTGTATGTCCTTTGGAAGGCTCTTCTTAACAGTCTCTGCTTGCTTGTAAGGCAAAGTGAACCAGAATGTAGAGCCGTTTCCTTCTTCTGATTCTACCCCGATTTTACCTCCCATGTGTTCGACAAGTGTCTGGCAGATTGAGAGTCCTAAACCCGTACCTTGTGCAAATGAATTTAATTTGACGAAACGTCCAAAAATACTTTTTTGCTTATCTTGAGGAATGCCGCAACCTGTATCAGCCACATAGAAATATAATTCATTGTTCTGACGTTTGTATCCAAATCGGATACTACCTTGAATGGTGAATTTTATGGCATTCGTCACCAGGTTAATAATTAACTGAGATAACCTGTTCTTTTCTATATGTGCGAAACATGGTTCTTCAGGAGCTACGAATTCCAGTTTGACAGCATCCGACTTAAGTTTCAGTTGACACATGTTTTCCAGGTCTTTCATTAAATCATTGATTTCAACATTGGAATAGTGCAGGTCCAATGTTCCTGCTTCTATTTTTGATAAATCAAGGATATCACTGATGAGCTGCAATAATAACGTATTATTGTTTTCAATGATACTGACATATTCTTGTTTTTCCTCTTCTTCTTCGGTGGATGCCAATATACCGGAGAAACCGACGATAGCATTTAGAGGAGTACGAATTTCATGACTCATGTTGGCAAGGAAAGCAGACTTCAGCCGATTGGACTCTTCGGCACGGTTTTTGGCATTAATCAGTTCCATCTCCATTTTTTTTCGTTCAGTGATAACGAGTGAGGAGCCAACAATAGTCAATGGGTTGCCATTTTCGTCCCGCGTTTCAACGGCTGCTTGGGCTTCCACCCATTCTATCCTATGAAATCCTTTTTGTGTGCTGACTACGCGATATTCTTCTTTTACTTTTTCCGAATGACCGTCTATTAAGTTCTGATAAGCCTGTTCTACCCGTTTCCGGTCTTCCTTAAATATCTTGGAAAAATAGTGATAGTCGGGTACTGCCAGTTGTTCTTCGGCAACGTCTTTTCCTTGTGTGCTAAGTTCTATCGGTTTGTTGATGTCGCATAAAATTGTTTTACTTCGCAAATCCCATTTCCATGGCACGATATTAGCTACGTCAAGTGACATGGCGAGTTTGTTGTTGATAGTGCTTAGCTTTTGTTGTGCCTTATGGAGCTCTGTGCTGTTCAGGCAAAATACATCAATCATATTATTTTGCCGGTTTGCTTTAAGTACTATATCGTAGAAGGTATCTATTTTTTTGAAATAGTAGGGGAATGTTATTACTTTATTTTCTGATAAGGCTATTTGAGTGAAGTGCAGGAAGTCCGGCATTGATTCTGGAAATATTTCACTCGCTTTTTTCCCGACAACTTCTTCTTTGCGGAAAAAGTTTTTCTCAAAATGCGCATTCACATTGCGGTAAATCAGTTCTACAGGAATGCCATTTTTATCAGCAAGCACTTCTTCCTGCATATAGAGAATGGGCATGTTATTAACCAGATTCTTATAATTTGTCATTGCGTCAATTTCTTTTTGCTGTGCTTTTTTGATGCTATTCAGGCTATGGATACGATAAAAGAATACGATTGCCAGTAATATCATAAAAGACAAGGTACCCATAATGAAATATTTGTTCTGTTTCCAGAATCCAAGCGGTTTATTCAGAAAATGTGTGTTTGGAGGACACATGGAAGGAGAGAATCCTTTACGGAGTAATATCGTATAGTTGATAATAGGTGCGCCATCTGATGGCATATAAAAGGGAATTTCTCTAGCCGGCTTTCCTGTAAGTATTTCTGAAATGGTATGAATTAATTGCTGGTTATAGTGTTTTTGGTCATAAGTATAACCACCTATCATGCCACCGTTTTCTTCTGTTATATCAGCCATATTAAGGGTGAAAATTGGAGCTGTAGTTGTTACGATAAGTTTGTGAGCATTGGTAACTAATGAAGTATTACCTGCAAATGTCGTTTTGTAGAACCAGGAAGCAAATAAAATTCCGGTTGTATTCGGATCAACATGATACAATGAATCCAATAATTGGTTCGTTGTCATTTTTTGTGGCGTGATGTACTGGTATTCAATATTAGGATTTATGGCTTTTAACTTTGTCTGTATTTCCAAATTATTGGTCTGATTGATTTCTCGCTCGTCACCGATAAATATGAATTTCTTCATATCAGGGATTATGTGAGAAATCAGTTGGATATTTTCCCGTAAATAAAGGTTTGAATATAAAAGTACCAGATTGTAGGGATCGGCAAGTTGGGAGATCGGAACACGCTCCGCTTGTGTAACTGGTTGTTTGTAGATGTAGGTGTCTTTAGGACCTATAAACTTTTCTTCCGAACAGAGTACAATAGGAATGTCTCCCCAAAGCTCTCTATATTCATCACGTAGTAATAGAGAAGGGTTTCCCAATAATATTAGCAGCCGTGGGCGATGATGCTCGTATTTTTGAGAGATCATATTCTTGAATTCTCCTAAAATCGTATCGTTATCGATCATTAAAGTATTCATATGTTCCGCATATAATGCCAGTTTTGGGTTCTTTTGAACGTACTCCGATACGGTTGAAATCATCCTGTTACTCCAAGGAGAAGATTCTGCATAGGAATTGATGCATAAAATATAGTTTGAAATATCTATGTGGTCTCTTTGTGCTAAAATAGGAGTAATAGATATGAAACATAGAAAAAATGCTAGCACATATTTTTTCATATTCATGAGAGTATGATGTTTGTGTTCGATATATTATTTATTGATTTGATACGGGCAAAAGTACTAAAAACAATCTGAAAAACGATGGCATCCAATTAAAAAATAATAAAGTAGATGTATTGTTCAAGGAATTTCGAATCCGACCTTATGCGGATGTGTAAACCAAAAATATGTAGGTGTACGAAAAAGGATACACTTGTTTTTATCAATAATTGGCCTATTGTTGTCTGTTTTTATTAATGAATGAAGCTGCAATATTTGCTTGTTAAAAGCAGAATGCGTAAATTGTTGATTATGAATGTTGTATGGGTGACTGTTTTTTCCTTTAAAACCAACGATCCGTTGGTTTTAAAGGAAGGACCCGTTGCACACCGAGGAACGGGCCGTTGGTTTTAAAGGAACGAATGAGTTTATTATTCAATTGTATGAATAATTCTTTTTGTGTGTGGATTTATTCCTTTCTATACTTTCCGGCATTATTTCAATGCTTCTATGACTTTCGGCAACATTGTCCAGATCGTATTCTCATCTTGTGCAGTAAAGAAGTTGCCATCTATCTCAGATTTTTCATCCGTGGCAATTCCGTTTTGAATGGCAGGTTTGGCCAGCGGATGGACAGCGACTTTTTTACCTTTTGTTATACCTGTAAAGTCAAACATCATTGCACCGGCACAGTGTCCGATCATCATCTTTCCTTTTTCTCCGAAAGTCTTGATGACTTCCATCAAGTCCACATTGTATGGCTGGTTTGCATACTGCTGGAATACAGGTACTGCATCTCCACAGGAGAATACAAGTGCATCAAATTCGTCTTCATGCCCTTTTAGATTAGCAATCACATCATCTACTATTAGGACCATTCCTGAATTGGTTTTGATCTCTTTCGTATCCGATACGGCAAATACTTTATAGGAAATGCCATTTTCGAAAAAGGCTTCCAAGTATTGGAATAAACCACAACCATTTACCGGATTCACTGCTAAAACTGCTACTTTCTTTGCCATAATCATAATTATTTAAATGAAACAATAGTTATTTTTAGTAAGTTTATTACTTTTGTGATGCAAATGTATCTACCTTAATTGAGAAATACAAGAACGAACCTCAGAATAAGGTAGTTACATGGAAGTAACTATTGTTGAAACTCAGTATAATACAAAACGTTAAAAAGATGAAAAACTTTCACCCGACAGGGAATTGCCCTGTAAGAGATGTCATAAGCCGCTTGGGAGACAAATGGTCGATGCTGGTACTGATAACTTTGAATGCGAATGGTACGATGCGTTTTAGCGATATTCATAAAACGATAGAGGATATTTCACAGCGGATGCTGACTGTTACTCTTCGTACGCTCGAATCTGACGGTTTGATTGAACGGAAAATATATGCGGAAGTACCTCCCCGTGTAGAGTATTATCTGACAGATACAGGAGGAACTTTGATTCCGCATATTGAAGGATTAGTAGGCTGGGCTTTGGAAAATATGGATACGATTCTGGAGCATAGAAAAAGTAACTGACCGGATTATGAATAAAGTAGTGGATACTGTTCTACAAAGTATTCACTATTTTATTTCATTCCATTTCGGCGGAGTTGTATTTAATAGATTGCGCACGAAGAAGTCGTAGCGTTTATGTTCACCGAAACTTTCTCCCATAGTGTGGTGAGCACCGGGAATAACCACTAACTCAAAATCTTTATTGGCTTTGATCAACGCATTTGCTACCTGCATGGTAGAAGCCGGATCTACGTTATCATCCATTTCACCTACTACCAGCATTAACGGGCGACTGAGCAAGTGAGCATTCTCAACATTCGATCCTTCTTTATATTGTTCACCAACCGGATAACCCAGCCATTGTTCATTCCACCATATCTTATCCATACGATTGTCATGGCAGCCACAGGCAGAATATGCTGCTTTATAAAATTCGGGATGAAACAGTACTGCTGTCATTGATTCCTGTCCACCTGCGGAACAACCATAAATTCCGACACGATCTATGTCCATATAAGGGTACTTTTGGGCAGCGGATTTTATCCAGGCAATATGATCGGGCAATCCCGCATCTTTCAGATTCTTGTAACATACGTTTTCGAAAGTGCGTGAACGGAAAGAAGTTCCCATCCCATCTACCATGACAACAATAAAACCGAGTTCGGCAATACCACTCATAAAGTAGTTATAAGGAATAAAGGTTTTGGGTACGTATTGATTACCCGGTCCTTGATAGATATACTCCAAAACGGGGTATTTTTTGTCAGGATCAAAATTGCTGGGACGAATGATGATTCCCCACATATCCGTTTTTCCGTCACGACCTTTGGCGGTGAATACTTCGGGAGCTTTCCAGCCTTCAGCTTCCAGACGACTGATATCAGCCGTTTCAAGTGGCATGATGACTTTTCCGTTTTTGGCATCCCGGAGTACGGCTACAGGAGCTTTGTCTACCATAGAATATACATCAACTAAATATTGCATATCTTTTGAGAACCATGCATTATGCATTCCTTCTGCCGGAGTGAGACAAGTGAGATTCTTACCGTCGAAGCCGATACGATAATAACGGATCAGGTAGGGATCTTCTTTAGCTTGTACGCCATTTGCCGAGAAATAAATAAGTTGGTTGGTTTCATCTACCCGGAGGATATCACGTACGTACCATTCGCCTTTGGTTATCTGACGAATAGGCTGGGCGGTAGTACGGTCATACATATACAGGTGGTTCCAGTTGTCACGTTCACTCATCCATATCATTCGTTTTCCATCTTGTAAATCATGTCGGAAACGGCGGGAATAATTAACGTATTTGTCGCTTGTCTCTTCTATTAACGGGCGTACCTTTCCTGTTGCGGCAGAAAATTCCAATACCCGGTAGACCTGATGTCCGCGCTGATTGTATTCGAAAGTGATGGCTTGACTGTCGCTGTTCCATTCGGGGGCCGTAATGTAATATTGTTGAGAGAATAAATCTGTCGATGGAATCACACTGTGTCCTGTTTCCACATCGTATATGCAGGGTATCTTAAACGGAAGTTCATCGCCCGGTTTGGCATACTCTTGTTTGTGGAGTTTGGGTTGAAGCTGATCGCTTGGGGAGGATTCCACATAATATACATAGCGTTTTTCTACCGGACGAATCTTGCAGGAAGCGACTTTTTTGCTGTCGGGAGACCAGCGGATATAGGCTGAGTAATAATTTCCCAAAGTACCGTCCAGACTTAGCTGTTTTTCTTTTCCGGTAGCTGTTTCTTTTACATATATATTATGATTCTTAATGAATGCTGTATATTTCTTGTCAGGAGAGGTGACGGGAGCAGCCGTCTTTTCATCATCTGTTTCCATCCAGTGGCGTTGTTTGCGTGGAGTGGGCAGAGCACCTTCATCTGTCAGCTGATTTTTGTCGATGACATACATCCAGCGATGATTGTTGAAAACGAAACGTAGCGTATCCAGTCCGTTGTTGACAGACAGACGATCCAGATAAAGAGAAGTGGCTTCTATTTTGCGTCCCGATGCCTCACTTAAAGCTGCTGCCACGAGTTTGTGGTCAAACAAGTCTTTTCTGTTTTGAGTGTCGGCATCCACTAATACATAGATACGTCCGTCGGGAGTATTTCGTACATACCAGAAATAATGCGTTTCACCAATCCACTCCGGATTGACATTGGAATAGAATACTTTGTTTGCACTGAATTTTTCTCCTGCTGAGTAAGCACGACGGTAATCTTCTATAGTACCTTGTGCGATGGCTATGTTTGTGCAGAAAAGCATGGCTGCTAATAGTAGGTTTTTCATGGCTCGTTAATTAATTTTTGCCAACAAAGTAAACGATAATAATAAGAGAAAACAAATGCATTGTATTATTTTTCTATTGATTTGGATGATTGTTTGATTCTTTAGTACACCTTTAAATTGGAGAATGACTACTTCCTTGAAATGGAAGTCAGTGGTGTGGTGCGTGAATAGTATTCGGAAATATTTTGTTGTATTATACGGAAGAAGCTGCTCAGGAGTTTTCGGGAACAGTATATGTTCCCGAAGACGTGGAGAAAATACTTCTCTGATATATGTGATGCAGCAAGCTGCTATCAATTTATCCCTTTACGCCCATAAATTTGAAAGGCAGCGCTGTTTTAAAATTCTTGGCTGTATTTCCATGATACATCTCTCCATTGGCAATAGACAGTTTGAACACCGGAGCCCCTTCCGATAAATCGAAATCTTTCAGATTTACCCAAAAGGTATTCGGAGTCAGACTTGATTCGAAAAAGTATCTCAGGTTCTTGCTCTCCGAAACGGTTCTCCATTGCGTAGTGGAAATCTCGGGACTTTCGGGAGTGGATATCCCGTAAGGAACAGAAGCATTGCGTACAACACTGAATACACTGGCGGGAACCGTCCGGCATCATATCCGAAACGACCTGAAAGGTATCTTCGTCAATGTATGCTACGGCTTCTTCTACGGTGGCAAAATTGTCCAGCATATATTGCACCCAGGCTGTAATGGCAAGTCCCGGTTTATTCTTATCTCTTACGGGGTATTCGGTTTCGGGCAACCAAAGCAGATTGGCGACCAATCCTTTCTCATTCATACCGTCCGTACTGGCGATCTCGAAAGCGGAAGTCACTACGCTACCGTATCTGGAAGTCCATTCCAGCGAGTTCTCTCCGGTTTCTCCGTTCCGTTTCATCCCTCTGGGAAACACCCAAAGGTTGCTGTGCATATCTGTTTTCCAGTCCATAGAACGACCGGTTGCTACCATACCATTGCTTCCTGAATAAACGACTCTCGTACACATAATTTCGATTTTTAGTTATAGGTTTATTATTGGTTATTCATCTGTGAGATGCAACCTGTTCGGAATTCTGTCACAGAACTATCAGTCACGATAGTGAGAAGTTAACAAGAATATGCCCTTAAAGTTCAGCGTTTGTATTGATAGCGCGAGATTGCTGAGCCGGTTTTTCAAGATATACTTTCGGGAAATTGTTTATCAGGTGAATTTTTATACCTTTGCAAGATACTGATGAAAGGTTCAAAGTTTTAAAATATGGAGATAAAAAAAGTAATTTCGGATAAAAAAGAGTTCTTGGAACTGTTGCTTTTGGCTGATGAACAGGAGAGTATGATCGACCGCTATCTGGAACGTGGCGATATGTTCGTCTTGTACGATAACGGATTGAAAGCGTGCTGTGTCGTAACCCGTGAAGGGGAAGGAATTTATGAAATCAAGAACATAGCTACGATCTCTTTTTTCCAGCGGCAGGGATATGGAAAACGCTTGATTCAATTTTTATTTGATCATTATCGGGGGAAATGTTCTGAAATGCTGGTCGGTACAGGCGATGCACCTTCTACGCTTTCTTTCTACGAACATTGTGGCTTCACCATTTCCCATCGGCTAAAGAATTTCTTTACCGACAATTACGACCATCCTATGTACGAAGACGGCAAGCAACTGGTGGATATGGTATATCTGAAAAAGACATTTTAGTATTTGCTTTGTGATGGAGATGGATATAAACCGGTTGGTGAAAGAGTATGGAAGCTATTAAAAGAGATTTAGGTTATCCGATTGTGTGGATGGAATAATAGAACTGTATGTTTATATTATCAATAGAAGAGCCCGTAATATTGATAGTTTCTTCATCTGAAAAGAGAGGTCTATTATTCTTACATTTATTATTTCCGTTGTTAATAAACGCAGTTTCAGTTTCTAATAAACTTTTTGCACGTTTATTAGAAACGGTATTCGAGTTTATTAAAAACTATTTTTTGAGTTTTGGAAGAAAATATAAAATGAATTAAGCGAAAATATAAACAAAATGGGGCAATAATCATCCGACTATTGCCCCATATCATGGTTGCTCTGATATAAAGAATAGCTCTGATTTTATTTATAAATCATATACGGTTACAGCTATTTCTTTGGTGATAAGCTCTTCTTTTATGATTTGCTCCATAAGTTCCCACTTGCCACCTGCCAGTCCACAGCCAATACGGGGCATATGTACACTTGCCTTGTGGGCAATTGTAAACAGGGCTACCTCCTTCAAACATTGCCGGACGGCGTCATAACGGATGGGAGGGAGTCCTTTACTGTCTTTATAAATGCCATGTTGTCCTATCATATTGGCGACATATAACTTATTTTCAACATTTACAAACTGTACAGCTCCCAAAGTAAATTCTTCCTGTGATTTGTACCACTGGCGATAGGCTTCTTCCGGCATTTTCCATTTTTTAGAAAGTGCCAGTACAAACCCTTTTCCCCATCCTCCGATATCGTTGCAAATATGAGTAATCACTTTGACACCTGAACCAATCGGTGCTGTGGCATCTCCTTTTATATATAGTATTTCCATCGTTTTATCTTTTTAATCAAAGCAAAGATAGAAAAAAACAGAGATATGGTGAATAATAATGGAAAGTTCTTCTTTGAATGAATATAAAATTGATTATAATTAAATCAATAATGAATAAAATTAAATTCTATATTAATATTATTGATATAATCGTTTGTTTTTATTCGAATTTATCTCTACTTTTGCATCATAAATGAAGATGATATGAATGAAGTAAAGAAACGGTTACCATTGCAATGTCCATCCTGTGATGCTCCATTGAAAGTAGGACGGTTGTTTTGTGAAGAATGCAATACGGAAGTTTGTGGCAATTTTGAATTGCCTTTACTGGCGCGCCTGTCGGAGAAAGAGCAGCAATTTGTTCTTGATTTTGTAAAGTCAAGCGGCAGTTTGAAAGATATGGCAAAGAACATAGGAGTCAGCTACCCTACAGTTCGGAATATGTTGGACGATATAATAGATAAACTAACTAAAATGGATATGTGATGAAAAACAAAGTAAAATTAATAGTGAATCCGTTTATTCGGATTGCAGGTGGTCAAGCGTTGATATGGGGCTTTCTGGGCTTAATAGTATCTACCTTATTGTGTTGGATATCGGGTTATCATTATCATGGTTTGCTTCATTTTGGACCGGCCCCCAATCCGGCTTGGTGGTGTTATCTGGCGGAACATCTGATTGTGTGGCTGATTCCTGCACTGCTCTTTTATCTAGGAGGTCTTTTTCTGTCTCATTCCCGCATTCGTGTGATAGATGTACTGGGTACTGTTTTGTTTGCTCAGCTGCCGTTGCTTGGAATGAATCTGATCAGCCTGTTGCCGGCCATGCGGATGATGTCACAAATGAACATGAATATGTCTCCCGAAGAAATGCTGGCACAGCCTTATTTTATCCTGGCAATGATTCTTACACTGTTGGGATTACCGTTTCTGATACTTACTTTGATTTGGATGTTTAATGCCTTGAAAGTGTCTTGTAACTTGAAACAATGGAAGTTATGGACAGTCGCACTTATAGGAATTATTGGTGGTGACGTCTTGTGCCGGTTCCTGATAGGATGGTTGTATTAACGGCTTAAATATAGTGACACTATCCCGTCACGATAGTGTCACTATGTCTCTGTGATAGTGTCACTATAACGAGCGGATAGTGACACTATTTTCAATCATGGTAATTATTACACCATAATTAATTTTACTCATTGAACCAGTCTATCTTCTTGGAGAAATACATTACCATTGCCAAAATGATAAATAGTCCCAAACTGCCTGCTAATAATGCAAAGGTTTCCAGTTGAATCAAAACGAAGATATAAAGGTAGAGTACACTTAATAGTCCGGACATGATCAATGACGGTTTCTTCTTTTTGGTGATTCCCAACATATATCCGCCAACTAATATAATAGTCAGTGCCGCAGATAACAAATAAGCAGGATTAAAGCCGATATGTTCGGAGAAGGAGAGCAGCAGACTATAGAACAGGCAGAGTGCTAAACCTACCAATAAATACTGTAACGCATGAATACGGGTTTTATTCATGATTTCAGTGAAGAAAATGACACCGAACGTCAGCAGAATAATCAGAATAGCATATTTGGCTGAACGCATGGACTGTTGATACTGCTCTACCGGTATTTTGAAGTTGACGCCGAAACTGGAGTTCTCAATATCCTTGATATTGGTATTGTTGTAATTCACCAGAACCTGCGAATAGTTGCGGTTCAGATTCAGTACCTGCCATTGTGCCGAGAATTCTTTTTCTGTAATCTCGCGGTTGTTGGGCAAGTAGTTTCCTGTAAAGCTTGGAGTATTCCAGTTGGCTTTCAAATCAACACGGGTCGTTTTACCCAGTGGGATAAAGTTGATGGACTGCGAACCTTTCAGCTTGATTTTAATCTCATAAGGCAGTTTCTTGTTCTTCTTCAGATCGGATAAGTCGGTAATGGCGTGTACTCCCGTAGCGCCTATCCCTCTGTTATCCATTCCCGGTTCAAAGACGTAAACTGAATCTCCCAGCGTGATACTGATCTGCTCACTGATGCCCCGCATATCCGTCAGGTTCAGGCAGATGGCAGCTCTGTCAAATTGTAGTTGTTCCATATCCACCCTGCTTTTTATCAGCTCTTCGGGACTGAATGAACCTTTCAAAGTCAGTTCCGACTGATACACGTTCACTTCATAAATACTTCTTTTGAGTATTTCGGTTTTCAATTGTCCATTGACCAGAAGTTCGTCCGGAAACAAGAAAAGGTCCTTGATTGATACCTTCTTTTCCCCGTTGTTCTCTGTCGTTACCGGATACTGGATATTCAGATAGGGACCGGTAATGGTTTGGGCAAGGCTCCATTTTTCGCTTACTTCATTAATTGCTTCTTCCTGCGTGCGTCCCCGCTCGGAAATAAGATCTTCGATCATGAACATCGGTATCATCAGAAGAATGATTAATCCTCCGATAATGATGACCTTGATTGTTTTAGAGAAGCGGCGGAGGCATCCCAGCGGTTGTTGTTCCTGCACTTGCTCAGTTGATTTTTCATTGAAACCGTCCATAAGATAATAGTGTTTAGTGAATTATTATGTTGACTTTAGAAAATTCTCCAGGGCTTCAATATGAGATTTGAAGGCTTCTCTGCCTTGCTTTGTGGCCCGGAAAACCGTTCGCGGTTTTCGTCCTACAAAGCCTTTGCTGCATTCGATGTAGCCGAGTTCTTCCAGCGCACGGGTGTGGCTGGCCAGATTGCCGTCTGTCAGTGAGAGTTGTTCTTTCAGAAAATTGAAATCAGCTTCCTCATTGACCATCAGAACAGCCATAATTCCTAGCCGGACCTTACTCTCGAATGCCTTATTTATATTTTGAAATGCTTCTATCATTTATGACTGCTTTCTTTCGTAATGTAAATAGAACAGTATTCCATAGAGGATATGAAATCCACCGAAACCTATCGTCCAGAACAGTAAGGCGTGGCCTTCCCAAAAACTATCTATGACTCCCAGACAGATAAAAGCGTATCCCAACCAAGCTATATTGGCATAGGTAAATTTAGAAACATTGACCAAAGTCAGTCCATAGAATAAAAGCATGACCGAGGATAAAATGTCATAATATCCATGCAGCAGCAGAGAAATACATAAAGCACCTCCGGTCAGCATCGGAAGTGAAAAATTCCATAATGCCCGATAGGTCAGCTTGCTGAAAAACTTTTGTCGCAGCTTTTTGGACTTGTTGTAAGACAGTATGCCGGCAGTGACGGCGGCAGCTGCCAATACAAGGATGGCTACCATAATCATCAGCTTCAAGGCTACGATTAATGTTGTGTCCGGGGTAACAAGGCAAGTGGCGATGTATGTACCCGCTAGTGCGTAAACTCCGGCCATAATAGCCGCTAATCCACTGATCGAGATAAACTTGGAGGACTTTTCCATCAACTCTTTTATCTCATTTACTGATTCTAATGCTTTATCTTTATTCATATAAAAAGTACTTTGTGATGCAAAGTAAAATAAAAGATTTCAGATGAACAAAGATTCTGCTCATTTATTTTGAAAATTAGAGATTAGTGTGGGTGAATGGAACAATTTATATAGTCGTTTTATATGAAATTAGTCAAACGTTTGGCTAATCCGGTAGAAATACATACCTTTGCGCCCGAAAAAGGTAAAAAGTACTTTTATGATAAGAGAAGGAGCAGAGTTTAGAGAACTCATGCTACAGGTTTTCCGTACCCGCATGGCTTTTCGTAGGTCGATGCAGCGGACACTGAGAAAGAACAACGCAGGTATCACATTCGAAATGCTTCAGGTACTGAGCTGTTTATGGCATGAACAAGGCATTAGCCAGCAAATATTGGCTGAACGTATCGCAAAAGACAAAGCATGTCTGACCAATCTGATGAACAATCTGGAGAAGAAAGGGTATGTCCACCGGAAGGAAGATCCGGCAGACCGCCGCAACAAACTGGTTTATCTGACTCCGGAAGGAGAGGAGTTTAAGGAACAGATTCGTCCCATACTGGATCAGGTTTATGTATACGCAGAACAGGTGATTGGCATAGAAAGCATTGAACTCATGTTATCGGAATTAAAGGGAGTATACGATGTTCTTGAAAACGTATAGGGTATATCTGATGGGGCCGCTCTGCCTGATGTTCGCCGGTCAGCCGGCAAAGGCGCAGACGGATTCTTTATTTCTTTCCGTAGACCAGCTTTTCGAACGGGGGGTGCAGCATAGTTTGCAGCTTCAGGCGGATGCGCTCAAAGAAGCCATGGCACAAGAACGGACACGGACGGCACGCACATCATCACTGCCCGATCTGCAAGTGGGATTGAAAGGAGGTTTTGTGGGACAGCCGGTCGTTTGGGAACGGGGATTGTCCGGCCCGACATATCCGGATATTCCGGACTGGTCGCAGAATTACGCCATCGACTTTTCCCAACCACTGTATCAAGGTGGCAAGATTCGGAGGACTATCCGTAAGGCAGAGATGGAAAAACAAGTTGCCGAGTTGCAGACATTGACAGACCAGGCGGAAATCAAACTTGGTTTGCTGAACCAATACATGAATCTGTTCAGCCTTTTCAAGCAGCATGAGATATTGATGCGGAACATTGAGGAATCCGAATTACGCCTGCGGGATATTCGCCGGATGAAAAAGGAGGGGGTGATAACGAATAATGATGTATTGCGCAGCGAGATGCAGTTGACGAACGACCGTTTGTCTTTGCAGGAAACGGAAAATAGCATCGTACTCGTGTCGCAGCAGCTGGATATTTTATTGGGACAGGATGAGAACCTGTTACTGAAACCGGATACGACCCTACTGCATCAGGCAGTTGCTCTGGAAGCGTATGACGACTATATCACCCTTGCTTACACAAATGATCCGGCAATGAAATTGCTCAGAAAACAAACGGAACTTGCCCGGAACGAGATCCGGTTGGCTCAGTCGTTGTCTCTTCCCAGCATATCGCTGTATGCCTCAAATACACTGGCACGCCCTGTTTCGCGTACATTGACGGATATGTACAACAATAACTGGAATGTAGGACTGTCGGTTTCTTATCCTTTATCCTCAATCTACAAAAACAGTCATAAAATAAAGGAAAGCAAACTGATGGTGTCTTTGCGTAAGAATGATGAAGAGCAGAAGATGCAGAGAATCCGTATGGATGTGCGCACTGCTTTTCTGCGGCATCAGGAAGCTTTGCAACGGGTAGAAGCCTTACAGTTGTCTGTCCGGCAGGCGCAGGAGAACTATCGTATTATGCAGAACCGTTATCTGAATCAGTTGGCTATTCTGACTGACTTGCTGGATGCCAACTCTGTCCGTTTGAATGTAGAGTTGCAGCTGGTCACTGCCCGCACTCGTGTGATTTATACTTATTATCAACTTCAGAAGGCTTGTGGTCGTCTATAATATATTAGGGTTATGGCAACATTAAAGGAAAAAAAACGGAAACTTAAAAAAATGAGAGCTCGCAACATCATATTAAATATGGTGTGTGTATGTTTGGCTGTCTCCGGGCTCTGGTGGACTATTACTTATTTTTGGCGTTACATTAACTACGAAGTGACCAATGATGCTTTTGTAGACCAATACGTTGCTCCGTTAAATATACGTGCTTCGGGATATATCAAGGATATCCGTTTCAAGGAACATCAATATGTGCGTCAGGGAGATACCTTGTTAGTGCTCGATAACCGTGAATATCAAATTAAAGTGAAGGAAGCCGAAGCAGCTCTGCTGGATGCGCACGGTTTGCAGGATGTTCTTCACTCAGGTATCGAAACTTCCCATACTAATATAGCCGTGCAGGATGCCAATATAGCCGAAGCGAAGGCGAAGCTCTGGCAACTGGAACAGGACTATCATCGCTTTGAACGTTTGCTGAAAGAAGAATCGGTGCCGGAACAACAGTACGAGCAGACCAAAGCCGCGTATGAAGCAGCTGAGGCACGCTATCAGGCATTAGTCGCACAAAAACAGGCTGCTTTGTCGCAATATGCGGAAACGAGTAAAAAGACAACCGGAGTTCAAGCCGGTATCTTGCGTAAAGAAGCGGATTTGGTTAAAGTAGATGCGTTGCCCGGGAAGATTTTTAACGGGGAAGTCACTGCTATCTCGGAGGCAACCGGGTCGAAATATTCTTTGGTTCCCACAGACAATTCCGCAGGAAACTTTGTAAAAGTACAACAGCGTATCCCGGTACGGATAGAACTGGAGAATATCTCTTCAGAAGAAATGGCACAATTAAGAGCGGGTATGATGGTTGAAACAGAAGCTTTGCGCAAATGATAACAATGAAAGAGTTGGGGGTACCCGTTCGTTCCTGGGTGCCCGATTGGTTGGGGTTCTGTTGCATTTTCATTGTTATTCTTCCGGTTACCATGCTGAATGGTTCGTATACTGGAAGCATGCTCGAAGTATCGAATACGCTTGGAACCAATTCGGAAGATATAACGATGGGATATTATGCGGCTTCGGCAGGCATGGCCATTGCTTATCCTATTATTCCTAAAGTGCTGGCAGCCGTTTCGGTCAAGTTTCTCTTGTTGATAGACTTGCTCCTGCAGTTCTTTTTGAGTTGGATTTGCGCCCGTTCGCAGAATGCCGATATTCTGATTGCCTGCAGTTTTGCTATCGGCTTTCTGAAAGGTTTTCTGATGTTATGGTTTATTCGTTATGCACAGAAGATTTTCAGTGCGAAGAATATCCG
>PPYE01432770.1_pt1 | contig 29913 bp, 31 predicted proteins | sample 1559881 | NCBI WGS metagenome assembly PPYE01 (sample SAMN08240022, study PRJNA423297) | Human gut metagenome, whole genome shotgun sequencing project. | reverse complement strand
ACGCCTCTCCACTTAAAACTTCATATTTTCCTACATAGAGGCCTTTTTGTGCTGTCCGCACAATCTGGAGCAGTTCATTGTCAGGAGAATGCCTTTTTTATTCGCTTTACGCAAATTGTCATAAATACGATTCAAATCTTTTTCTGCAACCGTTTCCCCTTCATACTTATCATGTAATTCAGGATCGTATTTAGGAGGAAATGTTTCCAACCATGCAGGCATGAAGTTGATTGTGGGACACAATGCAATGCCCTTCTCCGCCATGATATCCAATGTGGCCTCATCTAAAGATTGCCCATGTACGATCAGATCTACACCTGCGACTGCGGAATTGTAAGCGCTGCCAAAGCAATGAGACCATACTGGCACATGCCGCATTTTACATTCATCCACAACAGCCTGAATTTCTTCCATTGTATAATGTTGATCCATCGCGGTTTCCCATCGCCAAATCCCACCACCGGTTGCCCAGATTTTAATGGCATCCGGGTTTTCACGCAAACGTCTGCGAACCGCTTTTCTCAAATCCCATGGACTGTCTACGCATTCCCCCCATGGATGCGCTTCTCTGTTCTGTTCAATGGAAACTTTATGGGAATCCCCATGGGAACAGGTTGCACAAAACCCAAGACCAGAAGCCACAATGCGTGGTCCTTTCATAACGCCAGCTTCTGTCATATTCCGAATATGGATACCAAAGCGTGAAATTTCACCTACTGTTGTAAGTCCCGCTTCCAGACACTCATGTGCCTGCTGCACCGCTACAACTGCTTTTTGGAAATTATCTTCCAATACCCAATCAGAATCATTATCCGTCAAATTGCCGGAAAAATGCAGATGTGCATCAATCAAGCCGGGCAGAATCGTTTTACCTGCAATATTCTTCACTTCATAATCCGCAGGGATTTCCTTGTTTTCTCCTGCATATACAATCTTTGTATCTTCAATCAACACCAAACTGTTTTCCACTGCCGGAGCGCCTGTGCCATCAATCAGCAAACCGCCCTGATATGCAATCTTACCCATTCTTTTTCACCTCTTGTCCAATTTCAAAAATCCAAAATATCCACTTAAATAATGCCATTTTCTTTCAATTGCTGTATTTCCTGGTCCTGCATATGCAGCACGTGTTTCAGAATACTTTCTGTATGTTCGCCAATCACTGGTGCAGAGCGCATTACAGCATCCTCACAGCCATGCATTTTGATGGGACTGCCCGGAATCTGAATTTCTTCTCCAATGCCAGTATCTTTCACTGTCCAAAGCATATTTCTGTCTTTCAACACTTCCAGATCGCATGCCTGCGCAATATTCAGAATACGGCCAAATGGAATCCCCGCTTCTACAATCATCTGCTCCAGTTCTTCCACTGTATGTTGTTTTGCCCATTGTTCAATGATTGGCTTCAAGCCCGTAAAATAGTTTTCACAGCGTTTGGCATTTGTTACAAATCGGCTGTCTTCTGCCAGCTCAGGCTGTCCCATCAAGTCACAAAGATTCTTGAAAAACCCATCTGTGCCGCAGCCAATGACAAAACTTCCATCTTTGGCTTCATAAGCATCAAAAGGAGAAATGGCTGCATCTCGATTGCCCTCTGGCTTTGCAATATGTCCGTTGACAGTGTATTCCACAACGCCAGCTTCCAAAATGGAAAATATCGTATCCACCATGGAAACATCCAGTCTGCGTCCCTTACCTGTTTTACTCCGCTGATACAATGCCATGGCAATGCCCAGAGCCAAATATGTACCGGAATAGTTGTCACCGATTGCAGGTCCTACCTTTGTCATCTGATCGCCAAAGCCAGTCATGCTCATCATTCCCCCCATTGCCTGAGCAATAATGTCATAGCATGGACGATGTGCCATAGGCCCTTCCAAACCAAAACCGGAAATGGATGCGTAAATCAAACCAGGATTGATCTCTTTGAGTACATCATACCCCAACCCTAATTTTTCCATGGTACCAACGCGGAAATTTTCGCATAATACATCTGTTTCAGCAATCAGTTTTTTGAAAATTTCCTTTCCTTCTTCTGTCTTCAAGTCCAGAGACAAACCGTATTTGTTGCGATTGATGTAAGCAAAATATCCGCTGGAACCGTTTTTAAATGGTGCCCAATTCCGACTTTGATCGCCTTTATTTGGGATTTCCACTTTGATCACTTCTGCCCCCTGATCTGCTAAGTGCATTGTGCAAAACGGACCGCTGTAAGCATGTGTCAAGTCAAGTACACGTACACCTGTTAAAGGCTTTTCCTGTTCGCTTCCCATATTTCTATTATCATTCATCATCTTCATTCTATTTTCTCCTTTATGAATCGTCGCTTTTTATGTCAGAAATCATATGTCAGTCAAAGAATCATTTAAGCCTCCCCATCGTCCCCAGCTTCACAAGGACTCAATGGGGGTGTTGCCTCTTTATTGCGATTGCGAAAATGCGCCGCTGCATTTCGAAAAGCGGAAATCACAACAAGCATCATAATGAAAGCAGTCGGGAAGCCAATGATAACCCACATACCTTTTACTGCTCCTACACCGCCGGAAGCGTCAAGCAAATATGCAACTACCCCCATGATAACGCCAAATAAAATCTTCAGCGCTTTTGGCGCTTCATCATTTACACTCAAACCACGTGTACTGATCGTTGCCAGTGCTGCTGCCACAGGATCGGCCATGGTGGAAAAAGATGTAAAGATTGCGATTAAGAAACAAACAATCGAAATTTTACCGATAGGGAAAGAGCCAAGAATGTAGAATATTGTGGATTCCATGCCTGTTGTATTAACTGCCTGCCAAATATCAAATTCTCCTGTATATTGCAGGTTTACAGTTACGCTGCCGAAGATCGCGATCCAAATGATGCAAAAAATGGATGGCGCCAGTACATTGACCAGAATAAAGGAGCGAATGGTTCTTCCTTTCGCCATACGGCTCAAGAACATCCCCAGGATTGGCGCATAAACGATAAAGGAAGCCCAATACTGAACGATCCAGTCAGCATACCAATGATCTTCTTCCGCCATTGTATTCAGAATTGCAGTTTTAGAAAAAATATTGTCCAGCAAATGTGCAAAAGACTCTGTTCCTAATTTTGCCATAAAATTGGAAGGACCCATGATACACACAAAAATCAGGATTACCAGAAAGATGATCGTTGTAAAACTGGACAGCCGTTTTAAACCTTTCCCAATACCGGACACGCAGGATACGGTAAACATCAGTGTGATCACAACCGTAATAACGAACCAAACTGCGGGACCTGTTTTGATGCCAAGGATATATTCCAGGCCTGCACCGATCTGCATCAGCCCAACGCCCATGGAACAGGCAACAGCGCCGCACAATGTAAATATGGTCAAGCAGTGCACAACGGTTTCCAGTTTTTTAGAAGATTTCCCAATGGCTGTTTCCAGAATCGGACCATAGGCCAGAGGTTTTTTCAGATTATATGCTGTCAGTGCAAATGCTACAGCACAAATGGTATATAAACAATACTGTGGTACAGACCATTGCCACATCGTCTGTGAAACAGCAAAAATCGCCGCATCTCTTGTACCCGCTTCAACACCGGCTGCCACAGGAGGCTGCATAAAATGATAAATCGGTTCCCCCATGGCCCAAAATAACAAACCTGTGCCAATGCCGCCGCACAAAGACATTGTGATCCAGTTCCATGTTTTAAACTCTGGTTTTGCATCAGGACCGCCAATACGGATATCGCCGTATTTGGAAAGCGCAAAAACAAACGTCAGAATGATGCACACAATGGCAAATAATTCAAAGAACCATCCAGCTTGATCAGCCATCGAGTAAAGTGCATTATTCAAAATGGTGGCCAAGCTGTCTGTTGCAAATATTCCAGCACAAACAAAAATAAATAAAGCAATCAACGCTGGCAAAAAAGCCATCTTATTAATATTTTTCATATTCACATTTTACCTCCCTCTACAATCAAATACGAAAAATCAAGATCCTATTCAGTATGGCTTGCGCGGAACTTCATTTGATCCAGAGATTTCCCCCCTCAACAATTACATTCCTGTATTTGCATCAATAATAAATATCTATTTCATCCCGATCATCATGAAATTCAACTTCTTTTGCCCCTTCAAGTTTGGCGTAATCTTCCTCTGATAGATTGACTACAGGAATGTCAACATTGTAAAATCTTTTTGCAATAATAGGTCCTGTTAAAACAACGGGATCGCTGCGAAGATTGATAATTGCCGCTGGCGCGCATCCTGTTCTGATCTGCTCCAGAATGATCAGACCGGTACCACTGCTGCCTTTTGGCGTTGTAAATGCCAGAACTTTTCCTGCCATATTCTGCATATATAACGAATGTCTGTTATCCCGAATCAAACCACTTTGGGGATCAACCGTTCCCCAGAAGCTCATAGGCTCATTTGCCCAAAGCAATTCCGCTCTCACATTACCATATACAGCCGTTTTACACTTTACTGTCACTTTCTCCATGGTTTAGCCTCCTTTACAACCTTACCGGCAATTGCAGATTCAATGCATTCTTTCATACTGCCAAACACTGGCTGAATGCCGCGCATTGCAAAACAGTATGTGTCAAATTTCCAAGAATTGGACATCATTGTTTTGGTGCCAAATTTATCATTGCGATATTCCAGAATGCACCCATCGCAATAAATTTCCACACCCAGACGAATCAGGCGATCATACACACTACTGTCTTTCAGACGATCTGCAACGCTTCTGGATGTAATCAGCCAGAATCTTACACTGTCATGTACTTTTCTGCCTCTGAACAACTCCTCAATCTGAACACATTCATTATAAGAACAGTGAGGACAGCCCAAAACAATTGCATCAATTTCTTCTACATCAGGATTGGAAATCTGACGTTCTGCTTCTGCCAAATCAGACAAATGGATTTCTACGATTTCTTTCGGCTTTTTGCCGCCAAATGCCTGTTCTTTTGTCTGTGCTTCCGGTGTGATGCCAATCAAATGGAATAATGCGATTCCCCCAGAAGATGCCGCAGTTGCGCTGAACTGTTTCAAAATTTCATTGGTCATCCCTTTCGCCGGCATACCTTCCAATGCCCATACGCGATCAGCAACAATGGACCCATAAGCATAGGAAATCAAATTGTAAATGTCTTCTTCTGTAAAATATTCCGGTTTGATATCAGAACCAAGTTTTACCAACCCTTGTGCATAACGGTTTTCTTTTTTATGCAGACCAAAGTATGGAACACGCCCAGCAATGCCGCATAACAATTCTAATGGTCCTGCATAGCGGTTTGTTCTGGCACCAATGATAGAATTGTAATAGCAGATAACATTGGACTCAGCGCTTGCAAACTGCTGTCCAAAAGACGGCGCAACACCAATATGATATGGCGCACAGGACCATGTCGGAACAGCGCCCATTTTAACGTGAGCCGCTTCGATTCTTCTTGTGGCTGCCATCACCTCAACATCATGTTTTTGTTGATTCCAGCGATTCATGTCGCATGCAGTAGCATTTGTTGTTGTAGGCACTGCAAATTTTGCTCCGTTTTTCGCAAGATGCTCCGCAAAAGCAACTTGCGCTTCACCCGCGTATACAGTACTGTCATCATGACAGCCTACAATCTCAACAAATTCTTCTACATCATAAAAAGTAGCCAGGTCACATAATGCCTGCATTGCCTGTTGACGCATACTCCCATGATCGCCGTTCAACATCGCCTTTTCATAATCGGTCAGTTTCATTCTGCATCCCTCTATTCTTATATAAAATCCACTTAGAAAGTAATTCCCAGGTAATATTCCTCATTCAGTAAATTTCAAACAGAGCTTCTATGCTTTACTCTGCAACAAATGCTGTCATAGCCGCTTCCAATTTCGCATCTGCGGGCAGATTTGCAATCTGAACCAAAACTCTCGCAGGTTTGTTTTCTCCAAAAAAGTCACTGTATACTTCATTAATTGCATCAAAATCATCTAATGTTCTAACAAAAACATCTACTTTTGCAATCGTTTCTTTTCTCCCACCTGCTGCTTCCACAATGGACAGCAGATTATTTAATACTGTTTTGGTAGCAGCTTTTATTTCTGTTACCATTTCATTTGTTTTTGGATCCAAAGGGATTTGTCCAGATGTAATAATCATGTTTCCATTACGGATACCATGAGAATATGGCCCGATTGCCTTTGGCGCACACTCACTAACAATTCTTTCATTTTTTGCCATCCTACATTCCTTCTTTCTGAAATTCCATTCCTATCGCTTCTATTAGAAAAACGTAATTGGCTGTAAAATCATCCCTCAATAAAATGCGAAACACATTATCAAAAAATTTCATTGCCAATCTGATCCATTCATTGGAGAATCAGGTGGGTTACAGGCAATATGCAAAAGCAAATCGCCTGAACCCATCATCCCCGATACAAAAATGTGTCTATGGATAAAATGTAAAATATATGTTTATATCAGGCTTTTTTGACCTGCTCCATGCCCAGTTGATAGCACTGCAGATTAGAAGGATCGTTATGTCCTTTTTTTCCAAAATAAGCATCCAATCCCTTGCCAAATGTTTCTGTATCCAACAGACTTGTTGCTTTCATCATGGCGCCGAGCATAACCAGATTCGCGGCACGTCCATTTCCCACACCATTGGCAATTTCTGTAGCATCAATTGTAAAAACATGGACATTTTCGGGAAAATCCTTTGTACCAACCAAAGAGCTATTGACAATGACATACCCGCCGTCGCGCATATCACCAATGAACTTGTCATAAGAAGGTTCGTTCATTGCCAGCAAAATATCCAATTTGGTTGGATAAGGACTGCCAATTTCCTCATCGGAAATCACAACACTGCAGCTTGCGGTACCCCCACGCATCTCCGCGCCATAGGAAGAAGTCCAGCTCACATTTTTGCCTTCACGTGCAGCGACATCAATTAAGATTTTTCCTGCTGTCAAAACACCTTGTCCACCAAAGCCTGCCATAATAATATCTGCCATTATTTGTCACCTCCACGATCTGCAAACACACCAAGGGGAAATACTTTTTCAGTTTCTGTTTTAATCTTTTCCATCGCGTCTACTGGAGACATTTTCCAGTTTGTAGGACAGGGAGAAAGAATTTCAATGATAGAAAATCCTTTTTTGTCTCTCTGATTTTCAAATCCTTTTTTAATGTAGCGCTTTGTTTCTTCAATATGCTTTGCATCGTATACAGCGCCTCTTGCAGCAAAAGCAACATCAAAGGTTTCGATTGCTTTGAGCATATCTACAGGATGTCCCATTGTGGAAGCGTCACGACCTTTTTTACTGCTCAGTGTTTTGTCCCCAATCAGCGTTGTTGCCAGATTCATCTGTCCGCCAGTCATGCCGAAAATCCCATTATTTACTACAATCATTGTAATGGGGATATCGCGAATGGCTGCATAGCAGGTTTCTGTCAAACCAATTACATAAGAACAGCCGTCCCCCGCATGAATATATACATTTTTATTAGGACGAACCTTTTTGATTCCAGTTGCCACAGAAGCACAACGGCCATGGGGCCCGGCGATCATGTCCAAATTCAATGCATCCAAAGACCAATATGCACAGGCGATATCCACTACACCAATCGTATCGTTTTCCAAACCAAGTTCTTCAATGCATTCTGCAATCAATCTCTGAATAATCCCATGACCACATCCACCACAATATCCAGCAGTTTCTACGATCAATTCCGGCTTCTGATATGTTCCCATTTTACAGCACCTCCATAGGCTGGATCCGACCAGCAAGAATATCTTTGCAATAATCAATAATTCCTTCTACTGTTGGAATGTTCAAAGTAGTCAAATAACTATACAGCGGTTTAGAATGCTTACATGCCAGCAAAACATCTTCCCCCATCTGTGTGGACAGACTCATTTCAACAGTTACATAGCCTTTTACGCTTTCCGGCATATTTTCAAATGCCTTGCGAGGGAAAGGCCAAACAGTAATGGGACGAAGCAGTCCCAGCTTCAGCCCTTCCTTGCGTGCCTGACGGACAGCGGATTTACAAGCTCGTGAGGAGATGCCATATGCAACCAGTACCAGCTCAGCATCTTCAGTCTGAAATTCTTCCCAGCGCTGTTCTTCATGGAACATTGTGATGAACTTCTCGCGCATAAGTTCCTCCCATGCTTTATGTCCAATGGTACGATCCAGATTGGTTACTTTGTTTTTGACTGCATCCTTCGGCTTACCAGAAAGTGTCCAGTCAAATTTATCAATATCATGTTCCTTTGCTGGAGGCAGTTTACATTTTTCAATCATTTGGCTGATTGCACCATCTGTCAAAATAATGACAACATTGCGATATTTTTCTGCGACATCAAAAGCTTCATATGTTAAAGTAGCACATTCTTCTACAGAAGCGGGTGCATAAACGATCTGACGGCTATCGCCATGTCCGCCGCCGCGAACTGCTTCCCAATAGGAATCCTGACCGGCTGTAATTTCACCATCTCCCAATCCATAACGCATGGAATCTATCAATACTGCTGGCAGATTGTAGGAAGAAAGATAAGAAATCGCTTCCTGTTTTAAGTCATATCCAGGACCGGAAGAACTGGACAAGTACCGTGCGCCTGCTGCAGCTGCTCCCCACAGCATACTCATACTTGCAATTTCATTTTCCCCCTGAATAAATGTGCCGCCGTATTTTTCCATATTGGCAGCCATATATTCCAAAATCTCACTTTGCGGAGTGATGGGATATCCTGCATAAAAACGACAGCCAGCTCTCAGGGCAGCTTCTGCCATAGCCTCATTACCTTTCATCAGTACATAATCTTCATTCACTGATAGTCTCCTCCTTTCATTCTGTTACACGGAATACGTAATCAGGACAAACTTTATAGCATATCCCACATCCAATGCACAATTCTTCATCCACGCGAATGATTTCGTATCCCTTTTTGTTTACGGTCTCCAATGGAATGATTGCATGCTTTGGGCACGCGCCAACACATAATCTGCATCCTTTACATAATTCTGCATCTACTTTTGCTTTTGCCATATTTCGCATCCTTTCATTTCTAAATTCGTTTTAAAATTCCGTTTTTTGTATTTTTTTATCGTATTTTGAAACGTAATATCATTTTATATTATTTTTGTATAAAAGCAAATACTTCATTTCAACTTTGTGAAAAGCAACTCATGATTTCGAAATTTGATTGTGCAATATGTTATTTTGAAACGCTGTTTACCTTTTGATCTTGAAATTTGACATTTAAGAAAATTACAATTATAATAAAGAATTGAAAATATATTCATTGGAAATAATTACCGTGTTTAAATATTAAAGAAAAGAGGAATTTTATGCCTTCCGCAAATGCAACAACTTCAGGTTCTATTCAATCTATCGATCGTGCTTTGATTGTGTTGGAGCTGATTGCAAAAAATGGAAAAATGAGCTTGAATGATATACACAACGTTTTATCGATTAATAAGCCTTCACTTTCTCGTATTGTTTTTACACTCTGTGAAAATGGATACTTAAAAAAAGATCCTAAAAGTGGTGAATATTCTTTAACATTACGGTTATTTGAAATCGGTGTGCAGGCAGTCAGAAACTTAGACTATCTCAATTTAGTCAGAGGCATTCTGGAAGAATTATCTTCAAAACTGGATGTCATTGCGCAATTTTCTATTGAAGACAATAATGAGCTTCTGTGCCTGGAAAGTTTCGACCAAAGCAATTCAGGTTTTTCGATTTATACAAGAGTTGGTGAGCGCTCACCTCTGTACTCTACAAGTGCGGGTAAAGCCATCCTAAGCACCTACTCCAATGATGAAATTGCAAAAAAATGGGAACTGATGGATGTTCATGCATTGACCCCCAATACAATTTCCTCTTTGGAAGATCTGCTGCAGGATATTGTCATGACTCGAAAAAGAAATTACGCATTGGATATTGAAGAAAATGAGTTTGGATTGTTCTGTATCGGCACAGTATTATTAAACTATAATAATAAGCCTATTGGCGCGATCAGTATCTCCAGTAATTCTCTCACCGAAGAAAAAATACAGGAATATAGCCAGGTCTTGTTGCAATACACACAAAGACTTTCTTATATGTTGGGTTACTCTCACCAATAAACAGGAATTTCACAAGGAAACAGAAATATAAATTCAACTTCTCAATTCCTTTCAAAACTTACATTGAAAATGTTTATTTTTACGATTCATTTTCAACCATGGATGTTTCTGTAAGAGATATTTTTCCAATAAAATCAAACCATCCCCATCTGTTGATATTCCAGCATTTGGGGATGGTTTTTATTGTTTTGAAACAACCCTTGATTCATTTATGCCTATAAAAAATAACTTATGGTTCTGCCAAATGCGGTTCCTGAAGAATCATGAAAACCATAAGTTATATAAATTCCTCCATATAAAAAAGAATTCAGAGAGATTGTGACCTTGTAAAAACAAAATAAAAACTTGCTTTAGATATAAAAAGGCAATAAAAAAGCCGGAACTGTTCAAAACATGTTCCGGCTTTTTGATACAAATTACATTTTTTCAGGTTCGGGATATGTTTCACCAAATGTTTCCACAGTTACTTTTTCCATTACCTGATCTTCCAGAGGTCTGTCACCGCGGCTTGTTTTTGTTTCTGCAATGCGGTTTACTACATCTATACCTTCAATGACTTTACCGAAAGCTGCATACTGACCATCCAGATGAGGTGCGTTTTCATGCATGATGAAGAACTGAGAACCTGCACTGTTGGGATGCATTGCGCGTGCCATAGACAGTACGCCTGCGGTATGTTTCAGGTCGTTTTTCACGCCATTGTAAGCAAATTCACCGCGAATGGTGTAGCCAGGGCCACCCATGCCAGTGCCGTCGGGGCAGCCGCCCTGAATCATGAAGCCTCTGATAACACGATGGAAAATCAGGCCATCATAGAAATTATGATTTACCAAAGAGATAAAGTTGTTTACTGTGTTAGGCGCGATTTCGGGATACAGTTCCGCTTTGATCACGCCGCCGTCTTTCATCTGAAATGTTACAACAGGATTTTTTGCCATGTAATTTTCCTTCTTTCTTTATAAATTGATAGAATCATTTAACAGTATATCATACCGTTGTGGTTTCTGTATAGTCTGTTTCCCCTTTATGATACAGAGTGATCACAACCAGTTCCGGACGGTTGAAGATACGGAAAGGGAATGTGCTGTTGCCTAAGCCGCGGCTGACCGCCATGGAAGTTTTCCCTGCCCGATGCATCCCTTCTGTGTACTTGGGGAAAAAGCCCTGGTTCGGTGCAAATAAGCCGCCGATAAAAGGCAGACGAATCTGTCCGCCATGGGCATGACCGCAGCATACCAGCGGAATTTCCCTTTCCACATAGTCCGCAAAAAGCTCCGGACGATGGCACAAAAGCAATTTGAAATCGTCCTCATGACCTTTGCACATCATATCCAGAATCTTACCGTAATGAGGATTGACTCTCTTATCCGCCAATCCCAGCAGTGTGATGGTATCGCCGTCACGCTCCAGAATGCTCTTGCCGTTGTCCAGCACCTTCACCCCTTCTGCCGTCAGCAGTTCCACCAAATCTTCATAATACCCAGACTGGTGCTCATGATTGCCGGAAACATAATAGACCGGTGCCAGTTTCACAATACCGCGGATCAAGTCCATTGCCGCATCCAGATCTGTTCTGTTCCGATCAATAAGATCCCCTGTAATGACGATGAGATCCGGCGCAGTACACTCTGCTTTATAGATGAGCCGCTCCTGATTTCTGCCGAACATTTTGTTCTGCAAATCAGAAATATGCAGAATCTTGTATCCATGAAATGCTTTCGGCACCATGGTGGTGCAAGTCATTTGTGTTACTGTCAGTGCATTGTCCTGCCAATATAAAAACGCACCTGCCGCCAAACCTGCCAGCAGCAGTTTTTTGCCATTGTTTTTCAATGTCATCACCTATTCTTTCTCTTGGGATTTGCCAATGCTCATATTACTATTATAAATGGAAGTGCCCTGTAAGACAATGAAAGTTTTTTTAAGTTTCCCCTCTCTTTTCTTTCTATGTTATAATAAAGTAAAAATCAAAGGAGGTGTTTCCCATGAGCAGAATCATATTTCATATCGATGTCAACAGCGCTTTTTTGAGCTGGTCTGCCGTCCAGCGGCTCAAAGACGGCGAAACCGTTGACCTGCGGGAAATCCCCTCTGCCGTAGCAGGTGACGGACAAAGCCGCCGAGGCATCATTCTTGCCAAAAGCACTCCCGCCAAAAAATATGGCGTCCAGACTGGGGAACCCACAGGCATGGCACTGCAAAAATGTCCGGAGCTTGTCTGTATCCCTCCTGATTTTCCATTATATTCCCGTTCCTCAGAAAAAATGTTTCAACTTTTAGGAGAATATTCTGACCGCATCGAACAATTCAGCATTGACGAAGGTTTTTTGGAATATACAGGCATGGAAGCCCTCTTTGGGCCACCCCTGGAAGCCGCCAAAACTATCCAACAGCGCATCTTTACAGAACTTGGCTTTACAGTCAACATCGGCATCAGCTGCAATAAGCTGCTGGCAAAGATGGCAGGAGAATTGGAAAAACCCAATAAGATCATTACGCTCTTTCCTGATGAACTGGAGAAAAAGTTATGGCCCCTGCCCGTTTCCGAGCTATTCATGGTAGGCAGACGCACAGCGCCAAAACTGCGAAAAATGGGTATCCGCACCATTGGCGATCTGGCAAAATATCCCACAGACCTGCTGGTGCGGGAATTTAAGAGTTTCGGCATGACCTTACACGCTTTTGCCAACGGTATGGACGACAGCCCCGTGGCGGCAGCAACAGAAGTACACGAAATGAAAAGCATCGGCAACAGCACCACCATTGCCTATGACGTAACAGACCGGGAAACCGCCCACAGAATCCTCCTGGCCCTTGCGGAAACCGTTGCCCTTCGTTTGCGAGGCAGCAAACTTTGCGCCCAGGAAATCGCTGTCACACTGAAAACATCCGATTTTCAGGTTTATTCTCATCAAAAACAACTGCTCAACGCCATCGACTGCACCAATGCCGTCTATGAAACTGCCATCGAAGTTTTCGACCATGCTTGGAAAGGCGAACCCCTGCGGCTCTTAGGCATTCGCGCAGGCAAACTCTGCGATGAGGGCTGTGTGCAGCTTTCCCTGCTGGAACCAGACTGGAGCAAGCAGAAAAAAGCGGACGCTGCCATGGATCAGATTCGCATGAAATACGGAAAGGACACTGTGAAACGCTCCACATTCGCAGGCAGCGAGGAAAAAGCCTACGAAGGCGGTAAGTTGAAAATCAATAATCGCATATTATAAAGCAAAAACAGGGAGGCACAAAATCCATCTCTTGAGATTTTGTACTTCCCTGTTCTTTTTAATTCTGTCTTGGAATGAGCCGCTGGCGCACCACTTCATAAAGGAGCACTGCCGCTGCCACAGAGGCGTTCAATGATTCTGCCTGTCCCGGCATGGGGATTTTCACATAGCTGTCACAAAGGGCTGCCGCTTCTTCCGACAGACCTCTGGCTTCATTGCCAATGAGGAAGGCGCATGCACGCCGCAGATTCAGACTATAAGGATACTGTCTGCCCTGTAAGTGGGCTGCATAAAGAGGAATGCCCTTTTCCCGCAATTTCGTTGCCATTTCATCCAGAGAAACGTTCTGGAATACGGGAATGTGGAACACAGAACCCATGGTTGCCCGCAGTGTTTTGGGGTTATACAAGTCTACACTGCCTTTGGAAAGGAAAATCACATCCACCGCACAGGCATCGGCGGTACGGATGACCGTCCCCAGATTGCCGGGGTCGTTCATTTCTTCTGCCATAAGGAAAAAGGCATTTTTCTTTTCCAGCATCTCCGCAAGGTCATATTCTTTTCTGCCGCAAATTGCCATAATGCCCTGGGGATTTTCCGTTTCTGCTGCGTCTGCAAATAAGTGATCTGTCAGAACATATACTTCCGCCCGTTTCTCCAGCTCTGTGATGTCGTGTTCTGCTGCGTAAGATGCGGACACCACATAGCATTCCACAGGCCAGTCCTTTGGAATTTCTCCCACAAAACGAATGCCTTCTGCCACAAAAACCTGTTCTTTTTCTCTATTTTTACGCAGTTTCAAGCCATGAAGCCGTTTCACCAGCCGATTCTGCGCGCTTTCGATATATTTTGCCATACTTCTTCTCCTTACTTCAAAACCTCAGTATCTCTATGATAAACCAGCACCTTCGGCTTTTGCAAGAAAAACAGATGACTTTTGGAAAAAAATAAAAAAAGCTATGCCTGTTTTCCTCTTTGTGCTAAAATAAAACTGTTTCCAAAAGAATTTACATCTGGAAAGGAGTCTTGTTCCATGGCTACACCAAAGGAATTACGCAATGAATTATTAGGCAAAACACTGGTTGAAAATCTGGAAAAACGTCACTTTGAAGCATATTACTGTCCCACAGCGGCAGAAGCGCTGGAAAAAGCGGTATCTCTGATCCCCGAAAAAAGCTCCGTATCCTGGGGTGGTTCCACAACCATTCGTGAAATGGGTCTGACAAAAGCCCTCCATGAAGGCGATTACGAAGTCATCGACCGCGATCTGGGCAAAAACCCCGCTGAAATTGCTGAACTGCATCGGAAAGGCCTGTTGGTGGACTACTACCTGACCAGCACAAATGCTATTTCCGAAGATGGTATCATGGTCAACATCGACGGCACAGGCAACCGTGTTGCTGCCATCTGCTTTGGCCCCAAAAACGTCATCGTCATCTGCGGCATGAATAAAGTTGCCAAAGACGTAGACGCTGCCGTAAAACGTATCCGCGGTTATGCCGCACCTGTCAACAGCATGCGTTTTATGGGCAAAACACCCTGCGCAACCACAGGCAGATGCCACAACTGCACTTCCGAAGAATGTATCTGCAATGAAATCCTCATCACCCGTCTTTGCCGCCCCGCTAAGAGAATCAAAGTAATTCTGGTAGGCGAAGACATGGGCTTCTGATTTTTCCATAAAAATAATGGAAATCTTCTTTTATGACAAAGCAGGCTCCCCTTATGAAAACACTGGTTTTCCTTTTTCTTGGTTTCTTAATGGAAATCGCGACGACTGTCTTCAGAAAAAAAATATCAAATAAAATCTTATAAAAATAAGCAAGCTGAACTCCTCTATGAACATAAGGATTTCAGCTTGTTTTGTTTTCTTATGAAGAAGTCCCCTAAGGAGATTTCCGTTTTTTTAACTGCGCAAAATCTGTTCCAAAACCTGATAGAACCGTTCTTCCGCAAATTTTTCGTCAAAAGGTGCATGTCCGCATTTTTGCAATATCTGCAAACGATAAGGAATACACAGACTGTCCAAAGGATTGATGATGCCCTCTAAGGGATGAGGGTCATAATCTCCATGGATAATATGTATGGGACAGGCAACGGGGACTGGATGTACCGCATCAAATCTCCGCTGCGGCGCATGGCTATGGCCTCCGGCCAAACCCGTTCATACATTTGTCCATCCAAATGCGCATAGGACACTGCGTTTGGTTTCTGAGCATAATGGTCTGCCTTTATCATCAGTTGACGCAGGTCTTCCCATCCATCTTCAGAAATAACAGCCATATGGTTCATATACCATACAAAACGTTCCTGTTCTTCTTTGGACAGGCGTTTCATCCGCCGTTCATGAATATGCCCCGCGTAAATTTCTTCCAAAGGGGGACATCCTACCAGAACCACCCGTTCCACCAAAAAAGGATAGCAGGATGCCACCAACAAAGACAGCCATGCACCCCAAGAATGACCAATGAGAGTGATAGGTTCTTTGATGTGAAGACCCAGCTGCCGACGCAGTTCCATAACCAATGCAATGGTAGTATATTGCGACTGTATGGGTTCCATGACGCCAAACATCTTACCCAAATGATCCGCAACGGGCTGCATACCGCCAATATCTCCGGGCCCCCATGAATCACCGCTGCTCTATATGGTTTTTCTCCATAAAACCGTACCACTTTCCTCACCTCTTAAAACAAATTCTCCGCCGCTACAATATCCACGCCAGTATCCGCTGCATCACAAAGCACCATTTCTCCTTTGATAACAGGTGTTTCCAGCACAATGCCTTCCAGTGCCTTCAAACAGCGCAAACGGATGGGCTGAGATACTTTTTCTCTGGAAACAACCTGCACTTCTCTGCCGTCAACCGTAGGCAAAACTGTCTGCAAATAATTCCGCAAAAGCTGTTCTGTGGCGTAGCGTCGTCCGCCGTCACAACTATTTCCCGCCAATTCTATCAATGTATCTCCATCATGTACCACTTCCAGAAAACATCCATTTCCACAGCCGCGGCAAATCAATTGTTCTTTTTTCATAAGCATGTTCCTTTCTGTCAAAAGTCTTTTGACGTACTCATTATACTTATCTTCCCTCCATTCGTAAAGTCCCATTCCATCTCTTGTGAAAAAACTGCCGCTATCATATAATAAAGAAAAATCGTTTTCAAAGGAGTTGTTCCCATGAAAATTACAGATGGTTTTACATATTTGACAGAAGTCAAAAATTTGATTCAAGCATATACCGACAGTCTGGGGCGAGATTTATCTTTTCAAAATCTCAACGCAGAACTGGCAGATCTTCAGAAAAAATATGGCTTTCCCGCAGGCAGGCTTCTGGCAGCGGTTGCGGATGATGGTGACGTTGTGGGCTGCGTAGCTTACTGCCGCCATTCCCCTTCCCGCTGTGAAATGAAGCGGTTGTATGTGCTGCCTGATTATCGCAAAGACGGCGTAGGACAGGCTTTGCTGACAGAAATCGTAAATCTGGCAGCAGCAGATGGATATGAAGAAATGGTTCTGGATACCCTCTTGCCTATGGAAAGTGCCATCCGCCTGTACCGCAGAAATGGATTTGAAGAAATTTCTGCCTATTACGAAAATCCCATGGATGATGTGCTCTATTTCCGGCGCGCACTGACATCTCCCCAAAAAGGAGAAGAAAAATGAAAATCCTTGTTGACGCAGACGCATGCCCCGTAAAAGAAATCATCGTCAGGGCTGCAAAAAAATATGAAAAAGAAGTACTGATGGTATGCGACGTTGCCCACCAGCTTTTCTATGAGGAACCTTTTGTCACCGTCAAAACCGTAGACAAAGGCGCAGACAGTGCCGATCTGGTGCTGGCAAATCTGGCGCAGAAACAAGATTTGTGCGTCACCTCCGACTATGGTCTTGCCACTCTGTTTCTCACAAAAGGTGCGACAGTGCTCCATCCCAACGGTTTTTTCTACGGCAACGACACCATTGACCGTATGCTCTTTGAACGTCATATTTCCCGGGAAATGCGCCGCCAGAAAAAAAGCCGGGGCGGTCACATCAAAAAACGCTCACCGGAGCAGGACGCAGCATTTCAAAAGTCTTTGGAAAGCTTTCTTTCCCAGTACCAAGAATGAGCTACAAACAACCCCCAAAAATACAATCCCTTAACGATAAAAAAGCTGGAATCCTTTTGCAAAGATTTCAGCTTTCTTTTTTATCAGGAATTTCTCTGCCATGTAATCTCCGGCTTTTTGTGCTTCAGCCACATGACGATATGTTTGATGTTTTGCTGCTGTCCTGCCGTAAATTCCAGCCGATATTTTTTCATGGTATCCGTTGTGATCCAAACGCCGCGGACAAAAGCGCTTTCTCCGCTGTATTTCATGGTCTTGATCACATCCACCTCCTCCGGCAGTATGAGCAGCAATTTTGCACCGCTCCGGCAGATCATGGCATCGGAAAGCATATGGACTTCTCCGCCAAAGAGCCGATAAATGGTATGGTGCTGCAAATAGTCCATGATAATTTGCTCCTGTCTGGGCGGATACAAGTCCGCAAAAGCATTGCGAAATTCTCTGCTGCCAATGGTCACCATCCGCAGCACCACAAGGGCTGTAATCCCCATGGCTATGAGAAAAACCGCCATTTGTCCCGTGCTCACAGCCCACAGGATACTGACCACCATGCACATGACAACATGAGAAAAATGCGCATAGATTCCCTGATGTAAAATTGCCGGAGTATCATTCGTTTTCCTGCTTCTATCCACGCTTCATCCCGCATATCTGCGCCCCCTTCTGCCCTTTTCTTTATTGTAGCATAAGACAGGATGCTTTTGCAAAAAAAGACCCCGCTTTCCACCGGAAAACGAGGTCTGATTTTTTATGTTTTATGCTTCACATTCCACAGGAATGAAGGAGAATGTGCCCACATCAAACAGACCCATATCAGTCAGTTTGATTTCGGGGATAACCGCCAAAGACATGAAGCAAAGTGTCATAACAGGTTCTACGTCCCCTGCTACGCCCAATTCGCTGTATGCTTTGTCATGAATATCAATAAGTTTCTGTTTTACCCATTCGCCGCTCTGATCACTCATGAGCCCTGCAATGGGCATAGGCATACTTTCGATGACTTCGCCGTTTTTCACCAGAACGATACCGCCGTTCTGTTCTTTCAGCTTTTCTACGGCAAATGCCATTTCTTCATCGCTGACACCTGTTACGATGATGTTATGAGAGTCATGAGCAATGGACAGCGCCACAGCCCCTTCTTTGATGCCATAGCCTTTCAGGAAGCCACATGCCACATTACCTGTCATCTGATGACGTTCCACAACGGCAACTTTCACGATGTCGTTGTCAGGAGAGAATACAAATTCACCGTTTTCTACGGGAATATGGGCTGTTTCTTTCTTTGTCACAACGCCGCCGGGCTGAATGGTAATCACATGGACATGATCGGATTTCAGATGCATTTTGAATTTATCCACAGAGAAATCTTTCAGATGCACGCTATTGCGTACGGTGGAAATATCGTGGGTTTTGAATTCCGGCAGATATTTGCCTTCTTCTGCCACCAGTTCCCCGCGAATCCAAACTTTATGGACATGGAACTGTTCCAGATCATCCAGCAACACAACGTCCGCACGATAGCCGGGAGCGATGGCACCTCTGTCGTACAGTCTGAAGCATTCTGCCGCATTCAGTGTTGCCATGCGAATGGCTGTCATAGCGTCAATGCCTTCTTCTACGCACATGCGCAGGTGGTTGTCCAAATGCCCTTCCTGCAGGATGGTTTTGGGCTGTCTGTCGTCAGAGCACAGCAGACAACGACGGCTGTTTTCCGGTGTCACACCTTTGAGCAGTCTGCGCAGGTCATGGCAGGCAGAGCCTTCACGCAGCAGGATATACATACCCAGGCTCAGACGTTCTTTCATATCTTCCACGGTTGCACATTCATGGTCACCCTGAATTCTAGCGCTGGCATAAGCTGTCAGGTTTTTGCCTGTCAGACCGGGAGAATGACCGTCGATGAGTTTGCCTGCGTTTTTGGCAACCATCAGTTTATCCAGTGTATCATCATCGACATTGAAAACGCCGGGGAAATTCATGAATTCGCCCAGGCCCAGGATATTTTCCCGTTCAATGGGTTCTTCCATTTTATCTGCGCCCAGTACCAGACCAGCATGTTCAAAAGGTGTGGCAGGCACGCAGGAAGGCAGCATATATTTCACGTCCATTTTGGTATTCTTTGCCGCTTCCATCATGTAGTCCAGTGCCTCAATACCCATAACGTTTACGATTTCATGAGGGTCTGCGATGATGGTACAACCGCCATGAGGCACCAGCAGTCTGCCCAGTTCTTCGGGGCTTACATAAGAGGATTCAATGTGGATATGGCTGTCAATGAAGCCGGGAGCGGCATATCTGCCGCCGGCATCCACTTCCACTTTCCCCTGATACTGACCAACACCTGCGATCTGGTCGCCGGAAATGGCAATATCACCTTCCTGGATTTCACCAGTAAATACGTTTACCACTTTACAGTTCTTGATAACAACATCCGCTTCCACAGCGCCTTTTGCTGTGAGGATCAGTTTTCTCAGTTCTTCTTTCTTCATGGCAACCCCTTCTCTCATTCTTCTACCAGTTCCAAAACGGGATCATAGGTGGTCAAAGCGCAGTAATCCACAGGGCCAACGTCTGTCAGAGCGTAGTCAGGGATTGCTGTGATGGGCAGGAAGAACATGTACATCATAGGGTTAGGCAGATCGGAGCCGATTCTTCTTGCCGCTTCGTCGATTTTCTTTTCCAGTTCTGCGATTACTTCAGGTTCTTCGTCACTAACGATACCGCCCACAGGCAGAGGCAGGAATTCGATGACTTTGCCGTTTTCTACAACAACCTGACCACCACCCTGTTCAATCAGATGGTTCACAGCGATGGACATATCTTCTGCGCTAGAACCCATAACAACCAGGTTGTTGTCGTCAGGTGCGCAGGTAGAAGCCATAGCGCCGTTTTTCAGTTTCCAACCAGAGCAGAATGCCAGAGATTTGTTGCCGTTTTTGCCGAATCTTTCCAGAACGGAAACCATGATAGCATCCTGTTCTGTATCAGGCTGGATCACACCGTTTACAACTTTCAGTTCTACATCGCGTCTCTTACGAACGAAGGGGCCTTTTACATCCATAGACAGGACTTTTGCTTTGCCGTTCTGGATGGGCACTTTGTATTCGAAATCTTCTTTTGTTGTCATTTTGCATTTGAGCTGACCTTTGAAGATAGGGCTTCTTGCGGGTGCTTTCAGTTCATAGGAAATGTGATGGTTTTCCGCTACCATCTGACCATTTGTCATAACTTTTGCAACGGTGAATTCTTCCAGATTATCTACGAACAGGATGTCCGCGATTCTGCCGGGGCAGATGGAACCTACCAGATGGTCGATGCGGTATGCTTCAGCGCTGTTGATGGTAGCCATCTGGATAGCTGTCATGGGATCAACGCCAGCCTGGATTGCCAGACGTACCACATGATCCAGGTGACCTTTGCTCAGAATATCTGTTGCTGTCACGTCGTCTGTACAGAAGCTTACACGGCGTGCAAAAGCAGGGTTCACTTCTGTCACCGCACGGATATTCTCTGCCAGGAAGTGTGTTACACAAGATTCGCGGATGAGCATGTGCATACCTTTACGCATTTTTTCCACAACTTCTTCGTGGTCATAGCTTTCGTGATCCAGACGCACGCCGCTGCACAGGTAACCGTTCAGTTTTGTGCCTCTTGCCATAGGTGCACAGCCAAATACGGGCAGATTGTTTTTGTATGCTTCTGCAATAGCGCCCAGTGTGTCTTCGTCTTCTTCCTGTACGAATTCAGTAACAGTTTCCCATACGCCGTAGCATTCAGGCCATTTCTGTACCATTTCATGAACATCTTTGTTGAAGTTGAAAGATACGGTAGACTGAGGAACAGTATAAGGTGTTTTATAAGGAGCGCCCCAGAACACTTTCAAAGGACTCTGTTTGATTTCCGCGAAAATTTCCTGCAAGCCTTCCAGGTTGGATACGGAAATGTATTCATCCAAACCGGAAATCATGCTGGTGGTACCGTGAGGCACAACTGCTTTTGCATAGCTTGTGATGCTCAGTTTGCTGCATTCGCTGTGGATATGACCGTCAATGAGACCGGGTACCAAATATTTGCCTGTTGCGTCGATGATTTCTGTATCAGGGCCTACATAAGGTTCCACATCACCCACTGCCGCAATCATATCTTTATAAACGGCAATATCCGCGGGATAAATTTCGCTGGACATAACGTTTACCAGCATACCGCCGCGAATCACCTTTTCTGCGGGGATTTTTGCGCTGCCGGCACGAATTCTTTCCTTCAAAGTTGCCACTGTTCTTTCCATATTTGTCTCCTTTCTGCTGTTCACACCATCTTTGTCTTTTGGAATCATGCCCATAAACAAAAAAAGCCTGGTTCCAATAACCAGGTTTCCCGTCCCGAATGCTTTTTAGAAGCCAGTATTGGAGTTATTTTATGACATCACCCCAATAGAATTTCGTTACACATGATTCACTTTGCAATCATCGTATCATAATTTGACGAAATGTTCAAGACAAAGAATCAAATTTTCCTATGTTTTCCTTGACGTACAGAAAAAAACAGTATCCCCGCAAAAACAAGGCTTTCGCCTATTGTTTCCCCTTTCATCCTTTGCTAAAATAAAAAGATATGACATATGGAATCTATATTGTTTAAAGGATAGAGGCGTTTTTTTATGAATAAGATCAAACTCATTGCCTCCGATCTGGACGGCACATTACTGACAAGCCAAAAAGAAATCACACCACGTCTGCAAAAGGCGCTGACTTCCATTCATGAAATGGGCATTTTTTTTGTGCCCTCCACCGGCAGACCTTTTGCCGCACTGCCCACATGCGTCAAAGAACTGCCCTTTCTGAAGTATGTCATCACCAGCAACGGCGCGGCAGTTTATGACGCGGAACAAAAACAGAATCTTTTCCAGAGCCTTCTCTCAGCGGAAGCCGTAGAAAAGACTGTAAAAACTGTAAAGGGACTTCCCATACTGACGGAATTTTTCATTGACGGGAAGGCGTATATTTCTCAGGATGCTTATGACAACCTTTCCCGTTATCACCTGACGGATACCCATATGAAGTATACCCGTGCCACCAGAATTCCTCTCTCTGACTTCTGGGGCGAACTGGAAAAACAGAAGGATATTCTGGAAAACATCAATCTTGTTTTCAGCGATATGGAGCTGAAAGACCATATCTGGCAGACATTAAAGGAAACGAGGCTGGCTTCCGTCACAGCTTCCTCCGAAAAAAACATAGAAGTCACCAGCCTCATGGCAACAAAGGCCCATGCCCTCTCCCACCTTTGCGGCATTCTGGATATCCCTCGGGAAAACGTCCTTGCCCTTGGGGACAGGGATAACGACCTGCCCATGCTGGAATTTGCCGGCACTGGCGTTGCCATGGAAAACGGCGAAGACCATATCAAAAAAGTCGCTGATTTCGTCACCAAAAGCTGTGATGATTTTGGCGCAGCCATTGTATTAGAACAGATTATCGAAAAAGGAGAACTTTCATGAGCATTTTGAATGTAGAAAAACTGAGCCACGGCTTCGGCGACAGAGCTATTTTCACAGACGTTTCTTTCCGCCTGCTTAAAGGGGAACATGTTGGCTTTGTAGGCGCCAACGGCGAAGGAAAATCCACATTTATGAATATCATCACCGGCAAACTTATGCCCGACGAAGGGAAAATCGAATGGTCCAAGAACGTCCGCGTAGGCTATCTGGATCAGCACGCCGTATTGGAAAAAGGTCAGACCATTCGGGATGTGCTTCAGTCCGCCTTTGCCTTCCTCTTCGATCTGGAAGCCCAGATGAACGGCTATTATGCGGAAATGGCAGAAGCCGACGAAGAACGGATGAATTTCCTGATGGAAGAAACAGGCAGCATTCAGGAACTGCTGGAACATCATGACTTCTATATCATTGATTCCAAAGTGGAAGAAATCGGTCGTGCATTGGGTCTGACAGATATCGGTCTGGATAAAGACGTCACAGAGCTTTCCGGCGGTCAGCGTACCAAAGTCCTCATGGGTAAACTGTTGTTAGAAAAACCGGACATCCTCCTGCTGGACGAACCTACCAACTATCTGGATGAAAACCACATCGAATGGCTGAAACGGTATCTCATCGACTACGAAAACGCCTTTATCCTCATTTCCCACGACATTCTCTTCCTCAACAGCGTGGTAAACCTCATTTACCATGTGGAAAACGCGGAATTGAATCGTTATGTAGGCAACTACGAAAAATTCCAGGAAGTCTACGAAATGAAAAAAGCCCAGCTGGAAGCAGCTTACCGAAAACAGCAGCAAGAAATTGAAGACCTGAAAGACTTCGTTGCCAGAAACAAAGCCCGTGTTGCCACCAGAAACATGGCAATGAGCCGCCAGAAAAAGCTGGATAAAATGGATGTCATCGAGCTGGCAAAGGAAAAACCCAAGCCAGAATTTAACTTCAAAGAAGCACGTGCTTCCGGCAGATATATCTTCCAAACAGAAGACCTTGTCATTGGTTATGACAAGCCTCTTTCCCGCCCTCTGACCCTTTCCATGGAACGCGGACAGAAAATCGCGCTGGTAGGTGCCAACGGTATCGGCAAAACCACACTGCTCAAATCCATCATTGGAGAAATCCCTCCCATCAGCGGCAAAACCACACTGGGAGATTATCTCTATCCCGGCTATTTTGAGCAGGAAAAGAAATATACCGATAACGTGACCTGCATCGACGAAATCTGGAAGGAATTTCCCTCCTACACCCAGTATGAAGTCCGTTCCGCTCTGGCAAAATGCGGCTTGACCACCAAACATATCGAAAGCATGGTGAAAGTCCTCAGCGGCGGCGAACAAGCAAAAGTCCGTCTGTGCAAACTCATTAACAACGAAACAAACGTATTGCTGCTGGACGAACCTACCAACCACTTAGACGTGGATGCAAAAGAAGAATTGAAACGTGCTCTCAAAGCATACAAAGGCAGTATTCTGCTGATCTGTCACGAACCGGAATTTTATCAGGATGTGGTGACAGAAGTTTGGAACTGCGAGGACTGGACAACGGTTCAGCTTTAATAGAAATTCTTTACTCCCTTGAAAAACTAAATTTTTTCAAGGGCGCGGAAGGGCTTGGGGAACAAAGGGGTCAACACATCTCTTGCGGTGTGGGATTCCCCAACTGGAATCCGCAGTCGGAATTCACTTCTGACGAGGAAAAGCCAAAGTTTCAAGGCTTTTAGCCGATGGAACTTTGGCTTTATACTTCTGTCTACTCGTCAAAGTCTTGAATGAAATGAGACTTTGACGACAGGGTGTCGACTTTTTCGACACCCTGAAACCCCTTTCCAATTTCTTGGCAAAGGGGTTTTTGTTATATTAAAAAGGATTTACATGCTTTCTTTCAGAATTTCCATGATTTCATCTTCTGTCAGCACTTTATAGCCGCCGTCCAGAATGAAAGTGCCTTTGACGATGCCGGGCAGCATGTCTTCTGTAACACCCAGTTCACGGATGTTCATAACCAGACCCAGTTCACGCATCCAGCTTTCCATAGCTTTCAGACCTTCGTCAGCGATTTCTTCATCGGTTTTGCCTGCTGGATTCACATTCCATACGTTCATGGCAAAACGCTTGAATTTCTGCAAACCATAAGGGCAGATAGCACGATAATAAGGAATGGAAACAGCGGACAATGTCATGCCATGGGTCGCATCTGTATAAGCGCCAATGGACTGTCCAATCATGTGCACCATCCAGTCGGTGGTTTTGCCCTTATCCAGCAGTGTATTCAACGCCCAAGTTGCTGTCCACATGATATTGCTGCGGGCTTCATAGTTTTCCGGATCTTTGACTGCAATGCGGCTGCTGTGAATCAAAGACCGCATCAGACCTTCGGCAATATAATCGGTGGTGTTGTCGTCATCGCCGGAGAAATACTGTTCTGTGATATGGTTCATGATATCGTAAATGCCGGACACCATCTGGCGTTTTGGCAATGTATAAGTCAGTTTTGGATTCAGGATAGAAAACTTGGGAAATACATTTTCTCCAAAAACATGACCGATTTTCAATTTCTGCTCATGGTTGGTGATAACAGAGCCACCGTTCATTTCAGAACCAGTTCCCACCATTGTCAGCACACATCCCACAGGAATGATGCGGTTATCCACATCTTCCATCCGCAGATAATACTTATCCCAAGGATCTTCTTCACACCATGTGGAAACAGAAACAGCTTTTGCGTAGTCGCAAACAGAACCGCCGCCCACAGCCAGAAGCAGGTCTACGTCATTTTCCTTTGCTTTTTGACAGCCGTCGTATACTTTTTCAATTGTGGGATTGGGCATGACGCCGCCGTCTTCCACAATGGTTTTTCCGCATGCAATGAGGATTTCAATGATCTGGTCATAGAGTCCGCTTTTTTTGATGGAACCGCCGCCATAGATCAGCTGTACGGTATCGCCGTATTTCTGCAATTCCGCTTCCAGATTTTGCAAAGCATCTTCCCCAAAATACAGCTTTGTAGGGTTGCTATAACAAAAATTTCCTAACATCTTCTATTCCTCCTTATTTCTCTACATTTCCCATAACTCTTGCAGGCACGCCGCCTACAATGGTATTTGCCGCTACATCTTTGGAAACCACCGCACCTGCCGCCACAATGGCACCATCACCAATGGTCACACCCGGCAGAACGGTTGCGTTAGCACCAATCCACACATTTTTTCCAATATGGATAGCCGCGGGGTGCATATTTCCTCTTTTTTCCGGATTTTTGTCATGGTTCAGTGTTGCCAGAACCACGTTATGTCCCAGCAGGGTACCGTCGCCGATGGTGATGCCGCCCTGATCCTGCATTCTGCATCCGCTGTTGAAAAATACGTTTTTCCCAATGGTCAGATTCTTCCCGCAGTCTGTATAGAAAGGCGGAAAGACTGCAAAATTCTCCCCAACGGTTTTTCCTGTCAATTTACAGAACAATTCTGTGATTTCTTCCGGCGTATGGTAAGCATTGTTGAGCTTTGCTGTGATCTTCAAGGCTTCCTGCGCCAGCACATGCATGCACTGATGCACGTCGGAACCAGCCACGACTTCTTTTCCGCTGTCCATAACTGCCAGAAATTCTTCCAATGACAAAGGCATATTTTCCAAAGAGCTGCCGAAAGCAAAGAGTTCTTTCCGCAGGGCTTCAGACTGATTTTGCAGGTCATAGGCTTTAAAAGTCCCCATGTTTTCCAGTCCCAAATACTGAATAAAGGAATTTTCGTAAGCATAAATGGCGCCGTCGTATACGCTGTCGCTTCCGGAAGACAGGAACAATGCGGCTTTTCTCAATTTCTTGGGTTTATCCAGCGCATAAATCCGATTGATGGCACACTGTAACTGTCCACTAAATCCATGATAATACACTGGGGACGCCAATACAACCATTTCCGTTTCCTGCAATAAAGGATAAATTTCCTGCATGTCATCCTGCTGGATGCAGGCACCATTTCCTTTTGTATGACAGTATTCACAAGCCAAACAGCCATTGATGTTCTTTTCGCAAACAGAAATCACATCCACATGATGGCCCTGCTGTTTTGTCCCATCCAAAAAGGCTTCAATCATAAAGGCCGTATTCCCGTGTTTCCGCGGGCTGCCGTTCAATACCAAAATATTCATTGCTTATTCCACTCCCATCTGAAAAGTTACTTCCACTGCCCCACTGCCTACGGCTTCCACTAAACCGGCAGGGTCATCCACCTTGCCCAAAGGCGTATAGCCATAGCTTGTGGCAAAATCTTCATAAAACAGCACCAAACAGTCTGAACCATAAAGCATCAGATCGCCTGTATGAATCTGTCCCGGATATACCCGCGCTGTGGGCAGGGATTGAGAAAGATAAGTATATTTTTCTTTGCCGTTGAGTTCTTCCATAGAAACCGTCATGGGCAACAGATTTTTCAGAGATTTTGTCGTTTCATTCTCATAAAGGGAAACGTTATAAGTTTTCTGTCCGATCACAATCTGCATCTTTTCCATCTGCACTTCCTCCTCCAAAACCGTTTGTTCCTGCACCTCTGCTGTTGTCCTTTCATCTGGGATATTCATAGAAATCCACAGACTAGGCACAAGGGCACACATCAAAATAGCCGTAAAACAAAATACTTTTATGGTTCGCTTTCTTTTCATAGCTTTTCCCTCATTCATCGTACTTTTTGCAGCCTGCACTTCCTTAGCATCATTATATCTGCTTCCAGTTCAAAGAACAAATACTTATATCAAATATGTTGTTATGCTTTTCAGGCATAGAAAAGCATGTTATAATTCCAAGTAAAAAAAGGAGGTCTTGCCCATGGAACTTCGTGTACTGCAATATTTTCTCACCGTTGCCAGAGAACAGAGCATTTCTGCCGCCGCTCAGGCGCTCCATTTGTCCCAGCCTACACTTTCAAGACAGCTGAAAGAAATGGAAGAAGAATTGGGAAAAACATTATTCCTGCGAGGCAATCGAAAAATCACTCTCACAGAAGAAGGGATGATCCTGCGGAAACGTGCCCAGGAAGTTATGGAGCTGCTGGAAAAAGCGCAGGAGGAAATCGCCTGTTCCACAGAAATCATTGCGGGCAACATCCACATAGGTGCCGGGGAAACAGAAGGCATCCGCCCTTTGATTCAAGCCGCCCATTCCCTGCAAAAACAATACCCGTTGGTACATTTCCACGTTGTCAGCGGCGACAAGACTACCGTTCTGGAAGAACTGGATCATGGGCTCATTGACTTTGCCCTGATATTCGGGGAAATCGATACATCCCGCTATGATTTTCTCCCCCTTCCCGCAGTGGACGCTTTCGGCGTACTGATGCCCAAAGATGCACCTCTTGCCCAAAAAGCAGTCATCGCCCCACAAGATCTTCTGCCCTATCCCCTCATCACTTCCAGACAGATGCTCCGGGACGATCATCTGGCGCATATCTTCGGAAATGATGCCAAAAATCTCACCATTGCTGGCACTTATCACCTGCTGTTCAATGGCTCCATCATGGTGGAAGAAGGCATGGGATACGCCATCTGTTTTGACAATATCATTCACATCAGCGAGGACAGTCCTCTTTGTTTCCGCCCTCTTTCCGTGCAGGTTTCGCCGCAAATGCAGCTGATCTGGAAAAAATATCAGATATTTACAAAGGCTTCACAAAAATTTCTGGAAACCCTGCGGACATTTCTGTCACAATGATCCTATCAGTCTCGCAGAATTTACAAGCCCTATGATAGAATACAAAGCAAAGGAGGCTACACTATGAACAGAAACTATGATCTGCCTACCCCTATCATTGATGGAAAAGAAGCAGAAGCACTGGATGTACTGACGAAGAAATACCTTCAACTGATGGAGCCGAGCAAAATTGCCAAAATAGGAACAAAAGCCAGTCAGCTGATACCGGAAAAAATGAAAAAAATGGGAAAAGATATTGGTCTTGCCATATCTGAACAGGAATTATATTCTCAAATAATGACTTTATTAGGCAGTGGATTTCATACTCTTGAAGAACATGCTGCCAAGTATCTCATCAGCGAAAAACAGATCATCAAAAAAGTCAATCAAAATACTGATTTTGAAATCTGTCAATTAAACGAAATCTGTTTCTTGCGAAGCTATGACGTAGCAAAATCCGTTAATGCATATAAAAATCAGGATATCCTTGCCGCTACACTAGAAGGCGGCGGAACAGGTGCCTTAGGATTTGCAGGACTTCCCCTTAACGTTGCACTGAGCACTTTCCTATATTTCCGTGCAGTACAGTCCATTGCCATGTTTTATGGGTATGATGTGAAAAATGACAGTGCTGAAATGGTCATCGCGAGCGAGGTATTCACCAACGCGTTAAGCCCCAAAACAAGTGATGCCAACAACGAAATGACAAACATCATCGCCAAAATCATGTTAATGAGCCAAGCCACAGCCATAAAGCAAACAGCGAAAAAAACATGGACTCATATGATAGAAAAAGGTGGAATTCCATTATTGTTGGCACAAATGAGAGCATTAGCAAACAAATCCGCCCAAAAAGCACTGCAAAATGCAGGTCAAAAAGGATTGGAAAACAGCGTCTTTAAAGAAACATTTGAGCAAATCGGACGAAAACTGACGTTAAAAAATATTGGAAAAGCCGTTCCAATCGCTTCTGCAGTGGTGGGCGCATTGATGGATACTGCACAGATGAAACAAGTGCTTACATTCGCTGATTTGTTCTATCAGAAAAGGTTTATTCTTGAAAAAGAAAGTCGGATTGCCAATCTAATGGACAACAAAAAACTTTTCTTTGATGATGTAATCGATATCGATTTTACAGAAAAATGATGCTGCTTCTGGCAAATAGGAATACTTGCTAAAATCATCTAAAAAAGCACTAAAAAAGGCCTTCTGATAATTTGAACTGCTCCAGATTGTGCGGACAGCACAAAAAGGCCTCTATGTAGGAAAATATGAAGTTTTAAGTGGAGAGGCG
>PPYE01661869.1_pt1 | contig 29950 bp, 22 predicted proteins | sample 1559881 | NCBI WGS metagenome assembly PPYE01 (sample SAMN08240022, study PRJNA423297) | Human gut metagenome, whole genome shotgun sequencing project. | reverse complement strand
GGAAAGACCCCCGACAGTCTCCGGAAAACGGAAGCCCCCAGAACCCCTAAAACTGAGGAGTCCGCCCGCACCTGGACGGCAGAGGCCCGGACCCCGGACCGGTCCATCCGCCCGGAAAAGGCGGCGGCCCCGGAAACCGACCTTCCTGCCCGCACCGCTTCCGTTCCCGCCATGACAGCCGCACCGCTGCTCCACCGCCTCTCACTGGCGGAGGAAAAAGCGGCCGGTGCCCGGAAATCCGCCGCGGGGAAGGCACCGGATGTCCGTGCCCCGGCGGCAATCTCCTTTCCGATGCCGGAGCGGGTGCCGGCCGTCTCTGCGCCGGCTGCTTCCCGCGGGATGTCCCGCGCCCCTTCCCCCGATGGGCGGAAGGCGGAAGAAGGCAGTCCCGTTTCCACGACGGAAGAGAACAACCGGCCCGCCGCCCAGTGGGATGCCGTCCCGCTGCGCACCCTGCCGGATTTTGTGCGCACGCCCATGATCCCCCGCGGGGGGATGGCATCGGTCCTTTCCGGGAACGGTACTGTCACCCGGCCGGAAGCCGGATATGGGCTGCCCGCAGGGGCAGCCGCCGGACCAGCCCTGGTCCGTACAACGGCGGACCTCACCCCTCCGGCGGTGCCGATGGCGCCGCTGGCCGCCGCCTCCCCGGTGATCCCGGCCGGCCAGACCCCGGCAGACAAGGCACCTTTGATGCCCCTGCCGCAGGGGAAAGCAGGAATCGGCATGCCGCCCGCCATACCGGCGGGCAGTCCGGCGCCCATGGAATTGCGCCGCACCCCGGTCCCTGCCCAAGGCACGGCCCCGACGGGCAGTGCAGAATGGCAATCCGACGGCATCCGGACGGTGCACCGCACCCGGACGGTACACCGGGAGACCATACAGCAGCCCACGACCGATGCCACGATCCGCCTTCCGGGAGAGACCCTCTCCGCTCCGGTATCCCGGACCCTGGGCCCCGCCGAGGTGGAGCGGATCGCCGACAAGGTCTACCGGCAGATCGAAGAACGCCTGCGCAGTGAAAAGATGAGAAGGGGGATGTGACCCATGCTGACACCGGACGCCGCCAAACCTGCGGCCAACAACAACACCAAAGGGTCCAACACCCTGACCCCCGCCAAACTGGAAAAGGCACGCCTGGAAATCATAGCCGGGTCCAACGCCCGCACCACCACCGAAAAAAAGACGGTGACGGTGCAGTTCAACCCTTCGGAATATACCATTGAGCGGCATGCGCATCTGTCCCGCCGGCAGAGCCTGGGCAACAACGGCAGCCCGGACCAGGGCCAGGTCCCGGCGGGAGAGCCGGCCCGCCTCATCGTGCCCCTGTACTTTGATACAGTGACCGAACTGCCGGCCCTGGGCACGTCGGAGGCAAAGAGCTCGGCCAGCGGTGCCGAAGGCCTGGTGCCGCTCCTGCGGGAATCCGCCACAGCCGGCTCCAAGGAGAACCCGGCCGCTGCCTGTGCCGAGATCATGCAGCTGGTGAAATTCGTGCGCCAGTGCCATCAGCCCCCCAAGGTGAATTTCCTGTGGGGGACCCTGGATTTCATCGGGGTGGTGGAAAATGCCACCGCGCAGTATACCATGTTCGCACCGGGCGGCACGCCGGTGCAGGCCCGGGTCCAGCTGGTCATTGTGGGGGAGGAACGGGCGGTGATCCAGCAGAGCACCCAGCAGCCCAATGAATCCCCCAACCGCACCAAGGAACGGACCCTGGCCCAGGGGGACCAGCTCTGGATGATCGCCGGCCAGGAATACGATGATCCCGGCCAGTGGAAGGTCATTGCCGAAGCCAACGGCATCCTCAACCCCCGCCGGCTGGAACGGGCGGTGGTGCTCAAGGTACCGTCCATCAAATAACACCCGGAAAGGGGGCGCCCCATGGACCTGATGACAGCCGGCACCAGTTACCAGCAGCTCAAGAGCAAGTATCAGGATTTCCGCGCCCCCACCGTGCGGATCCTGGTGGATGGCACCGATATCACCGAAAGCCTCAAGACCCGCCTGTCCCGGGTCACCGCCGATCTTACCTGCGGGTATGCCGCATCGGGGGTCTCCTTTGATGTGATGGGGGAATACGACTATGAGCAGACCGCCTTTTCCGCCAAAGGCGCGGTGAAGGTGCTGCAGCTGGGCGCGCGGGTGGAACTGCAGCTGGGGTACATCCGTACCGAAACGGTGTTCAGCGGCCTCATTGCCGAGGTCCGGTATGAGTTCGAGGAGGACGACGCCCCCTACATCCATATCGAATGTATGGACGCCAAATGCCTGCTCATGAAGATGCAGCGCCTGGAGATCCGCAGCGAAAAAAAGATCGCGCCCGTGGTCAATGCCCTGTTGGGGGCCCAGCCCGTCAGCACCTATCTGAGCGGGCGGACCGTCCAGCTGCAGGAAGCCGAACGGGAGCCGCTGCCCTTCAATATGGAAAGCGATTACGACTTTCTGGTGCGGCAGGCCCAGTACACCGGATGTGAGTTTTTCATCTTTGCGGGCAAGGCCTACTTCCGCCGCCCGCCTGCCGCTTCCACGCCCATCATGACCCTGGAACCCCGGCAGGGCATCTCCCGGGCCAGCTTCTCTCTGCGGGGCGCGCCGCTGGTCAAAAAGGTGACGGTGGTGGGGGTGGACCCCACCAGCGACGAACCGGTATCCGGCAGCGCCACGGCCCAGGGCAGCTTCGGCAAGGGCGCAGGTCCCAACCGGATGCTCTCCGGCACCGAGCGCACCTACTTTGATCCCCGCACAGCCAGTGCCCGGGATGCCGCAGACCGGGCCAAGGTCCTGATGGGCGGCATCCAGCAGCAGTTCGGGGTCCTCAGCTGCCGGTGCATCGGTCTGCCGGATCTGGTACCGGGCCGCTGGATCAACATCAAGGGGCTTGTCCCCGAAGCCGACACCGGCTTTTATATCACCGATGTGCGGCATGTCTATTCCCAGAACGGCTTTACCACCACCTTTGATGCGAGGATCAGCAGCCTATGAGTGAGATTACCCAACTTCTGGAACCCGGCGGGGAATTCGCCCGGGACCCGACCCTGCGCCGTCCGCCTCAGTTTGTGCAGGGCAAGGTGACCGACAACGCAGACAAAAACAACCCCGGCATGGTCAAGGTGGAGTTCCTTTCCTGGAAAAGCGGCAGCAACATCTGCGAATGGATGCCCCTGCTGCACCCGTATGCCGGAAAAGCCTACGGCGCCTACGCCGTGCCCGAGATCGGGGACGTGGTCCTGGTGGGATTTATGGGTGCCGAGATGCGCCGCCCCTTTGTTCTGGGGGTGCTGTATCCGGCGGGAGCCCAGTATCCCGGCCGCTGTTTTGACAAGAAGAACAATGTCAAGGCCCTGCGCACCAAGGGCGGACACGAGGTCGTGCTGCGGGACGAGCAAGGCAAGGAAAGCTGCACCGTCACCACGCCCAAAGGGCTGACCGCCTGTCTGGACGATGAAAAGCAGTGCATCACCCTTTCGGACAAAAACGGAAAAAACCTGCTGCGTCTGGATTGCAAATCCGGGGAAGCCCAGCTCAACGCCGATGCCAAAATCGTTCTCAAGACCGGCAAATGCACCGTCACCCTGGACGGCCGGGGCGGGGAACTCAAGCTGGAATGTGACCGCCTGACGGCCAAAGCCACCCAGCAGGCCAACGTGTCGGCCAACCAGATGATGCAGCTGTCCGGCGGGATGCTCAAGGCCGAAGGCAAACAGACCGTCCAGGTCAAGGGCGGCGCCATGACCGAAATTTCCGGCGGCATGGTCAAGATCAACTGAGAAAAACCGGCCCCGCCGGGACCGGAGGAAGGAGCCGAACATGGCAGGCACACGGGATTTTCTGGGTACGGGATGGGCATTCCCCCCCCGGGTGGACGCGGCGACCGGCCGTCTGGCCACCAGCAGCGAGGAGGAAAACATCCGCCAGTCGGTGCTCATCATCCTGACCACCCGCTGTGGGGAGCGCGCCATGCGCCCGGATTTCGGCTGCAACCTGCATAACTATGTGTTCGAACTGCCCGACCTCTCGGCCCTGACCCGCATCAAGGCGGAGGTGGTGGAGGCCCTGACTCTGTGGGAACCGCGGATCATGGATATTGCGGTGGATGTGGACATGCACGACCTGGGCCGCGGCGTGCTCACCTTCACCATCGGCTACACCGTGCGTTCCACCAACAACCCCAACAATCTGGTGTTCCCCTATTATCTGTATGAGGGCGTGGGGGACGAACTGTGACCGCAAGGGAGGAAGCGCGTATGAAACAGGAGAACCAGGCACTGCGCCGCAGGCTGCAGCAGCTGGCCGGCGCCTACGTGCCCGAATGGCGCTTCGACCCGCAGGACCCGGACCCGGGCTCGGCGGCGGCGCTGCTGCTGGAAGATATGCTGGCCGACAGCGAAAAACGCTTCGCCGATGTGCTGCGCATGCATAAGGTGCATTACCTGAACCTGTTTGACCGCCTGCGGCCGGACCCGGCCCTCTCGGCCCGCAGCTATGTGCGGTTCGACCCGGTGGCCGGGGTGGAACAGCCTGTCTATGTGCCCCGGGGCACCGCGCTTCTGGCGGAGGACGCCCAGGGCAGCCCCTCCCTGGTATTTGAAACCACGGAGGGCATCACCGCAACGCCCGCCCGCCTGACGGCCATCGTGGCGGCACGGCGGGAACAGGATCACATTGTCACGGTGCTGGACGGGGATGACGCCGAACACTGTGTCTTCACCGCCTTTGACCCGGAACCGGAAAGTGAAGCCCACCATCTGCTGACACTGGAATTTGACCGGGGACTCAGTACCCTGGAGGCAGGGGAGCTGGGCCTGCAGATCCGTACCCCGGACCCGCAGGATGCCCCGGCGGCCGCCCAGCGGCTGGGGGAGGAGGACGTATCCTTCACCCTGTCCGGACAAGGGGGAACCGAGCTGCCCCTGCCCCGTCCCCGGGTACAGGAGGACATCCTGTGGTTCCGTCTGGAGGAAAGCTGGCCCGCCTGTACACCGCCCGAGACCGCCCCGCGCTGGCGGCTGTGCGCCCGGGCACGCCATGCCATGGAACTGAGCGTGTGCGGCGCGGCCCTGGTCTTTTCCCGCACCGGACTGGTCCCCCAGGAGGTCCGCAGCGCGGATATCACCCAGTCTCCCGGCCGGTTCTATCCTTTCGGGTCGCCGCTGGAACTGTATACCGAATGCGGCATCGAGTGTCCGGCAGCGCTGGAACGTCCCGGCGCCGATGTGACCATGGAATTCGACCTGGACTTCGAGACGGTGGAACAGACCCTGCCCGAGGTGGAGGTCGAGGTGGATTACAAGGTGATCATGCGCAAGGTCACCCAGACCCCCCGCCCGGAAATGCGGGATGTGCAGCCGGACTACGTCCTGATCGAATACCTGAGCACCCGCGGCTGGAAACGGCTGCTGCCGGATGAACACGCGGCCCTGCTCTTCAACGGGTCAGCCCGGGGCCATCTGGCGCTTTCCTTCCGCTGTCCCGGGGACCTGCTTCCCGCCGACCAGCTTCCGGAAGGATACCGCCTGCGCCTGCGCCTGCTGCGGGCGGACGGTCTGTACCAGCTGCCCTGCCGGCAGCATGTGCCGGTCATCACCGGCCTGTGTTTCTCCTACAGCTATGCATCCGCGCCCCTGGAACCCTGCGCGGTGCAAACCCGCAACAACTTCGCGGAGCAGGACCTGCTGCCCCTGTGGCGTCAGGGCCGGGGCACCCCTCTTTTTACCTGCAGCGAACGGCGGGGCGCCTGCCTGTATCTGGGATTTGACGCCTGTCCCCAGGGCAGCCCGCTGAGCCTCTACTTTGAGGTGGAAAACCATGAGGACCTGCCCCTGAACTACGGGGTGGAATATCTTTCCCCCACGGGTTTCGTGCCGGTGCAGGCCCAGGACGGTACCGGAGGCCTGCTGTACTCCGGCTCCCTGCTGGCCCTGATCCCGGCCGATGCCGCCCGCGCCGTGCTGTACGGCAAGGACCGCTACTGGCTGCGGATGGTGTGCGGGGGGGATCTCACCCAGCGCTCCGGCCTGCCGGTGGTGCGCGGCATCACCCTGAACATGGCCCGGGTGGAAAACCGCAGCACCCGCACCGAGACCTTCTTTGTGGACGATCCCCGGGCGGCGGTGCGGTTCAAACTGGGGGAAAATCACATCCTCATGGCCCGGGTCTATGTGAATGAGGAACAGCCGGAAGATCCCGGCCGGGATCACTGGGTCCTGTGGCAGCGCCGCACCTACGCCGCCCAGCGGGGGCGGTTCTATGAACTGGACACCGCCGCCGGTGCGGTGCTCTTTGACCGGCATACTTTCTCGGTCTACGCCCCGCCCGAAGGCGCTCCCGCCGTGCGGGTGGAATACCAGAGCTACCAGGGCACCCAGGGCAATGTGCCGGCGGGGGCCATCCATACCATGGCGGAGCCCATCCGGTATATCAGCCATGTGAGCAACCCCATGGCAGCGTACGGCGGTACCGACGCGGGGGATGAACAGGTGGCCGCCGGACTGGTCTCCAACCTGCTGCGTACCCGGGGCAGGGCTGTCAGCGAGCGGGATTACTTTGATATCATCGCCCAGCTGGGCTGCGGCGTGCGGCAGATCAAATGCTGCAGCGGCATCGACCGCCAGGGCCGCCCCGCTGCCGACACCATCACGGTGGCCCTGCTCATCGACGAATACGAAAAAGGAAGCCACATCTTTTCCGCCGTCAAGGATGCTGTGCGTCAGGCCCTGACCGACGCGGGCGGCATGGTGCCCCTGGGCAAGACCCTGGTGCTCTGCCAGCCCCGGTTTGTGCGGTTTTCGGTGCGCATCTGGCTGCGCTGCTCCGATATGGAAAAGGTGTACGAGATACAGCGCCGTACCGAACAGACCATCCGCCGGTTCCTGGACCCGCTGGAAGGCGGATTTGACGGCCGGGGCTGGAAGATCGGCTCCCTGCCCACGCCCCAGCAGCTGCTGGCCTGCCTGAAAATGCGGGACAGCACCCTGCGTGTGGAGCGCATGGCCATGGTGGCCAGGGCCGGCGGCCGGGAATATGCGGTGGACGATGATTTCCTGACCCGCATGAACGATCCCTTTGTCATGGCCATCAACGGTACCCATACGGTGTACGTGGACCTGAGCTGAAGGCGGGCGGACCGCCGCCGGCAAAATCAACGGGCGGACGCCCCGGAGGTGTTTTATGCTGCAAGTGCCGCGCCTGGACGGCGACGATTACGAATCCATCTTTGAGCGTGCCAAGGCCCGCATCCCCACTCTCACCGAAGAATGGACCAACTTCAATGCGGCGGACCCCGGCATCACCACCCTGGAGACCTTTGCCTGGTTGTTTGATACCCTGCATTATTACATGAATGCTTCGGGGGAGGTGCACCGGCTCAAATATTTCAAACTGCTGGGCATCCGCCCTGTCCGCCGGGAAGCGGAATGTGTGCTGGCACTGGAAGGCCCCGGCCCCCTGGATCTGCCCAAAGGCACCCGGGTGTACGCGGGGGATATCTCCTTTGAAACCGTGGAATCCCTGCGGGGACAGGCCAACCGCCTGACGGCCCTTTACCTGGAAGAGCAGGGCCGGCGGGTGGATCTGTTCCCCCGGGCCGGTGTGGACGGCGGATTTGCCCCGCTGTTCAGCCCTGCCAGTCCGGCGGGGACCTGTCTGTATCTGGGATTTGCGCAGCCGCTGTCCGGCAGGGTGCGGCTGTACCTGGAACTGGCCCCCCAGCCCCGTACCCCCTTTGAACAGGATTTCCGGCTGGCGGAACTGGCGTGGGAGGCTTTTGACGGCCGCGCATGGCAGGCCGTGCAGCCGGAAGGGGACGAGACCTGCGGCTTTCTGCGCAGCGGTTTTCTGACCCTGACCCTGCCGGAGCCCGCGGGCACTGCCGAAGGCTGCTGCCTGCGCTGCCGGCTTGTGAAAAATCAGTATGACCTGACCCCGCGTCTGGGGCGGGTCCTGCCCGCCTGTGTGCGGGCTGTGCAGACCAGGACCTGGGCCCGCACAGAGATGTTCGTCAGTGACGGGTCTGACGTTCTGGAACCCGACTTCCAGGTGCGCCGGGATACGCTGATTTCGGTCTATGTCCGGCGGGAAGGGGAAGACGACTATACCCAGTGGGCGGGGATACATGCCGGGGCAGATGCCCTGGCCCGGGTGGAACTGCCTGCTGTCAGCGGACGGCCGCGCATCCGGTTTGAAACTGCGCCCCGGGCGGGGGACCGCATCCTGGTCACCGCCCTGTCCCCCCAGGCGGCGGAGATGGCGTACCTGGGCCGCACCGACGGCTGTTCCGGCCTGCGGCTGGATATCAACGCGGAGAACATCAGCGCGTTGACCCTGGCGCTGGTCCGCCCCGGCCCGGACGGACGGCCGGTCTGCCGGCTGTGGCATGCCTGTGATGATCTGATGGAAGCCGGCTGGGACGACTGCGTTTTCTGGCTGGATGAGCAGCAGCGGCAGGTGGTTTTCGGGGACAGCCGCCGGGGCCGCCAGCCGGAAGCCGGCTGGGATGTGTGGGCCGTGGAACTCTGTACCTCCCGGTTTGAGGGCGGCAACGTGGTGGCGGGCAGCGTCACCCAGCCCCAGGACCCCATGACCGGCGTGGAGCGGGTGTACAACCCGGCCCCCGCGGTGGGAGGCTGCTGCCGCAAGACCGCCGCCCAGCTCCAGACCGAACTGGATGAAAAGATGACCCGCCCCACCCGCGCCGTCACGGCGGAGGATTACCGGGCCATTGCCATGGCCACACCCGGCCTGATGCTGGACAGCGTGGCGGTCATCCCCATGGCCGCATACAGCCGCACCTACGGCCTGCCCGACGCCATCAACACGGTGGTGGTGGCGGTGAAACCCCGCTGGGAACAGCGCCTGCCGGTACTCAGCGAGGTCTACCGCAGGGCGGTGGAAGCCCAGCTGGAACGCTGCCGCATCCTGACCACCGATGTCCGGGTGGTACCCGCCCAGTACATCGGCGTCAGCGTATACGGCCGGCTCTGGCTGCGCCCCGGAGAGACCGGAGGCCGCGCCCGGGTGGAAGCGGTCATCCGGGCGGCGGTGGAGACCCTGCATACGGGAGAATACGGCCGCGGGGTGGACTGCGGACGGCTGTTCTCGGCCCTGGAACTGGAACCCTGCGTACAGCGGGTGGAACGCCTCTCTCTGGAATACATCGGACGGGGCGGCGGCAAGAACGAACACGGGGACATCACCGCCGGACCGGATTGCCTGACCTATCTGCTGGAGACCGGCATTGAATACATGTAAAAGGGGGCGTGCCGCGTGAAGCAGCCGCTGAAACAAGTCAACTTCTATAAGCGCGCGCTGATGGCGGGCTGTTTCCACGGCTTTACGCCGGATGCGGAACTGTGCCTGCATCTGCAGGACGCCGGGGGCGGCGCCTGGTTCGCCGCCTTTGACACCGCCGATGCGGACAGTACCTACAACCGTTTGGTGGTGGAAGGCGACTTCGGGGGCAGCAAGCTGGAGATCCTGGTGGCGGTCAGCCCCACGGACACCGAGCCCACGGGGGAAAGTCTGGCGGCCTTTCTGGCATCGGCAGCCTCCCCGGCGGAAAAGCTGGCCCGCCTCACCGCCCTGCGGCATCTGCGGGCGGTGGACCGGCAGGACATCCTGCTGCACAGCCTGCAGGGGCGGTGGGTGTACCTTGGCATCTGCGCTTTGCCCCAGGACAGCGCCGACTGTGTGCTGCGGGGACTGCGGCTGGAATTCCCCCGGTACAGCTTCACCCAGTACTTCCCCGAGATCTATCAGCAGGACGACTTTTTCCGACGTTATATCGCGGTGTTTCAGTCGCTGTACCTGGACCTGGAAAGCCGGGTGGATGAGGTGCCCCGTCTGTTGGATTATGAGAGCGCCGCTGACGATCAGGTGGAGACCCTGGCCGGGTGGCTGGGCATCGACACCGCCGGCGGGCTGTTCGGGCCGGACCAGCTGCGCAGCCTGATCCGGGACAGCCAGCTCTACCAGGGCGGCAAGGGGACCCGGGCCGCCCTGGAAAAGGTGGTGGAGCTGGTCTGCGGCATCCGCCCGCAGATCGTGGAGTATTTCCAGTGGAGCCGCCTGCCTATGCCTGCCGCCCGCCGCCGGCTGTATGAGACCCTGTACGGCGGTGACGGCAACACCTTCTGCGTCATTCTGAACATGACGGCCCATCCCGGTCCCCTGCCGGTCAGCGAGGCCCAGCTGGACCGGCTGGTGGAAGCATACAGCATGCTGGGAACGAAACACCGTCTGGTGTTTCTGCGCCGGTGCAGCTACACCGACACCCACTGCTACCTGGACGTGAACAGCTGTCTGTCCACGCCCGAAATGGCGGCGGTGGACGGCGTGACCCTGGGCGGATACTTTACCATCGGATGATCGGCGCTGCCGTACCCGTACCGAAAAGGAGGAGAACCCTATGCCGGAATATACCAGACGAAAACAGTCGCAGTCGGAACAGCTGGAGGATCTGCTCAGGTCCCGCATCGCCGATGCCCGGGGCCCCGTGACCGAAAAAAGCCTGCCGGAGGATGTGCGCTCGGACTTTGAATCCCGCAGCGGGTACTCCGCCCGGAATGTGCGGGTGGTGGAATCCGATCTGCCCCAGGCAACCTATGCCAACGCGGTTACCCAGGGCAGCACCATCCATTTCCCCCGGGGCGGCTATCACCCCGCCGATGCGGAAGGCCGCCGGGTGCTCATGCACGAACTGAGCCATACGGTGCAGCAGGCCAGGGGAGAGGTGCGCCCCAACTTCGCGGGCCAGATCAACGAAACGCCGGCCCTGGAACAGGCGGCGGACCGGGGATTCAGTGCGCCGGAGTCCGGCGCTGCCCCCGGCGCCGCACCGGTCCCCATGCCCTCCGCCCCCGCCGGTGCCCCCATGCAGCGGGACGGCACCACTTTGGAGCGCATTGCCAAGGAGCACGGCATGAAAAAGGAAGAAGTGCTGAAGAACGTGAGGTGGTGGACCGGACACAAACTCAAAAAGCAGGATAAAAAAGAAGAAAGAGAGCGCCAGAAGAAACTCTTTGCGGATACGATAGCGGCCATGGAAGCCAAGCTCACCAGGCCCAAGTCGCCGTACGAGATCCATCTGGAAAATCAGATCAAGGCCCTGCCCGATCCGGAGGAAAAAGGTATCGGCATACGGGAGCGGCACAGACGCAAGAAGGCCAAGGAACAACTGGAAAAGCAGCTGGAGGAACACAAGCAGACCAACGATCGGATGATGGAAGACATGCTCCTGCAGCAGCTGGGCGGTGTCGGCGACCCCGACGAAAAGGAACTGCGGGCCGCCATCCACAAGGCGCGGCGCCATAACCAGAAAGAAGCGCTGCAACAGTCTTTTGCAAAATCCAAGACGGCCCGCCGTCTGACCGCAGAGGATAACCAGGGCGAATACGATGCACCAACAAGAACATTTGTGGACAATGGCGGGGGCCACACCCAGGTCATCAAGGCCGACCCTGCGGCCGGACAAGCCGCCGGTCAAGACTCTCTCAGCCGTTATGAACAGCTGGGCCAGCGCAGCGAAGGACTGAACAAGGCGGCCAGCTATACGGACAAGGGAGCCACCGTGGCGGATGTGGCGCTGGGCTCCGGAGAAAAGGTGCGGGAAGCCCATCAGGCGGTGGGAATTGACGGCGGCAAGGCCTATGAGCAGTTCTCCGGCAGCACGGCGGCCGCCCATGCCTCCGGTCTGACCAGCATGGCCGGCGTGGTGAGCAGCGGGCTGGATGCAGCGGAATCCGTTGTGCAGGCCCGACAGAGCGCTCTTGCCGGGGACCGGGAAGGACAGGTTCACCACACCCTGGACTCTATGGCCAAGGGAAGCGGTGCTTTGCAGAGTTTTTACTCCGCATTCGGGGAGGACGGCTTGGGCGGGGCGGCCAATATGGTCATCCCGGCGGAAGCCGCCACGGGCGCAGCGGTCGTCCAGAATGTCCTTACTGCGGTGCGGGCCGGTTCGGATCTGCATGCAGCCCACAAGCGGAAAAAGCAGTTTGATGCCATCAGAAATCAAGAGGGCGTGAGTTATGACTCTGAGGACCCGGAACAGGTCGAAGCTTACGAGGCGGCTAATCTGGGACGATATAACGCCAAAAAGAACGAAGCCACCGCTGCGGTGGAGCTGGCGGGTGCCGTAATGGGAACGGCGGGCAACGTGGCAGCCGTAGTCCCGGGGGCACAGCCGGTGGGGTTGGCCCTGTCTACTGTCAGCAAAGGCACAGCAGTGGCCAAGGCTGCTACCGACAAGGGCATGCAGCACTATGCCCGGAAAAAGGTTGTGGGCGATCTGATGGCGTCAGAAGATGTACAGCGGGCCGAACAGCAGGTGAATACCTCCACTCTGGATGAAAAGGACAAGGTCAAGGCCATGGCCCGGGCCAGCCATGCGAAGGATGAAAAGCAGCTGTATAACCGTATGGTCGCCCACCAGGCCGTCCGCCTGCATCAGAATATGGGTGATGGCCAGCTCTCGGGCTATGATGACCAGGTCCTGCAGGCGGCCGGCTTCGACCCTGAGAAGTACGGAGACGTGCCGCTGGAGCTGCTCAACAAGCGGCTGGGCGGTGTGGTGTCGGCCCAGCAGGGACTCGTCAACCGGGAAGAGCAAAAGGCGGCGAAACAGGAAGCCAAAGAAGCCGAGATCCGGGCTGCAACGATCAAAGCCGCAGAGGTAAGTGCCAGAAACCGGGGGAACGGAGAGACCTACAACCGGTATATGGCCAATACCCTCCAGACCCTGCGGGAAGGCGATGTACAGCTTCCCAGGCAGGAACAGCCCCGGCAGCCGGTGGTCCGGCCTTTGCCCAAGGAGAAAGCCGAGCGCAAGGCGGCAGAAGAAAAACGCCACCAGGAGCAGATGGCCTACATGCAGAAATACGGTATCGCCAAACGGCTGCCGCCGAGTAAGAAAAAGAACACTGCCCCCACCGCGACTCCCATCTTCGCATAACAGGACGGACAAAAGGAGATTTGCGTGACCCATGAATCCGATAGAATATATAGCAGCCCGGGCGCTGGATGCCTGGGACCCGCCTGAAAGCAGCGACCCCCTGTACCCGCTGTGGCAGGAATACGCTGACCTGGAGGAGGAAGACCACAAAGCCATGCAAAACAGTCTGCCCCTGCAGCGGTTTGCACTGCTGGCACGGGAGTACTGTGCCGGACCGGGGCAGGAAGCTGCCGCTTTGGGCCTGGGTCTGGCGGTGGCCTGCGCCCTGCACCCCGGCACCGAAGCACACCTGATCCCGGAAGGGCAACCCCTGTGTTTTGCCCGGGTGTGGCAGGCGGCCTGTGGGTACAGTGTATGGGAAACCCCGGACACAGCCCGGGAAACGCTGGCCCAGCTGCGCCTGTTCCTGCTCTCGGAAGAGCCGGACAGCTTTCTGGCACCTTTGCAGGCGGACGAACGCCTGCTGGGCTACCTGGGCGGCGGGGATGAGATCGACCCTCTGCTGAAAGAGGTGGCCGCCTATGCGCGGACCGGACCGGGGGAGGACCTTCTGATCCGCACCGCGCTGGCGGATACCCTCACCCGGGACCTGGCGGATGCCCGCCAGACCGGGGACCTGCTGCATCTGAGCGGGGCGGAGGGGATCGGTAAATTCTTTGCTCTGTCCCATGCCGCTGCCCGCAACGGGGTGGAGCTGCTGGCGGTGGATTGCCGCATGCTGGCGGCCAACCCGCTGCCCACCATCTGGAAGATGGTGGACAGCATCCGGCGGGAAGCCCTCTTCTATGGCGCCTGCATCTGCCTGCGCCATGCGGATTGCTTTGTGCAGCGTGCCCAGCCGGAACAGGCGGAACCGGAAACCTGGGAAAAACGGTTTTACCATCTGTGTGCCGCGCCGCTGCTGGAAAAAGGGGCCGCCGTCTGCATCTGCACCGACGGTCCGGCCAGCTTCCTGCCCTGGGCGGGGCGGCCGGTGCGGCAGCTGGAATTTCCCGACTGTACCCGCGGGGAACAGATCACCCTGTGGCAGGGCTTCTCCGGGCAGGCCGGGGTGAAGCTGGACGCGGTGCAGTGCGGGTCCAAGTACAAACTCACCCCCCGGCAGATCCGCATCGCGGTGGCGCAGCTGGCCAGCACCGCCCCCAACCCCACCCAGGCCCAGATCGCCCGGGTCTGCGGTCAGGTGCTGCCGCCCCCGGACCAGGGCGGCATCCGGCGTATCCGCACCAGCTATACCCTGGATGACCTGAAACTGCCCGCGGTACAAAAACAGAAACTGCTGAACATTGCGGACCATGTGCTCTGGCGGCACCGGGTCTACGATGAATGGAACATGGAAAGCCGGTTTGCCTACGGCCGCAATGTGTCGGCCCTGTTCGTGGGGCCTCCCGGCACCGGCAAGACCATGGCGGTCCATGTGCTGTCCCACATGCTGGACCTGCCGCTCTACCGCATCGACCTGTCCCAGGTGGTGGACAAGTACATCGGCGAGACCGAAAAGCGGCTGGAAAAAATCTTTGATACGGCGGAAAAAAGCAACGTCATCCTCTTTTTTGACGAGGCGGATTCCATCTTCGGCAAGCGCAGCGAGGTCAACGACGCCAAGGACAAGTATGCCAACACCGAAGTCAGCTACATTCTGCAGCGGATCGAACAGTACGATGGCATTGTGATCCTGGCCACCAACTACAAGCGCAACATTGACGAAGCCTTCATGCGCCGGATGCGGTATCTGGTGGAATTCCAGCTGCCCACCCGGGAACTGCGGGAAGAGATCTGGCGTGGCTGCTTCCCGCCGGAAGTGCCGGCGGAGGACCTGGATTTTGCCTATCTGGCCCGCCAGTTTGAGCTGGCCGGCGGAAGCATCAAGAATGTGGCCCTCAACACCGTTTTCCTGGCGGCGGGCACCGGCGGTCCCGTGACCATGCGCCATATCCTGGAAAGTCTCCGGGACGAAAACCTCAAAATGGGCAAGCCCATGCTGGCCCAGGATTTTGCGGAATATGCACCCCTGATGCAGTGAACAAAAACAGGCCCCGCGCCAAAAGGCGCGGGGCCTGTTTTCATAAGTTCAGGCAAAGCGGCGGGCGGTCTCCTCAAATTCCTGGCAGCGGGCCTGTTCCCGGCGGATCTCCGTCAGCTGGGTCTCCACCTGCTGCCGCTGGGCGGCAACGGGTCCCAGCAGCTGGGTGCAGAAATCCTCCTGGGCCGCCCGGACTGTGCGCACGAACCGCTGCAGGCCATCGTCCAGTTCCCGGCGGGCGGCGGTCAGCGCCTCCGCCGCGGCAGCACGGCAGCCTTCCTCCAGGGCGGTGCGGGCGGCCTCATCACAGGCCCGGGCGGGAAACTGTGCCTGCAGGCGGGCGCGCAGCGCCTCGGTGCCCAGGGTCATGCGCGGGGTGTACAGGTGGCTCAGGGCCCGACGCACCATCTCCTGCACCTCCTCACCGGAACGGTCAGTGCCGATTTCGGCCAGGGTATTGCGGGCATACAGCATCAGACAGTTGTGCAGGCGGGCAGTGTCGGTCATGGGGGTATAGATGCCTTCCCACAAGAGCCCGAATTCCCGGGGAAATTCTTTCAGAAAATCCAGCGTGTCCTCCACTTCCCAGTAGGAACTGGCGGTCTGGCGGACCGTGTATTCCTTGTGGCTCCGCCCCCAGGTCCAGGGCTTCCAGAGCACCGTGTCCGATACCGTCTGGGCCTGACTGTGCAGGGTCACGTCGGTGCGCTCGGCCGGGGCGGGGGATGCCTGCCCCATCTTTTCCAGCGCGGTGCGGGCGTTGTGCATCAGGGTGTCCAGCGGTTCCAGATAGGCATCAAAAAGGCGGGCGGTCTGGGCCTGGATGCGCCGGGTATCCTCCGCCAGACGGGCGCTCCTGTCCAGCGCCTGCTGTTCGGCCGCGTGCAGGGCCTGCCCCCGGGTACGCCGCCGCTGGCACAGCTTGGCAAGCAGGTCTTTCAGCTCCGCCTGGGCCACGGCGGCAAAACTGTCCGCTTTGCGGGCCAGGGTGGCGTCCTTCTCGGCAGCAAACCGCTCAAACTGCTGGCGGGCCTGCTCCATGCCGCCGATGCGGCGCAGCTCCTCCCGGTCAGGCGGACCGTCAAACAGGCAGGCGGCCACCGCCCGCTCGGTTTCGGTAAAATCGGCGGGGTCTTTTTCCGCCATGCGCTGCGTCATGGCGGAAACAAAAATCGGCGTCCGGCAGCCGCGGATCACTTCCAGCACCGGTGCAGGCGCGCCCCGGCGCTGCAGGGCCCGCAGTATCTCGTCCAGCTTTTGTGCGGCCCGGGCCTCCAGACGGCGGCGCACCTCCTGTGCGGAGACCGGCCCCTCGGCGGCACGGACATCGGCCAAGGCACCGTCAAAGCGGCTGCCCACCAGCAAGAGCTGCTTGACACCTTTCTGCGGCAGCTGGGCCGAAAGCAGGGCCAGGTCGGTCTCATCCAGAAAATACCCGCTGTGGCTGAGGAAGAAGGCGGCGTCGCACACCTCCAGAAATTCCCGGGTGCGCTGGGAACGGGAGAGGACCGGGTCGTTCAGTCCCGGTGTGTCCACCACCGAAACGCCCCGCAGTTCCTCCCGGCAGAGGGCCAGCGTCACGCTTTTGACAAACGGCGCCAGCGGTCCCCGCCCTCCGGCGGTGTCTTCCAACAGGTCAGCCAGCGCGTCCTCCCCGGGGCAGGAAAAGACCTGCGTGCCCAGCGCCGCACACCGGGCACGCTCTTCCTCCCGCCCTTCGGCAGCGCGCAGGATGTCCCGGGCGCCCCGGGCCGCAGGGCTTTCCAGCGGTACCGCGGCGGCCCGACGCAGCAGCTCCCAGTCCTGTTCGGTGTAGTATTCCACCGTCAGGCTGGGTTCAGGGGCATATTCCAGGCGGGTCAGCACGGCGGTCTTGGGGCTGGCCGCCTGGGGCAGCAGCCCGCGGCCGCCGAACAGCAGGGCGTTCAAAAAGGTGGACTTGCCGGCCTTGACCTGCCCGATCACCGCCAGACTGAAGGTGTGGGTATCGGCAAAAAAGTCGGCACTTTTGCGCCGGTAAGCCTCCCGCAGTTCCCGCACCGCGGCGGCTTCCTCCGGCCAGAGGGCAAGGCGGTCACACAGCTCATCCAGCGTTTTCCCAAAACGGGCAGCCCGGTCCCGGGCCTCCTGGGTGCGGTCAAACATGGCTCTGGCCCTCCTCCCCGGCAAATGCCATCATCTCGTGCAGCAGTGTCAGGTCTGCCTGCAGCTCTTCCAGAGACTGGCTGCTGGCCTCGGCCTGCTCATGCTGCTGCCGGCGGGTGTCCTCCAGCGCCTTGCGCAGGGAGGCAAGCTGGTCGTACAGCGGGCGGGACAACGCTTCCCGCAGCGAAGCAAAGGCCTGCCGGCTGCCGGTTGTCAGGCAGTCCCGCACCAGCCCCTGCAGGGCGTCCAGCAGGGCGGCGGGGTCGGTGTTTCCGCCGGCAAACAGGGGACCGGTGCCGGAAAAGGCACTGTCCGGAAAGGCGTCCCGGCCGCTGTCACGGTCGGGCAGCGTCAGGCCGTACAGACTGGCCAGACGGTGCATGGCTTTTTCATAGGATTCCAGCACCGGAAAGATCCGGCTGCGCGCCTCGGCGCGGAGCACGCTCAGCAAGGTCCCGTCCGCAAAGGGAGCCGGGTCCTGCCCTGCCGCCGGCATCTCGGCCAGGGGACCGGCCAGCGGGGCCAGCGTTTCCCGGCAATGGTCGGCGGCGTCTGCCGCGGCCTGTTCCGTCAGGCGGGCCGCCCGCTCGTTCATATCGTCCACCACGCTCCGCAGACGGGCCAGACGGTCATCCAGCAGGTCAGCCTTGCGGGCCAGTTCCGGTTCCAGCAGGCGGCTGTTCTGAAGCCGCTCTTCCAGATACCGGATCAGCGGGGTGATGCCGGCTGCCAGACAGCGCCGTGCTTCGGCGGCCTGCATTTCTCCGGCCCGGACCTGCAGGGCGGCCAGAAATTCCGGCACCCCGTCCAGTCGGGATTCGGCGGTGCAGCAGACACGGCACAGGCGGGCCTGTACGCCCAGCTGTTCCTTCAGGCTGTGTTCCAGATATTCGGTGATGGCGTCCAGCTGACCCGGGCTGAACTGGTCTGCCTTGGTCAGCACACAGAGCAGGGGCTTTTCGGTCAGCGGCAGGGTGGCCAGAAAGGCCGCCATGCTCTCGGTGATCACCGGGGCGTCGGCGCCGAATACCAGAATATAGGCGCCGGCCTGCCGGACCAGGGCGGGCAGGCCGGCATTGTGGGCGGCCGGATACGTGCCGATGCCGGGGGTGTCCAGCAGACTGATCCCGGGCAGGGACGCCAGGGCGGGCAAGGGCAGACAGGCCCGGGCCATCTCGGCACCGTCCAGGGCCGCACCGCCGCTGCGCAGCACGGTGGGGTCCGCCCGACAGGCGCGGCCGCCGCGCTGTACGGTGATCCCCTGGGTGCCGTAAAATACCTCCACAGGCAAAGAGGTCTCCTCCTGCACCGAAACCTGTACCAGCGGGGTACCCAGCAATGCGTTGAGCAGGGCGCTCTTGCCGGTGTTGAAGGCCCCCAGCAGGGCCACACGGACGCGATAGTCCTGCACAAGAACGGCGTCATGGTCCAATTCTTCCGCAGCCAGACCGTATTTGCGGCACAAGCCGGCCGCCTGTGTCAGACGGCGCACCAGTTCCTCCACGCGTGGCACCTCCCTGCAACGGCCGAAGACCGTCGATTTGTTTCTATTATACAGGAACCCACCCGGAAAAGCCACCTTTTCCGTCTGTCTGCGGCATATTTTTGGGAAAACGGCACACCATGAACAGAACAACGCCCACCGGAACACAGGGCTCCTGTGGGCGTTGGATCCATCATCAGAACAGGCGGTGCCTTACCGTCGGTTTTTCTCTCCCCAGTCACACATCTGGTCCAGAATGGGGATCAGGGACCGGCCCCGTTCGGTAAGGCTGTACTCCACCTTGGGCGGGATCTGGGGATATTCCTCCCGGTGGATGAGCCCGTCTGCCTCCAGCTCTTTCAGGGCGGCGCTGAGAGTCTTGTAAGAGATGGTGCCGATGTACTTTTTCATCTCGTTGAACCGCACCACCCCAAAGCACATCAGGGTGTACAGGATGGTCATCTTATACTTGCCCTGGATCAGGGACAGGGTGTAGCTGAAACCGGTCCCGGCCAGATTGGCGCCGGCGATGCAGGGGCGGTATGTCTGGTTTTCCATGATGACACTCTCCTTTGGGTGAGTATTGCACCTGAATGTGCGTACTTGTCAAAATTCCTGTTCTTGCTATGATTGTAATCAAAGAACCTGCAGGCGTCAATCCCATCAGAAACAGGAGGAATCCCCATGAGCAAAAAAGTCCTTGTGATCACCGGCAGTCCCCGCAAAAACGGGAACAGTTTTGCCATGACCGAAAGTTTTATCCGGGCCGCCGAAGCAAAAGGCCACACGGTGACCCGGTTCGACGCCGCCATGATGCAGGTGGGCGGCTGCCGCGCCTGCGAGACCTGCTACAAGACCGGCAAGCCCTGCTCCTTTGACGACGATTTCAACCGCATCGCACCGGCGGTGCTGGAAGCGGATGTGCTGGTTTTCACCATGCCGGTGTACTGGTACTCCATTCCCGCCCAGATCAAGGCGGTCATTGACCGGCTGTACTCTCTGGTGGTGGGCGGCAAGGACATCACCGGCAAGGAATGTGCCCTCATCGCCTGCTGCGAGGAGGAAGACCCCACCGTGCTGGACGGGGTGCGCATCCCCATGGAGCGCACCGCGGCCCTGAACAAGTGGACTATGGCAGGCGAAGTCCTGGTACCCGGCGTGCTCAACCCCGGTGACATCCACAAGACCGACGGCTGCCGTCAGGCCGCCGAACTGGCGGACAAAATCTGAATCCCGCAAAAAAGGCCGGTGCCCGGAAAAGGGCGCCGGCCTTTTTGCATCGCTGTTCACTGGGCATCGGGCTGGGGGGCCTGACCCGCCAGCTGTTCAAAGTCCTGGATCATGGAAGCCAGGGTGATGTCCCGCATGGTATCGGCAATGGCCTGCTCCACCCGGTGATAGGGCTTTTGCAGCACGGCCCGGATGTTCTGCGCCACGGGGCAGGACCGTCCCTGGCAGGGGTGGATGCCGATGAGGGAGGTCAGACCCCTGGGCTCCAGGGCCATATAGATCTGGTACAGGGTGATGTCTTCCGGCGGGCGGCACAGCTGCGCGCCGCCCTGTCCGCGCTCCACCGTGATCAGGCCGGCCTTCTTCAGGGCACTGAGCAGGTTGCGGATGATGACCGGATTGCATCCGGTGCTCTGGGCCAGCAGGGGACTGGTCACGCGGACCTTGTCCCGGGCTTCCCACATAAAGATCAGACAGTGGATGGCCACCGAACATTTCATGCTGAGCTGCATGGCTGCTTCCTTTCCGGGCAAAAAGCCGGCTGTACATGTAAATCTTGATGTTACATGTCCGACGTGCTATAGTGACGTTGGATGTAATGGGATTCTTTACACCTATTGTACCCGGTTCGGACCCAAAACACAAGCCCCGGCTGCAGCGGGGGTGTTCCGGGTAAGGGGATTCCGCGGCTTATGCATGGGAGGTTTGCACAATGAAAACATACGAAATTTTTTTCAGCCCCACCGGCGGGACAAAACGGGTGGCGGACTGTGTGGCAGCGGCTTTGTCCGAAGCCCCGGTCCCGGTGGACCTGACGGTCCGTGCCCCTGCGTCTCTCTGCCTGACCGAAGAGGATCTGGCCATTCTGGCAGTGCCCTCCTACGGCGGGCGGGTGCCTGCTCTGGCTGCCGAACGGCTGGCGGGGCTGCCCGGGCACGGTGCCCGGGCGGTGCTGGTCTGCGTTTACGGCAACCGTGCCTATGAAGATACCCTGGCAGAACTGCAGGACCTGGCGGAAAAGGCCGGATTCCGGGTAACGGCAGGCATTGCAGCGGTGGCGGAGCATTCCATTGCACGGCAGTATGGGGCGGGCCGCCCCGACGCCGACGACTGTCGGCAGCTGACGGATTTTGCCCGCCAGATCGCCCGGAAACTGGCCGAAGGCCCAAACACCGTGCCCGCTCTGCCCGGAAACCGCCCTTACAAAAAGGCGGGCGGCGCCGGACTGGTGCCCAAACCCACCGCGGCCTGCACGGCCTGCGGTGTCTGTGCCCGGGGGTGCCCTGCCCGGGCCATCGACCCGCAGAACCCCAAAAAGGTGGATGGCAAGGCCTGCATCTCCTGCATGCGCTGCATTTCGGTCTGCCCGCAGCATGCCCGCAAGGCCAACGGCCTGATGCTGGCGCTGGTGGGGGCGGCATTGAAAAAGCCCTGTGCCGGCCGCAAGGAAAACGAACTTTTTGTGTGACAGCGGTGTATCCCGTACCAAAAAAGACCGCCTGCCGGAAACTGCCTTCCGGCGGGCGGTCTTTCTGTATGGGACGGGTCACAGGGCGGACGCAAGTCCCTTGTGTTCATAGCGGAAATCCAGATCGGCCATCAGGCCGGCGCCCACCGCTGCGGCGGCGCCCAGCAGCACCGGTGCCAGCCAGCCGTAGGGAAGGGACAGCAGGGCGGCGGCATGGAACAGCGGCCAGAAGCCGAGCCACTCAATGCCGCCGGCCATGCCGGAAAGACACAGCAGCGCCGGCAGGCAATACCCCACCGCGCTGACGAACAAAGCGGGAAGCAGGCTGCCCAACCGCTGTCCCAGCCAAAGGGTGAGGCAGCCCATGCACAGGCAGGCCGCCACCCGGCAGAGAAACCAGAACAGCAGCACATCGGACAGGGTAAAGATGGCCGGCAGACCGGCAAATTCCGAAAGGCTGAGGGCCGGAGCGAACAGGACGGGCAATCCGTAGTCCCGCAGTACCTGGATCAGGTGGGGCAGACAGGTGATGGCGGCGATCAGCACCGCCGCCGCGGCGCTGACAGCCATCTTGGCCAGTACCGTGCGTCTGCGGCCCAACGGCGTGGTGCACAGGATCTCCTCCATGCCGCCCTTGCGCTCCATGGCGAACAGTCCGGAAAAGCACAAGGCGCACAGAAGCCCTGCATACAGGGTGTCCTGCACGTCCGCCGTGCCGCTGAATCCGAACAGTTCCCGGTAGCCGCTTTCATACACCAGCCACGCCCGGGGATGTTCGTTCAGATAGTAGTTGATGTTCTGGCTGATGATTTTCTGGTACACGCTGTATTTCTGCTGCAGGGCGGAATAAGCCAGCAGCGCATCGGCACTCAGTTCCCCGGCCGCCACCTTTTTCTGTACTTCCAGCATGGGGGCAAATTCTTCTCTCTGCTGTTCCAGCCAGGTCCTGGTCTGCTGGGTATAGGGACCGGAGATCTCCTTCATGTACCAGGCATAATAAATTTCGTCGGCGCCAAGATAACTCTCGGCCGTCACACCCTGCCAGACGGCAAACCCCGTGAACACCGCCAGAAAGACCGCTGCTCCGTTCAGGACCAGCAGCTTCCGGCTCTCTTCCCGCAGGATGCCGGTGGCCCGGGTCCTGCGTTGCCGGACCAGCACAAATCCCCGTCTGGGAGCGGGAAGCAGCGGGGCTTTGGCAAAAACGGCGCAGAAAGCCGACGCAAACCCCACGCCCCACACCAGGGCGGCGGTCCATTCCACCAGCGGCAGCCCGACGGGGGTGCCGAACCAGTAAAGGCTGCGGTAGTTGCCCAGCAGTTCGTTGGTCTGCAGCAGACTGGCCAGGTTGGCGTATTTCACCACGTTCAGCCGGCTGGTGGCAGGAATGGCCGCCCGGATGCCATACATGGCCAGAGGCATGGCCAGGGCGCTCACCCAGCCCAGGGCGGCCCGACGGGCCAGCAGGGCTGCCAGCATGACCCAAAGCCCCATCACAAAAGCCCCGGCCCACTTGGCCAGCAGAAACCGGAAGAGATACCGCCCCACCGTGATCTGCATGGTGCAGCGCAGAAGAGCGGGTACGCTCTGGATGGTGCGGGTCAGGGGCCCCAGCCCGAAGGATGCCCCGCAGTAGGCCAGATTCACCCCGTACAGCAGCATCAGCACCGCCAGAAGGCTCAGGGCAAAGGCGCCCAGCTTGGCCAGAGCGGTCTGCAGACGCCCACCCGGCAGACTGCGCACCAGGGCCAGCAGGCCGCTGTCCCGCTCCTGCCGCACCAGCAGCAGGGCCAGCAACAGCATGACTGCCAGCAGAATCAGGTCGGTAAAGGCATAGGAAAGGGCGGTGTACAGCCCTTTCTGCGGGTAATAATCGATGGCAATGTCCTGCAGTCCCGCATAGACCCGGGCCGTGAGCCGGATATTTTTCAGGTCGTAGCCGGTGGAATCCTTCTGAAAGATGGAGATGCCCGCCAGCTGGGTGGCCTTGGTCTGTACGCTGTCCAGGAACGTTCCGTATCCGGCCACTGTGTCGTATTCCTTGCACAGCTGGCTGAACAACTGGTACTCCAGAGTCAGAGTGCCTGTATACAAACTGTAATTTTTGCTTTCGTATTCCTCTTCGTAATCGCCAAACAGAGCGGCATTTTCCTGCCGGTAGGTCTGCAGATAGGGGCTGCCTCCGTAGGCCAGCTGCCGGTAATAGTTGTCAATGCGCAGAAGGCTTTCGTATTCGGTGGCCTTGTCATGGAGAAAAGCACCTTTCTCCTCCATGGTCATCCCTTCCATGGCGGCACCCACGGCTTTGTAGGCCGCGGCGGAGGGCTGACTGGCGGTGGGACGGGTGCCCATCCAGAGCAACAGCAGATTGGCGGCGGCCAGGACAGCCAGCAAAAGGGGAAAGATCCGGCTGCCCCATACCTTGCGCAGCTCGGCAAAAAGCAGACTCATCCTGTTCCTCCTTTGCCTGAAATATAGGGGAAAGGCCGGCCGCTTTGCCGGTCTGCCCGCTGTCAGGGAAACTTATTTCCCGTCCTCCTCGCCGAACACCTGCAGGTACACATCCTCCAGCCCATGGCCGGGGGCATATTTTTCAATGAGGTTCGGGACCGGGGCGGCGTCCACGATCTGCCCCGCCCGCAGCAGGATCACCCGGGTGGCCACCGTCTCCACATCGCTGACCACATGGGTGGCCACCAGGATGATGCGCTCGGCGGCCATGGCGGCCAGCAGCTCCCGCAGCCGGACCCGCTCCTTGGGGTCCAGTCCGGCGGTGGGCTCGTCCAGAATCAGCAGTTTGGGGTCTCCCAGCAGGGCGGACCCCAGCAGCAGCCGCTGCTTCATGCCGCCGGAATAGGCCGAAAGCCGTTTGTCCAGTTCCCCGGTCAGATTCACCGCCGCCGCCACCCGGTCCACCTCGGCGGCGGTATCGGCGCGGCGGATCTCCTTCAGCGCGGCCATGTAGGCCAGGAACCGCCGTCCGGTGTAGCTGTCGTACAATCCCTGCTGCTGGGGCATGTAGCCCAGTACCCGGCGGAAGGCCATGCCCCGGGCGGGGCGGCCGTCCCACAGCACCCGGCCGGAATCCGCCGCCAGGGTGCCGGTGATGATGTGGATCAGCGTACTCTTGCCGGCTCCGTTGGGGCCCAGAAGGCCGTACAGCCCCGGGCCCAGGGACAGGGACACGCCGGCCAGGGCCTGTTTGGCTTTGGGGGTGCCGTCACCCCGCCGCTTGAACAGCGGGGCGGGCAGGGGATAGCTCTTGCGCAGGGAATCCAGTACAAGTGTGGGCATAGGCGGGCCTTCCTGTGATAAAGTGGTGTACTTACAGCATGCAGGATGGTTGTGTCAAAACCATTTCGGAGCCATCCCGTTCGGAAAAACATCGACGGCGCTCTGGGCCGGGGCCGGACGGCTTTCTCCCGGATCCGGGAGAAAGCCGCAGCGGTCAGAAAAGTTCCGTGAAAAGTTCCAGCGCCGCTTCGCTGTCCGACGCGGTCAGCTGCTCCTCGGAAACCAGGGCATATTGGAAATCCAGGGAAGCCTGCAGGCTGTCATCCGCAGACAGGCGCACAAACAGGGCATCGCCGCAGCGGCCCAGCACGGTCAGGGAACGCTCCCGGGAAAGGGGGACCGGCGCTATGGTCCCGTCGGCCAGATCCAGCCGGTACAGGCAGGTTTCGCCCTCCGTCCCGTTTTCCGGTGCGGTGAACCAGAGGGCGGCATCATCGGCGTACTGCACCACAGTCACCGAGGGGAGAAACCGGTCATCCCGGGCCAGCTCGGTGAGCTGACCGTCGCCGGAAAAGGCGCAGAGCCGGTGGTCGTCGGTGATGCAGTACAGGGTGTCGTCCACAGCGGATTCCAGGGCCGTCCCCTGCTGCCATTCATACAGCGGGGCGGTGCTGCCGTCGCGGGGATCCGCCAGCAGCAGGGTGTGGGTCTGGTCAGCCAGCTGTTCCGCCGTATCCTGCGCCTGGGTGTTGCGCCGGATCTCTTTCAGCACCAGAAAATGATCCCGGCACCCTGTCAGGAAGGAATAGGTGCCATCCGACATGGATTCGCTCCACAGGACCGTACAGCTGCCGTCCGTCAGGTCGATCCGCACAAGGTCCTGGCTGCCTTCCTGCCCGCTGTCCACGCTGGTGGACAGAAGGTACAACGCGCCCTCATCCATGCAGAATCCGTCCCCGGGGGTCTCGTTGGAGGCAAATTCATACAGTACCCGGCGGTTGCTGCCGTCCAGGTTGGCGGTCTCGATGCGGGCCGGCGCGTTCAGGTAACAGAATGCCAGCTGCTCCCCGTTGGTCAGCAGACGGGGAATGTTCTCCCCGAACCAGGCGGGGCAGGTCTCGTCGTGGTGTTCGCAGTTGGGCTGGGCACACACCGGCACCGCCTGCCGGGAAGCGTAGTCGTAAAAGACCAGCAGCCCGGTCCAGTCGTCACAGGTGCGGATGGTGTAAAATCCGTCCGCTGTCTGTGCTCCGCCGGGGCGGGAATACAGCAGGTCGTTGTCCGGGGAGCCTGCCGCATTGTGGGTCTGCGCCGGTTCGGACACGGCGGGGGGCAGGGAATCCGTCTGCGGGGCGGGGGCGGACGGTTCGGCGCTTTCCGCAGGGCCGCAGCCCGCCGCCAGACACAGCAGACAGAGGGCAGCGGACAGGAAAATCCATTTTCTGGGCATAGCAATCTCCTTTTCGGTCGTCGGATGGGAACATGAGGGCATCAGAACAGGAATGATTTGTTTTATTTTAACACATCGGCGCGCCGGACGGTACCCATATCCGGCACCGGAGAGAAAAAATCCCCCCTGCCCAATGACAGACCGCCTTTTTCTATGGTATACTTTTGACAGAAAGAACCGGGACTTTTCCGGCACAAACGGAGGTGGACAGCTGTGAAAAAGAAACTTTGTCTGGCCCTTCTGGTGTTTGCGGTGATGACGCTGTTCCTGCGGGGCATCCCCTATGTGGCGGCGGGCATCGCGGCCCGCGGGGTGTGGGGGGTCAATTACGGCTCGGTGGTGTTTCCGATCCTGCTGGGCGCCTTGGCCCTTTACCTGTACCGGAAACAGGAATAAAGGCGGCGGCTTCCGCGCCCTTTTGGCTTGCGCAATCCCGCCCCACGCATTATAATTGGATATATCGGAAAAAACAGCCTTTGTCATATCCGGGCTGCAGAACCCGGAATCAGTAACGGATCAGGGGGCAGGCCCCTGCGGTCCGACAGAAATGAGGAAAGTGCCAATGGAAAAAATCAAGATGACCACTCCCCTGGTGGAGATGGACGGCGACGAGATGACCCGCATCCTGTGGAAGCAGATCAAGGACGAAGTCATTCTGCCTTTCGTGGACCTGAAGACCGAATACTATGACCTGGGTCTGGTCCACCGTGAGGAAACCAAGGACCAGGTGACGGTGGATGCCGCCAACGCCAACAAGAAGTACGGCGTGGCCGTCAAGTGTGCCACCATCACCCCCAACGCCCAGCGGGTGCAGGAATATAACCTGACCCAGATGTGGAAGAGCCCCAACGGCACCATCCGTGCCATTCTGGACGGCACCGTCTTCCGCGCGCCCATCATGGTCAAGGGCATCTCTCCGGTGGTTCGCACCTGGCAGAAGCCCATCACCATCGCCCGTCACGCCTTCGGTGACGTCTACCGTGCCACCGAATACCGGGTCCCCGGCCCGGGCAAGGCGGAACTGGTCTTCACCGGTGCGGACGGCGCCACCTTCCGGGAGACCATCAACGATTTTGACGGCGCCGGCGTGATCCAGGGCCAGTTCAACAAGGACAGCTCCATCACCTCCTTCGCCCGTTCCTGCTTCCAGTTTGCCGTGGACACCAAGCAGGACCTGTGGTTCTCCACCAAGGATACCATCTCCAAGAAGTACGACCACACCTTCAAGGACATCTTCCAGGAGATCTACGACGCCGAATACAAGGATAAGTTCGAGGCTTTGGGCATCGAATACTTCTACACCCTCATCGACGACGCCGTGGCCCGCGTCATCCGCTCCAAGGGCGGCTTCATCTGGGCCTGCAAGAACTACGACGGCGACGTGATGAGCGACATGGTCTCCACCGCCTTCGGTTCCCTGGCCATGATGACCTCGGTACTGGTCTCTCCCGACGGCAACTATGAGTATGAGGCCGCCCACGGCACCGTCACCCGCCACTATTACAAGTACCTGAAGGGGGAGGAAACCTCCACCAACCCGGTGGCCACCCTCTTTGCCTGGTCCGGCGCCCTGCGCAAGCGCGGCGAGCTGGATGGCATCGACGCCCTGGGCAAGTTCGCCGATGTGCTGGAAAAGGCCACCATCGACACCATCGAGTCCGGCGTCATGACCGGCGACCTGTGCGCCATGTGGGAAGGACAGACCCCGGCCCGCAAGGTCACTTCCCTGGAATTCCTCAAGGAGATCCGCGCCCGGATGGAACAGGCTCTGGCCTGATTTCCTGACGAAAAATACAGACAGCCGCACCCCTTCAAACGGGATGCGGCTGTTTTTGGTATCCGGCCGGCAGTTCACAGACGTACCGGCACCGGTTTTGTGATGGTCAGGCTGTCCGGGGTGACGGCGCATTCCATGGCCAGCACCTCCACCCCGGCTGCGGCGGCTCGGCGCAGCGCCTCCCCGAAAGCCGGGTGGGTGGCATCGTTGGGGGCAAAATCCACCATGCCGCTCATCTGCAAAACAAAGCAGACGGTGGCCTCGTACCCCTCGGCGCGGCAGCGGACCAGTTCCTCCAGATGTTTGATCCCCCGCAGGGTGGGCGCATCGGGAAAGCGGGCGTGGCCGTTTTCTTCCAGGGTGACCCCCTTCACCTCCGCAAATCCTTTGCGGTCCCCGGCTTCCCAGTAAAAGTCAAAGCGGGAATTGCCCCACACCTTTTCGGGGCGCAGCAGGGTCAGACCGGGCCGGAACTGTCCGGCCCCGGCCCATTCCCCGAACACCCGGTTGGTGGCCTGGGAATCCATGTTCACCAGCAAAGGCCCTTTCTGCACCGCGATCAGGTCATACCGGGTCTTGCGGTGGGGGCTGCGGCCCTCCTCCAGGTAGACGGCGGCACCCGGCAGCAGCAGTTCCCGGCAGCGGCCGGTGTTCTTCACATGGACCACTTCCTCGGCGCCGTCCACCAGTACATGGGCGATGAACCGGTTGGGCCGCGACAAAAAACGTCCTTCTTTTACGGTTTGGTATTGCATTGTTTCTCTCCTGCCTGTATCCTGATAGGGTGAGTATAGCATCGGGCGGCGGCGTGTGCAAGCCGCCCCCAAGGAGGTCTTTTCATGCACATTCCCACACAGGACACCGCCCGGCAGCCCGTCCGGCCCTTTGCCCAGGCCCTGGCCGAAGCCCGCCTGCCCCATGAGGACTACGATGTGAGCTGCTGGCTCTATGTTCCCAGTATGTACTGTGATTACCGTTATATCCTGGGCACCGCCGGTCAAAAGCCCCTGATCTGCGTGGGCATCAACCCATCCACCGCCGCGCCCAATGATCTGGACAACACCCTCAAATCGGTGGAGCGCATCGCGCTGGGCAACGGATACGACAGCTTCATCATGTTCAACGTCTATGCCCAGCGGGCCACCCGCCCCGACGACATGGAAAAGGAATGCAACCCCGTCTTGCACCGGGAGAACATGGCCGCCTTCCGCTGGGCCCTGGAACAGACCCGGACCGGTGCGCCCGCCGTGTGGGCCGCCTGGGGCACCATCATCGAAAAGCGTCCCTACCTGGCGGCCTGCCTGCGGGATATGATCGCCATCGGGGAGGAACTGGGGGCCCGCTGGTATTCCGCCGGGGCCCGCTCCAAAAAGGGGCACCCCCATCATCCCCTGTACCTGCGCAAGGACTGCACCCTGGATGACTTTGACGTGGCAGCATACCTGGAACAAAGCCTGCCCCTCCTTTGATACCGAACCGAAAAACGCCGCCGCAGTGCCCGGAGCCTGCGGCGGCGTTTTGTATGGAGCGATCACAATTGTTCCAGAAACCGGTTGATGAAATTCAGCGCCACGCCCAGGGAAGCGGCATGCTTGGGGTAATGGCACAGGTGCACATAGCCGGCGTCCTCGTCAAAGGGGTCAAGGGCCGCGGTCAGCCGGCGCAGTTCAGGCAGATAAGGCGGCAGATACTGGGCCAGATAGCCTCCCAGGACGATGTTGCAGTCCAGGGTCATGCGGATGATGCACAGCCCCTGGGCCAGATGCTGCAGGTATTCCTGCCACAGGGTCACATACGCCGCATTGCCTTCTTCCATACCCGCAAAGAACTGTTCCACCGTGATGCCCAGGTCGGAGGAGATGCGGGCGGAGGAACAATAGGCTTCCAGGCAGCCCTGCTTGCCGCACTGGCAGCGCAGCCCTCCCGGCTGCACGCAGATGTGCCCGAACTCGCCGCTGCGGCCGTTCTGCCCGGTATAGGGGGCCCCGTTCATGAGCACCGCACCGCCCACGCCCCCTTCCAGGGACAGGTAGGCCATGCTGTCGGTCTCTTTGCGGGCAAACCATTCCGCATAGCCGCCGCTGGTGGCGTCGTTGCGGAAAAGGGTGGGGTAGGGGATGGCATCGGTCAGCGGCTGCAGGTCGGCGTTCTGCAGATGCATGGTGGGGGCGGCCAGAATGCGGGTGCCTTC